>Ga0082212_10012218_pt1 | contig 10829 bp, 10 predicted proteins | sample TergutNt197P3_FD_71548 | JGI IMG/M metagenome (GOLD analysis project Ga0082212, IMG submission 71548) | Neocapritermes taracua P3 segment gut microbial communities from Petit-Saut dam, French Guiana - Nt197 P3 | ecosystem: Host-associated > Arthropoda: Insects > Digestive system > Gut ...
TTTTCCAATAAAGCCGAATTAACAACCATGTTTATCCTCCATTCTGTATATATCACTATACTGCTATATATATAATATACACATATAACATATTATGTCAAGGGCCGTTAAAAAATAATTGGCTTGTTTTGGAAGGAAATGTACTATATTATAGTGTATTATACAGTATGCGGACTACAGTCCGCGGACTAAAGTCTGCGGATTAAAATCCGATGGAGGTTCCGATGGCGGAAGATTGGGGTGCCGAGTTTGTAGAAACCGATGTTCGGGAAGTCTGCACAAACGCCGGCGAGGTTGTACGGGGTATAAAAAACGTTTTTCCCGATGAAACAACAGAAAGCCTGGCGCGGCGGGCGGGGGTGAGTTTTCAGACGGTGCAGCGCTGGATAGGCTCAGGCAGGGCGGACGGAACGGCTCTGCGGCGGCTTCTGGCGGCATTTCCCGCCAAAAAGACCAGTTCTGACCGTGTTTATCTGGATAAGGCAACGCCGAAACAGCTTTATGACCGCTGTGCGGTGGTGGGTTGGGATGTGGTGATGCAGGCGGGTAAGGAGAAAAAGTAAACCGTCACTCTATTTGCTAACCCCCGCCCCGAACAGCGCAAAATCGAATTTTACCGGATCCTCAGGGCATAATTCCCGTAATTTTTCCGTAAGCTCGACAACCGCTTTTTTGTCATTTGATTTTCGGCTCAAAAGGCCGAGTTTTCGTGCCGTGCGGGCGACGTGGACATCCAGCGGGATGTACAAATCGGCAGGTTTTATGTTTTTCCAAAGGCCGGTGTCCACAGGCCCTTTTCGCACCAGCCAGCGCAGGGCCAGGTGTATCCGCTTGCATGCCGAATTGTCAGGGTTGGCAATATGTTTAGAGAAGGCCCCTCCGTTTGCCGCCGCCATTTCCTTGCGGAACAGGGCGATGCCCTGCCATACATCGGGTGCGGCCGCAAACAATTTTTCCAGGCTTCCGTATTTCGCATAACAGTGATGAAAGCCCCTGCAGAAATAATACAAATCGCCTTCAAAAAAGGTGCGGTGTAAACAAGGGCCGCGAAGCGGACCAGAGCCCCGTAAGCCGGTTCCGATCATGCGGCCTTTCAGTTTCCGGTAGCCGCCTTCTAAAACGAAGGTCGCAGGGCCGCCTTCCATTAGGTCAAACATCCGTTCGGCGGAACGGATGATAAGGTCACGCCTTCCCCATGCAATGGTTGCAGCAAGAAAGGCGGCTATTTCGGTGCCGGCCCTTCGGTTTTTCCGGGTCGTTAAAAAACGGCGGGGAAACTGCACCGGATCGTGTACGATAAAATCATTAACAAGAAATTCGGAAGAGATAAATTTTTCATACTGACTATTCAATTCCTCTGTGTCTCCGTGCCCTTTGTGAGGGGAAATCAGAGAAAACATTAAGATCGTGAATAATTCGGGGCTTCCTGGGTGATGGAGATGTCGTGGGCGTGGCTTTCCCGGAAACCGGCTGCGGTTATCTTTACGAACTTTCTGTAATTTTTCAGTTCTTCGATAGTACGGCAGCCGCAGTAACCCATTCCTTTGCGGAGGCCGGACACAAGCTGGTTCATGTATTTGTGCAGTTCGCCCTTGAAAGGGACGCGGCCTTCAATGCCTTCGGGGGCCGGTTCTTCGTCCTTGCCCATTTGGTAGCGGTCGCCCGAACCGTCGGCAATGGCCCCCAGGCTGCCCATGCCCCGGTATTCCTTGAAGATCCTGCCGTCAAAAATGATCTCCCTGCCGGGGGCTTCTTTAAGCCCGGCGAAGAGGTTGCCGATCATCACTGTGTCGGCCCCGGCGCCAATGGCCTTGGTTATATCGCCGGAAAATTTTATACCGCCGTCGGCTATTACGGGGATGTTTGACTTTGCCGCTTCTTCGGCACAGTCAAGCACGGCGGTAAACTGCGGAACGCCGATGCCGGAAACGATCCGTGTTGTGCAAATGGAGCCGGGGCCTATGCCGATTTTCACAGCGTCGGCACCGGCTTCTATCAGGCGGCGGGTGCCTTCCTTGGATGCTACGTTTCCTCCGATTACGGGGATGTCGTATTCTTTTTTAATGGCCTTAACAGCTTCCATGACATTTTTCGAATCGCCGTGGGCCGTATCCAGCACTACAAAATCAACCCGGGCGTTCATTAAAAGAGGCATTCGCTGCGTGTAATCCTGCGGTGAAATTGCCGCACCCACAATCAGCCTGCCCGATTTATCAACCGCCGCACGCGGGTAGCTTTCGTGTTTTTCCATGTCGGTAACGGTGATAAGCCCGGTCAGACGGCCTTCGTCGTCCACAACCGGCAATTTTTCAATCCGGTGCTTGTCGAATTTTTCCCGTGCCGCCTCGACTGTGGGTTCGCCCTGCACAACTACCGTGTCTCTGGTCATTACCTCGGTTACGGGTAGGGAATCATTGCGGCCAAAACGCAGATCGCGGCTGGTGATAATTCCCTTGAGATGCCTGTCTGTTCCTACCACCGGCAGGCCCGATACACCGTGCTTTTCAATCAGTGCCCTTACGTCCCGTACATAGCTGTCTTCGGGAACGGTAAAGGGCGATTCGATAATCCAGTTGAGGTACCGCTTAACGCCTGCCGCCTGCCTTGCCTGTTCCTCAGGCTTCAGGTTCCGGTGAATTACCCCCGCGCCGCCTTCCAGTGCGATGGCAATGGCGAGTTTTTCTTCGGTAACAGTATCCATTGCCGCCGAAATAATCGGCACGTTAAGCGAAATTCCTTTACAAAGCGTTGTCTTGACATCGCAGTCCCTCGGTAACATGTCAGAATACCCCGGCAGTAGAAGAACATCGTCATAAGAAAGACCGTCGACAAACATTGTTATTTTCCTTCACTCACGTTGCCGTATTCCGGCGAAACGCCCCGGGATTTAAGTGTTTCTGTATATTGTTTTAGCAGTGCGCCGGTTTGGCCTGCTCCCAAATGAAAACCGGCTTCAAAGGAAGTTTCGCTGCTTCTTGTCCAGCTTACCGTCAGTTCCAGCGTAAATGAACCGTTTTTTTTATCACCGGAGTCGGGGTTGATACTCACCTGATGCACTTCAGCAGGTTTTACGGCAACGTATGTGACGCTTTCCATGCAGCAGCCCGTTGAGCTGACATTTTTTAACAGTCCCTCGCCTTCGAACCCTTTAACGGAAATTTCTGCGTTAGTTGCAAACCTCGGCATATCCCGTTCCTTATATGTTGTAAATTGGTCGGTTAATTCTTCTTCTTTTTTTCTAAAAAACATGCTGCGCCTCATCCTTTTTGGCCGGGCCGGATGATGATTTTTCCGTCCGTTATTTTTTTTGCCGTTGCGAAAGAGGCGGCTATCTGTTTGCTTGCTTCCCGGGCCGAACCGACACTGTCGCCTACTTCTTCCGATACGGTCTTTAAATCCCTGACGGCTTTGTCAATATCCACACTGTCACCCCGGATCTTTCCGGCGCCTTTATGCACTTCGTCGGCCATATTCCGGATCATCAACAGTGTGTCCAAAATCTGTCTGCCGTTAGCCGCCTGCGTTTCAATGGTGCCTTTGATGTTGGCGAAGGAAGCGCTCATTTCGGAGAGTTTCATAAAAATATTGTTCATCACTTCTACGGTGTGCCCCGAAACCTGGCGGATTTGGCTTATCGCACCTGCCATGTTCTTTATTTCTGCGGAAATGGACTCCGATTCCCGGTTGGATGAAACGGCGAGTTTCCGTATTTCCGATGAAACCACCGCAAACCCTTTTCCGGATTCCCCCGCGTGAGCCGCTTCTATTGCGGCGTTCATGGCAAGAATGTTGGTCTGGGCTGCAATATTGGAAATGGTTTCGTTGGCCTTTTCCAGTTCGACAGAACGTTCCACCATGCGGGTTAGATCTTCGGTTAGCTGTTCCAGGGTTTTTCTTCCGTCTTTGGAAGATTCCCCCAGAATTTCGGTTATCCTGTCGGCATCCTGTACGGTGGTCATAATATCCTGAATCCCGTTTACCATTTCTTCGATAAGCCGCGAAGACGAGGCTATGTTTTCCGATTGGGCTTCCGCCGCATGGATAAGAGTGTCAATGTTATTGACAATATCTTCCACCGATTCGGCGGTTCTCTGCACGGATTCGTTTTCATGCTTTGCCCTGCTTTCCAGTACGTCCATGCCGGCCGAAATGGTTTGCAGTTCCTCTGTTGATCTGTTAATTATTTGGTTGAGGTTCCGGCTGATGTTAAGCTGCTTTCCCAGCTGTTCGTTGTGGAGCTCCCCCATTGTCTGCCGCAGGGTGTCCCGTATGTTGTACAGGGCCTTTTGCATTACCCCGATTTCGTCTTCCCGCACTTTTGATGTTTTAATGTCAAAACACATCTGCGCCAGGGTATCGGCGGCAACGGCAACTTCGTTAATGGGCCTGGTTATCGAGGATGCGACTTGCAGGGAAATAAGGCCCACCGCAACCAGGACGATTGCGAGGGATAATCCGAAGGCGAAAATCGCCTTACGTTCCTCGTTCTGTACATAACTGACATCAAAATCAAGGCCCAATACCCCTGAAATCTGACCTGAATCGTTCAGTACGGGAAGAAAACCGGAGATAAACGTTCCCCATTCATCGGTGTAAGGTTTTTTGGTTATGACAAAGGTTTTTTCCCTCCAGGCTTCCGCCACCTCGTCCGGAGGATCTTCCCATTCCTTAAGCACGTAGTTGTCGGGATCTTTGTCAAATTCGGGAATATCGTCGGTGTCAAGGATGAAACGGAAACCGTCTCTTTCAAGCCGGACAAAATAAATGTAGGCAAAGCCGTAAGATTCGCAGAGTTCGTTTATTTGCAGAACCAGGTCGAAATACCCCTGCGAACGGGCATTTCCTTCGGCGACAAGGCCGTCTGCGTCTTTCAGCCGGGGAAAAAGGCCGGCAACGGCATTAGCGGTGTTTTCAATAGTTTCGGTATAGCTTCTTTTGATATAGGAATGGTACTGCAAAAAAATTATCAACCCCATACCGAAGGCAATAATAAAACACAGGCCCGCGAAAAGGAAGAAGAAAGATGTACGCAGACTTTTCATACCCCATTTTACCCGATGTCGGGCGGAGAATTCAACACCCTGAAGGGTGTTCCGTATAGCAATTCAATCCTGTTTATGCTAGGATTTCCATATGCATATTCCGTTTACCAGATACGGTCTGCCCCAGGTTTTAATATACCCCGCGATAATGCTGGCATTGATGGTGGTGTTGTACTTCGTCCTTCAACGGGGCGTTTTTCTTGCGATCGCCGAGGGAATCCTCTTTTTGGTTTTTATTTGGATGCTTTTGTTTTTCCGGGATCCCCGCCGTGTTATCCCCCTCGACGAAAACGTGCTGCTTTCCCCGGCCGACGGTACCGTAACGGAAATAACCGAAACCGAATGTCCGGAATTGGGGGGAAGGGCGGTGCGGATAGGAATTTTTCTGAGCGTTTTTAACGTCCACATTAACCGGGTGCCTTGCTCGGTCGGTATTGAGGAGGTTAAGTACCGTAAGGGTAAATTCAAAAACGCCATGTCGGGCGATTCGGGGCGGATAAACGAATCAAATGATATATTGATGCAGAGGAGCGCGGAACCCCCGGACAGGCTCCTGGTAAGGCAGGTGAGCGGGGCCATTGCCCGCCGGATTGTCTGTGAGGCAAAACCCGGGGGGGGATATTCGCAGGGAACGGCGTTTGGTATGATCAAATTCGGTTCCAGGACTGAGTTGTACATCCCGTTAAAAGAGGGGGAGACACAGCACGCGTCCGCATTTGATATTGTTGTTAAACCCGGAGATAAGGTTAATGCGGGCCTAAGCCCTCTGGTTGTGTATAAGCCATGAAAGTAAGAAGACAAATAAATCCTGTTATAAAGGCAAACAGAAAAAAAAGACGGCTTAAATATATTGCCATTCTTCCGTCCCTGGTAACGTTAATGAACGGTCTGTGCGGGTTTACCGCCATTGTTTTTGCCAGCCGGGGTCCTGATACGGTATGGAGACCGCATTTACTCCCCGGTTTCAGCATATCTTATTTTGCCCTTGCCGGTTACATGATTTTTCTCGGGATGGTTGCCGATGTTTTAGACGGTCATGTCGCCCGTATCAGCAAATCCACTTCCACTTTCGGCGCCCAGCTTGACAGTCTCTGCGACGCTATTTCCTTCGGCGCGGCTCCCGCCTTTCTTATGCTGAAACTGGTAGAGGTTTATTTCAGTCAGCTAAAGTTCCCGGACGACCGGTTAAACGTACTTTTTGGGAAGGCGGTTTTTTTTATCGCCATAATTTACGCTATGTGCGCCGTTATCCGTTTGGCAAGGTTTAACGTGGAAAACAAGGAAGACGAATCCGATCACCTGAGTTTTGCCGGCCTTCCTTCCCCTCCCGCCGCCGGTTTGATTGTAAGCCTTGTCATTTTCCATCAGGATTTTTTGCCGAAAATTGCCGAAAAGTCGGATGGTTTTTTCCGCACGTTTGAACTGGCTGTTGTTTGGTTACTTCCTGTTTTCACCCTGATGGCGGGGCTGCTTATGGTGACACGCATCCCCTATCCCCATGTTGTTAACCGCATCCTCCGGGGCAAAAAAAGATTTTCCGTTTTCCTGATGGTTTTATTTACGGGACTCTTGCTTGTTTGGAATATCCAGATCGCCATGGTTTTGGGTTTTTGCGTTTTTATGCTTTACGGGATAATCCGTTGGCTTTTTTCCCCGATTATCATTCGCGTCAGGAAGGAGCCGAAAGAGGAGCCCGCGGCTATGACGCACGATTCCCCTCCGGGAGAGGAATAATTTTTGTCCGTGAAAGTTCAAACGATAAAAATCTGTCTTTGTCTGTTTGTGTTATGTGTAATATTATCACCATGTGGAGCGCAGGAATTTAATTCGGTTCCTCTGGGGCATGCCGCCTATGATATTATCGAAACGGGTGTTATATACGGAATATGCGCTCCTCCGCCGTCTGCTAAGCCATGGTCGGAGCAAACGGTAAAAAAATTATTATGGGAAATACTTAACGATCCGTCCGAAATATTAACATCAGGGGAAATTGAAACTATCGATTATGTCCTTGAATCTTTTAACAGGAAGACGGGTTTTGATCCTGACGTAGGAAGGTACCGAACCGAGGGATACAATTTCACCTTTGAAACGGGTTTTGGCTGGGAGAACATCTTCTCCGTTGGAACCCCGCGTGCGTCGTTTTCCGATTTAAGTTTTGCGAAAATATACGCCTGCGGCGACTGGGATGATTTTTCCTCATGGAACGTTACCGCTTTCGGGGGGTTCCTGTATATCAAGCAGGATGAATTGGGAGATGATAATCTTAAGACCTTTGCCGTTCCGTCGTTTTTTCCCTATACCCCGGGCAAGCGGTGGGACGGCGGGGTTTTACTGTTAACCGGTACGGGAATCTCCTCCCGGCCCAAGGATCCAGCTTTGGCAGGCGGATTTTTTGCGGAAATAAACGGTGTTTTTTGGGAAGATCGTTTGCAGCTCCGTTTGGGCCGTATCCACCGCGACTGGGGGCGGTCAACAGGGGTTTCGCTTTTTTTGAACGCACAGGCCAGACCGTTTACCGCTTTGGAAGGAACCGTAACACCGCTTTCGTGGATGAATATTTCCTTCCTGAGCGGCGCTCTTGAGCGTTACAGTACAGACGGTCCGCAACAGGGAGCGGGACCTTTCACAAATTTAATTTCACTTGCCCGGGTAGAACTAAATCCGGTCAAATATTTTAGTTTCGGCATGGGCGGATCCGTTGTCATGCTGAGGCGGGCGAATCCTGCCTTCTTCACCGACATTGAACTGCGGATCCCCGGTCTGTTTACATTATGGGGCGGTCTTTTTGTTGACCAGTTCAAGTCGTTTGATAATTTTTCTTCGCTGAACGATAACAGTTACGCCTTTCAGGCGGGGCTAAAGACCGTAATCCGCTGGCTGCCGCTTGCCACATTTTCCGTGCGTTACACTAAGGTTGAACCGTACTGCTACACCCACACGGGCGGCAGCCTGACATCGGCCACTTCCGCTTCCGCTTATGTCAGCGACGGGGAATCGTTGGGGTATTACCTTCCGCCCAACAGCGACGAAGTTTTTCTGAGCATTGAATCGCGTTTTTCTCCCGGATTAAAAGGGTTTATCAGCTTTCAAATAATCCGGCACGGTGCCGATTTTGGGTACGGGGCGGTTCCCGGCTCTTCTCTGCGGGACAGACTTGACAGCGGCTATCCCAATAAATATTTTTTGATGGACGGGGTCTACAAATGGAATAACATCTTAAAAGTCGGGGGAGAAATAGCCTTTAAATTGTCGGCGAAACCGTGTTTGTTTTTTGCGGAGACCGGGTTGGTAAACACCCGTTTTACCATTAACGGTGATGCCGGCGTTGGCAACGAAGCGGATCACGAACCTGTTAACGACGACGTGTACAAACCCGGCAATAGTTTCATTTTCTCCATGGGCTTTAAACTGTTTTTCTAAAAAACAAACAGCTCCCCGTGTCCGCTTAATTTATATTCCCGCTGACATAACGCATATACATGTCCACTTCATTTTTGGAACCGATAATAAGCGGTACGCGCTGGTGAATATCATCCGGCTGGATATCGAGTATATCCATAACGCCGTCCACGGCCCTTCCTCCCGCCTGTTCTACGATAAAGGCCAGCGGCATGGCTTCATAGAGCAGACGCAGTTTTCCTTTGGGGTTCTTTTTGTCACCGGGGTACAGGTACACGCCGCCTTTTAAAAGGTTTCTGTGGAAATCCGCCACAAGCGAGCCTATATATCGGGCCGAGTACGATCTTTCTTTATTTGTGCGCAGGTCTACGATGTATTTTTGTATTTCGGGGGACCATTTTTCGAAGTTTCCCTCATTTGCGCTGTATATCTTGCCCTCTTCCGGGATCATAATATCGGGGTGGGACAGGATATATTCGCCGACACTGGGGTCCAGGGTAAAGCCGTTTACCCCGCACCCGGTGGAGTACACAAACATCGTGCTTGAACCGTAAATCACATATCCGGCGCAGACAAGCGAACGCCCCTTTTGCAAAAAATCCGCGGCGCAGGCATCACCGGGTTCCCCCAGCTTTCTGAAAATCCCGAAAATCGTGCCTATTGTCACGTTTACATCTATATTGCTTGAACCGTCCAGCGGATCGAAAACGGTTAAATATTTCCCTTTGGGGTATTTGTCGGGAATGGTTATGATGTCCGCTATTTCCTCGCTTGCCATGCCGCTCAGTAATCCCAAATGGTCGAGGGCCTGAATCACATTGGTGTTGGCAAACAAGTCGAGTTTCTGCTGAGTTTCCCCGTGGATGTTTGAGGAGGCCAACGTACCGACAATATTGGCGATACCGGCTTTGTTTACCTCGCGGCCAATAAGTTTGGCGGCAAAGGCGATCTGCTCCAGGATAATGGTGAAATCCCCTGACGCTTCCGGATAATTACGCTGTTCTGCGAGAATATATCTGGAAAGCGTGCTGGAACCTGTATTGATATTCTTCAACATAATCTCCTCCTTATTTCAGCTTTTTACGGCCTAAAATAAAATTATATTGTGAATTTTAGCAGGTTTTTTCTATTTTTGAAAGAGTTTTTTTGTACAACTACGATTATGAGTAATGTTCAAGAAATCGTTTCATTCTTTCACTTGAAGGATTATCCAGTACTTCCTGAGGCGGGCCGTATTCAACCACGACACCCTCGTCAATAAACAGGATAGTATCGGCGACCTGGCGCGCGAATTGCATCTCATGGGTTACAATGATCATTGTTGTGTTTTTTTCCGCAAGGCCGCGTATAACCTTCAGCACTTCGCCCGTTAATTCGGGGTCAAGCGCGGAGGTAGGCTCGTCGAAACACAAAATGTCCGGTTTTTGCGCCAAAGCCCTGGCAATGGCAACCCGCTGCTGCTGTCCGCCGGAGAGCTGGTACGGGTAGAAATCCCGCTTTGCGGACAGGCCGATTTGCTCCAGCAGGACCGTGCCGTCCCGGTGAATTTCTTCGATAATGCTTTTTTTGTTTTTTTTGTAATCCGGCCAGCTTTTGGCCGATAATTCGCGGGCCAGCACCACATTTTTAAATGCGGTGTACTGGGGAAACAGGTTGAAGGACTGGAATACGAGTCCGAAATGCAGCCGTTTTTCCCTGATACTCTGTTCGCTGTGGTGGATCTTGTCAGTGTCATCGAATAATGTCTCGCCGCGTACAATGATACGTCCCCCGTCAAGTTTCTCCAAAAAATTCAGGCCGCGCAGGAGCGTGGTTTTTCCGCTGCCCGAAGAGCCGATTATGGCAAGGACTTCATTTTCCTCAAGCGAAAAACTGATATCGTTTAACACCTCAACAGAACCAAACCGTTTTACTATGTTTTGTACTTCCAGAATAGGCATATTTTATCTCTAGGCCCTGAAATAACCCAATTTTTTTTCCGTATATCCAAACAACAGTGTGAGGATTCCCACGAACAATAAATAAAATGCACCGGTATAGAAAAGTGGCCAGATAAGCGCCCTGGTTGCGGCAAAAGTTTCCGCAACTCTTATTATTTCAACAACCATGATCACACGGGCGAGGGCGGTGTCCTTCACCAGGGTGATGATCTCGTTTGACATGGGGGCCGTGATCCGTTTTATCACCTGAAGCAATACCACGCGGAAAAAAACCTGGGATTTTGTCATTCCCAAAACATATCCCGCTTCGTACTGGCTGTGGGAAATACTCTCAATCCCCCCCCGGTATATTTCGCTGAAATAACAGGCGTAGTTAATGGAAAAAGCGATGATTGCCGCGTTGATTCGTGAAGATATGGGAGCGCCGAAGATAAACCCCGGCACA
>Ga0082212_10012219_pt1 | contig 10829 bp, 11 predicted proteins | sample TergutNt197P3_FD_71548 | JGI IMG/M metagenome (GOLD analysis project Ga0082212, IMG submission 71548) | Neocapritermes taracua P3 segment gut microbial communities from Petit-Saut dam, French Guiana - Nt197 P3 | ecosystem: Host-associated > Arthropoda: Insects > Digestive system > Gut ...
AATCAAGGGGATGTCGCCGCTGCGGCAGTAAAGCAGCTCGTTAAAACCTTCGACCGCAATAGGGGTAATCGCGCCTTCTTCACATAATGCGCTGAATATTCTGTCGCGGGTTTTATTGTCCAGCCCCCAAATGTTCAGCCATGCGTCAGACGGGCGGTTCCATATCAAGCCGACAGCGCCTATCCTTCGAAGAAGCCGCCATTTTTGGTGATCAAATTCTTTGGGAAGCGGCTCAGGCGCGTTCAGTATTTTTTCAGGTATGTGCCTTTCTGCAAGGTCGTAGTATTTTCGCGTTCCGTTTTTATGATGGATAACCAAATCCCCTGCGGAATACATTTGTTCAAGCACGGAGCGTGTCAGATTATTTCCGCTGCTCCAATGAATTGCAGACTGCCAGTGAAAATTGCCGTCCAGCTTCATATCGCTTGAACAGATAGCGCCATTCTCTTTTATAAAAGCGCGAACCTTTTTCAAAAAAGGTTTTATCTCAGGGTAACGTTTTTCGTTATCCCGTGAAGCGCGCCTGTACCGTTCAAAATACGCCCAGTCCTCTGTCAGTATTATCGCAAGCTGTTTGTCAGGATAATCGGCAAGCAGGCGGTCTTTATACAATAATTCGTCAAGCGTGCTTTTTGTAAAACCTTTTACACGCGATTGAAGCGACAACTCGGCGTTTCTTCCGCAAATATCGACAGGATCAAATTGAAGACAGCCCGTCTGCCGGACAAAATCGCAAACTCCCTTTTTGCCGGAAAATTTATGCTCGCCAAGAAGCCCATGCTTCAACAGAATAAATTGCCGCGCCTGACGGATTGTTAATGAAAACACACCTTACATTAACCCTGACCGGATAACATTGTAAAGCGTTTTATAATCGCCATTAACGATTTGGAATAATGACCACCGGCTGAGGAACATTAACCTCAACCTTTTTTGCAAAAATTTTCCAATTGTAAATCTGCCACATAATACCGACAGGCATGGCAAACCCGTCTTTATGAAATGTGGGAGTAACTCTCAAAAACGCTCTGGAACCTCCCTGCCCGGGCTTAATAAAATCGAAGCCCAAATCAACAGGAATGCTTAAAAAAATCTTTTCGTTGAATTGCCCGTCTCCATTTGAAGACATAAAATCCGCTGTCGGAATATTCAACGCAATATTGATGCCGGCATAAAGCCATTCAGCCTTCGGGATATTTATATGAATACCTAAGGGAATGGTAAAACATAACGGAAATTGCTTTCCTCCTCCGCCTGTCAGCAGATTTTCGCCGGAAAATAATTCAGTGTGAAAAAACAAACCGCTGTTTACGGAAAAAAATCTGTTAAAATAAAAATCGTATGATACGCCAATATCAGCGGTAAAAATCCCGTTATCGCTCATTTTCATACCGCCCGCGCCGACACTAACGCCGAAATAATGATCAAACGGATTGTGTTTGTTTTCCGGCAAACTCTCCTCATCCTGCGAAAAAACCGGCGCTGCAAACCCAACAGCGACAAGCAAAACCAACAAAAGCTTTTTCATCAATTTCCTCCATAAAAAAGAAATAACAATTAAAAACTTCAGTTTTTAATTGTTTTCATAACCAAAGAACATAAAACCTAACCAAGGTTTTTATGTTCCAGTTGACTAATATGAGACAAATGTATTATATTAGATATACGTCGTCAATGTTATTTTTCAAAAATGGACAAGCATTGAAATTTGTCCTTTTTGGCACAAAGAGGTAAATATGTCGGAAAATAAAAAGCCAAAAAACCGTCAGGTTGAAAGAACTTGTTCATGGATTTTGGAAGCGGTTTTAATTCTCATGGATGAAAAGCCGTACAGCAAAATCACTGTTTCGGATATTACCGAAAAAGCCGGCATAGCGAGGCAGACATTCTACCGCAACTATAAAGATAAAGACGAAGTGATAATCAAATATTTCTCAAACATTTTCAAAAGTGAAATGCTTGAAGTTGAAAACATCAGCGATAAAAATAAGCAAGACATGATTGTTCTAACCTTCAATATTAAATACATGATAGAGCATAAATCGAACCTGATGAAAATGTTATCCATTGTAGGGATCGAGGATATATTTACGGGCAGTTTTACTGAATGGCAGAATTTTTTATTCAATCAGAAAAAGAGCAAACTTAATCCGCAGGCGCGGCTGGTGTATCGTTATAAATTATTTTATCAGATTACCGGCATACTCATTGTAATCATGGATTGGTTTAAAAATAATATGCCAACGCCTGTCAGCGATTTAGTAAAGCTGCTAAATCATTTTACGGTTGATACAAAAGCTCATCATGTAAACATTCCCAATATTAAGATACGAATAATTAATTAAAGCCGGCATTCGCTGCCAAGCGAAACCCTACATCCACATGGCGACCGACCGGGTTATTGTTGCCTCGGCTTGCAGAGCGCAATTTTGCGGCATCAGTGTGCCAGCTTCCTCCGCGTGAAACACGGTAAGCGCCGGAAGTTCCGCCTAAAGGATCGGTTTGCGCATCATTTGGGTACGCTCTGTACCAATCCCAGCACATCTCCCATACATTTCCGTGCATTTCATATAACCCCCATGAATTGGGCGCAAAGTTTTCCACCGCAGTTGTGCTTTCGCGGTATATCCCTTTAGAATCGGTCAGGTACGGCTGGTTCCCGTTATAATTCGCCTGACTTGTTGTGATGCTGATTCCTGTATTAAAAGGAGTTGTTGTTCCGGCGCGGCAGGCGTATTCCCATTCCGCTTCTGTCGGCAGCCGATACCCGTTTGCGTTCCGGTTCAACGTTACCAGCCACTTTACCTGATCGCCGTTGTTTAGATTGTTTGGATCGCTTTGGCTCTTGTCTATCGTATATGCCGGCATTAGTCCTTCCTGCTGACTTTTCAAATTGCAAAATTCCACTGCGTCATACCAGCAAATGCTTTCCACCGGAGAATTGTCATTTTTATAAGTGCTTGGATTTGTTCCCATAAGGTCACGGTATTCTTTCTGAGTTACCGGTCGTCTGCACAAGTAAAAAGAGCTTACCGTCACTTGATGCTGCGGGGATTCTCTTGAAACATCAGGCTCGCGTCCCGGGTTGCCCATCGTGAAAGTTCCGCCTTCTATATATATCATTAAAGGGTTCTGCATAGCCGCGTATGTTATTACAGGCGGCTCTACCTTGAACGGCGTTTTTGCGCACGAGAGCAAAGCGACGGCTGTAATGGCTGTCATAAAAGCAAAAAATTTAATTGGCTTCATAAGGAAATTATCGGAATTTTTTGGCGTTTAAGATATAAGTCTCAAGCTGAATACAGAACTTTTCCCGCACGGTCGATATGAGCTTTTAAGTCGGGGTTTGATAATTTATCGTAAATAGAAACATCAACAAAATAGGGTATGTCAGAATCGTCAAAATCGCCGGTTATATGAAGGAGTTCGGTATGAGTGAATTTATCATCAGTTTTCAGGGATAGATCAATATCAGAACCTGTGCGGAATTTTCCTTTTGCGCGGCTGCCGTAAAGAACAGCTTGTTTTATACCGGAATACTTTCTAAATATTGAATCAAGTGTATTAAGCGTTCTATCAGATAAACCGTATTGCACTACTGCTCCAATGTTTTCATTTTTTGTTCAAAAGAAACAAATTGATCGTAAAAATCTTCGATAATCTTATTTAGCAGCTTTTCCGCGACTTCCTCGTTGTATGTATGTGACGAAATATTTCGACTTTTGACTATTTCCATCCATGTTTCTCCATCTTCAATTAATCCTTTATTGAATGCATGTCTGATTGCATCCTTACCCCCGATCATGTCATTTATCCCTTGATCTTCAAGATAATCTTTCATCACATTCCACGCCAGCTCAAAAGTAAACTCAAAGCCCTGAATAACTCCCTGCTTTTCCAAATCGCTTAATTCGCGCTCAACTGAAAGTTTGACGGCATTTTTCATTGTTATGAGGGCTTTTTTATAATTTTGAAAGCGTTGTTTCCAGCGAATATCTTCGTCCATACCTTAATTATAGGTGTCAGTCACCTTTTCTACAATATACGTTGATATGTAAAATTATAAATGGCAGCCGCCTTTTCGAGTTTCACGTGAAACTTAGCGCGTTTTATCAGAAATGTTTCACGTGAAACACAACAGATAAACGCACGGCGAAGCCGTGTGGATGAAAAGGTCCGCATGTTGTAGCACCGGAAAACGCCGCAATAATAATAAAGCAAGGCTAACTTTAGTTAGCCTTCAGTGCGCTTTGCTCTTTCAGCTTTTTTCTGCGAATGCCGCTTTTTGGCTTGAAGACGCTTTTCTTTGGCGGCTTTGCTGGGTTTTGTGGAGCGGCGGCGTTTTGGGATTCTTGCCGCGGCGGCAATTAGCGCTTCCATACGGAAATACGCTCTTTCAAGATTAGTCCTTTGAGAGCGTTCTTCGTCCGAGGAAATGACAATTTCGCCTTCATTGGTAATTCGGTTTGCAAGGACGGATTTTACTCTTTCCACCTCTTGTTCTGATAACCCAGCCAATTCGCCGAGGCGAATTCTCAGTATTACCTTTGTGTTGACTTTATTTACATTTTGACCGCCTGGTCCGCCGGAGCGTGAAAATGCCGCTTCGGCGGAAATGCGAATGGATTGCCGCAAAAGAGAGACAACCAAGGTTTTACTCTCTTTCGCCAAATGTCAAAAAAAGCGCGGTAATTAAAAGCAAAAAAATAATTTTCTTTTTCATAAATATAAATTTTATAACATAATACCGTTGTATTGATAAGCAATAAATCTTAATTGTAAATTTCCTGTTTATACTATAATTCTACTATACATGGCGGATATTGGTAAATTATGGGTTATACTTAACCCTACAGCCGGGAAGGGGAAGGCTGTAAAACAACAACCAAAAATTGAAAAATTCCTGCGTGAGCAGAGGTGTAATTTCGAAATATATCTGACAAAGGGAATTGGCGATGCGTTGGATACAGTTAGGGAGCTGCCTCTTGGAGCGGATGATGCAGTAGTTGCCGCAGGAGGAGACGGAACCTGCAACGAGGTAGTTAATGGTCTGTTGAAACGATCTCAAAAGCCGGAAAAGCCGCCTATTTTTGGTATTCTTCCTATTGGCAGAGGCAATGATTTTTCCGCAACGCCCGGTATTCCTACTGATATTGAAAAAGCCCTTAATGTATTAATAGCCGGCAAGCTTCAACTGTTGGATGTTGGTATTGTAACAGGTGGTTTTTTCCACGATGGACGCTATTTTGTTAACGGAATAGGCATCGGTTTTGATACTAAGGTGGGTTTTGAAGCCGCTAAAATGAAAATAAAAAGCGGCATTTCTTATGTTTTCGGCGCGATTATTACTGTTGCAAGATACGAGCCGTCTCCGATAGTGCAGATTAAATATGACAACAAGGAAAAAACCCTGTCTGCGGCAATTATTTCTATCGTAAACGGAAGGCGCATGGGCGGCAGTTTTATAATGGGTCCAAACGCTATTTTAGACGATGGTCTTTTAGACATCTGTACCGTGCCTCACCAGCCATCACGCGGTAAATTACTTAAAATCGTTCTCAAGTATCCAAAGGGTACTCAGGGAGAATGTGAAGGTGTTTCTCTTGACAGGGGTAAAAATTTTCACTTGACTGCGCTGGAGGGATGTATGGCAGCGCACTGTGACGGCGAAACGATCTGCTACGAGGGAAAAGAACTGGAAATAAGCTGCATACCCGGCGCTCTGCGGCTTATCGGAGTATAATGTGGGGTTTCGGCGCGCGGCAGTCAGTTTTTTTCTACGGGGTGTTACCGGAACCATTTGTAAAATAGATTGCCGTGAATATGTGGAAGCGCTTTCAAATAGCAAGCCCATGATAATAGCGATGAATCATACCAATTTTTTGGAAGTGCCGATTTTGGTAGCGCATAGCTATCCTTTAAAAGTTACCGGTGTGGCTAAAACTGAAACATGGGATAATCTTTTTTTTGCGTTTTTGTTTAATACATACAGAGCAATACCCATTGATCGATCCAGTGCGTTTCAGGAGGTTTTTGCCAAGGTGGGGAAAGCGATAAACGAAGGCTCTTTTGTGTGTATTTTCCCGGAAGGCACGCGAAGCAAAAACGGTATATTAAGAAAAGGAAAAGCCGGAATAGTTCACATGGCTCTCGATACAGGATCGCCGATATTACCGGTGGTTCATTACGGAGGAGAGCACATATGGAAAAATATGAAGCGTTTTCGCCGTACGCCGTTTTGTTTTAAAGCGGGACATCCGTTTAAGATTAACTATGAGGGCAGACCGGACCGTGAAACGCGGGAGAAAATATTGGATGAAGTGATGGGGCAAATGGCGCGGTTATTGCCAACGGAAAAGCGAGGTGTTTACACTGAACACGCAGAACGTGAGAGCGCTTATTTGAAGTTCTTATGATACATATTTTTGATATTGATAATACTATCCTAAAAAGGACAAGCGCATGGTATTTTTTGCGTGAAGCCCTGCGAGAAGGCATAATCCGTTTTTCGCAAATTCGGTATCTTCCGGTAGCATTGATAAAATATAAACTTGGTCGTCCTGACATGGATTTTATTGAAGAGGCGGTTAAGCATATTGCAGGCATTGAAAAAAACGCCATTGAACACACTGCAGAAATCTGCTTTGAGCGCTGTTTAAAGCCTAATATTTACACCGGCGCAATAAAAATGATCAAGGATGCGATTGGGCGAGGCGAGCGCGTTATTTTTGCTTCATCTTCGCTTTATTCTATAATACAGCCGCTGGAGCATTTTCTAAATATTGAATATTCCATTGCTACTGCACTGGAATTTGATGGTGGAAAAACTACCGGTAAAGTTATTGGAGATAGTTTTTTCGGTATCAAAAAAAAGACAGCAGTTGAACTTTGGCTTAATAAGAACGGTTTGAATCCCTGTGATGCCTGTTTTTATTCTGATTCTTATACCGACCTCCCCTTGCTGGAATTCTGTGGAAAACCTGTGGCTGTAAATCCCGACAGAGTTTTGACGCAAAAAGCGAAAAAAAACGGCTGGGAGATTATTCGTTTCACCGAGACTTTAGGCGACACAGAAGGGAAGAGCTAAAACGGCTTTAACGCAAGCGGTTATTTTGCTGCCGTTACACCATGCTTTTTTGCGGCGAGTTTTAAGTTGTCATCAAGGGTGCAGAGAACGGCTTTTTTCCGCGCCGCCAGCTCAAGATAAGCGGCATCATAAGAACTGATGTTGTAATCATTGCAGAGATGTAAAAGTTTTTGACAATAGCCAATCCCTGATTCATAATCAACCGTAAATCCTAATGCAGCGATCTCCGGGAAAAACAATATAACTTCGTTATGAGGATATCGTTTGCGCCGGAGCAGATTTTTAAAAACATTTGTTATTTCATACCAAAACAATTGAGGTATAAGTATTTTTTCGTCTTTGCCTATAGCGGCATGAATTTTTTCCGATCTGTTATTCTTTTCATCCGGAACAATTAATGATCCCACAAATGATGAGTCATATACATAATCCATTATGGTCTTCCTTCATCTATTGCTTCGCGGATATTGAATGAGCCCGGCTTACCTCGATAGAGCTTTCTGAATTCTCTGAATTTTTCCAGCACTTCTTCTCTGCTCATTTCTTGTTCCTGCTTAATAGGAATGATCTTTGCCACAGGTTTTCCTCGTCTCGTAATGATATAGTCCACCCCATTTTCACATGCTTCCATAATTTGAGAAAAATGAGTTTTGGCTTCAAAAATTCCAATTTCTTTTTCCATGATTGTCTCTTCTAACTAGTTTACTTAACTAGTTAGATAATGTCAAGCAGAAATTTTTGATTGGAAGACGGGGGTTCATACCCGTGGATTGCCGCGGGGTTCTTCATTTATAGATAGTCTATAAACATGCATTTTTTCCTTACAATATGATATAATTATTCACCTTGGTGTTTACAGAAAGGAGCGGCAATGGAAAAGTTTTCTATTAAACTCAGCAAGCTTGAAAGTAAGCAGTTTTCTTGGGCAAAGAATCGTAAAGTCCGTATGGAATTCCACATCAACAGTGATGTCCGCAAAGAATATGGTTTAAAGGACAGTCTTTTTTCCCTGACAGGAAATGTGTTTCTAGCCGATATGAAGCAGACGCGCGAACTTGCGGTAAAATTTAATTCTAAACAGGATCCTGCTCATCCTGAGCGTTTTATAAAAGCCGGTCATCTTTACGCGATGGGGCTTATTGATGAAATTTTGCACTATGTTGTTTCTCTCTACCGCGAGCAGGTACAGTCCGATGTTTTTGAAACCGCTTTAAACAGGCTTGAAGCCAATCTTGGCGAAGACAAAACGGGCGGTCTTTTGACTTCCTTTTCTGAGCAGTTTCCGCCCGGACCTGTATACAAAGGCGAAAAAAATGTAAAGGAATATTTAAAAAGCAAAGAAGAAGGCGAAAGCTGCCGCGCGCTTTCAGTCGAAGAAACCATGCTTTTATCTCTTGCGAATCTTAACCCCGCTTTCAATCCATTTAAATTTTTATTTGATGATAAAGACCTTTCCAAAAAGACAGTTTATCCCGATGCGATTGAAGAGTTAAAAGCGCATTTTGCAGAGCTTCCGGCTTTTGGTCCCGGCGGTATGAATCTGTGGGATTTCCTTCGCGCCCCTGCTCTGGCTTACCCTGACTCCCTTCTTGGCCAGCTTGAGTTTATGCGCAGAAATTGGGGATTTATCATTTCGAAGTACATGGCGCGGCTTCTCATGGGTCTTGATGTCATGAATGAAGAGAGCAAGCCTTCTTTCGGCGGGCCTGGGCCAAGCGAAGTTTTAACTTTTGCCGGTCTTGATGAATACGAGCGTTTCAGTCCCGATCAGGAATGGATGCCCAAAACAGTGCTGATGGCGAAAAGCACCCTTGTCTGGCTCTTTCAAATGTCGCAGAAGTACGGCAGGGAAATTACCCGCCTCGATCAAATCCCCGATGAAGAACTTGATGAACTTGCCCGCCGCGGATTTACGGGGCTTTGGCTGATCGGTCTATGGGAGAGAAGTCAGGCAAGCAAGACAATAAAACAATGGACAGGCAACCCGGAAGCGGCGGCATCGGCATACAGCCTTCACGACTACGATATTGCAGTAGAGCTTGGCGGCTGGGGCGCGCTCATGAATCTGCGGGAACGTTGTATGCATAGAGGTATCCGTCTTGGTTCGGACATGGTTCCCAACCACACCGGCATAGACAGCCGCTGGATCATTGAGCATCCTGATCGTTTTCTGCAGCTGCCGTATCCGCCGTTCCCGACCTACAACTACAACTGCGGCAACCTTTCAGGCCGCGATGATATTACCGTTCAAATAGAAGAACATTATTTTTCGCGCGATGACGCGGCAGTTGTTTTCAAACGAATCGACAACCGCAACGGAGAGACACGCTATATTTACCACGGCAATGACGGCACTTCGATGCCATGGAATGATACCGCCCAGATCGATTTTCTGAACCCTGAGGCGCGCGAAGCTGTAATCAGAACGATAATCGGTGTTTGCCAGCAATTCTCGATTGTGCGTTTTGACGCGGCAATGACACTCGCGAAGCGGCACATTCAACGGTTGTGGTATCCGGCGCCCGGAACAGGAGGCGCAATCGCAAGCCGCGCCGAACATTCAATCACTACCGATGAATTTAACAAGCGCATTCCAAACGAGTTCTGGCGCGAAGTAGTTGATCGCTGCGCAGTTGAAGCGCCGAATACTCTGCTGTTAGCTGAAGCTTTCTGGATGATGGAAGGTTACTTTGTCCGCACTCTTGGAATGCACCGCGTTTACAATTCGGCTTTTATGAATATGTTGAAGAATGAAGAAAATGACAAGTACCGCGCGACAATCAAAAACACGATGGAGTTTGATCCAGAAATCCTCAAACGTTTTGTCAACTTTATGAATAACCCTGACGAAGAAACTGCGGTCGCGCAATTCGGCAAAGGCGATAAATATTTCGGCATTTGTACATTGCTCGTAACAATGCCCGGACTTCCGATGTTTGGTCACGGTCAGATTGAAGGTTTTGAAGAAAAGTACGGAATGGAATACCGCCGTTCCTACCGCGATGAACAGCCGGACGGCTATCTTGTTAGCCGCCATGAACGGGAAATCTTCCCGCTTATGAAACGCCGCTATCTTTTTTCCGGCAGTGAAATGTTCAGAATTTACGATCTTTTTTGCGATGGCGGCTCTGTCAATGAAAATGTTTTTGCCTATTCCAACAGAACATGGGCAGGCGGACATGAAGAAAAGGCTTTGATTTTCTTCAATAATTCCTATTATGAGACCACCGGTTGGATTAAGGTGAGCGATCCTGCCGTTCCGTGCGAAGGCGGATCCCGCAGAGACAGTCTGAGCGAAGCACTTGCGATTCACGGAGAAAATCAATATTTTACTTTGTTACGTGAACAAAAATCCAATTTGTGGTATATTCGCTCTTCCAAAGCAATAAGCGAAAACGGGTTCTTTGTCGTTCTGAAAGGTTATGAAACCCAGGTTTACCTTGACATTTATGAAGTTGAAGATGATGTCAAAGGACGATGGGCAAGGTTAAACAATGATTTGCAGGGAAAAGGAGTTCCCGATCCGTTAGCTGCCATCAAGGATATTTTTCTTGGCGAACTTTACTACCGCTTTAATGAATTCTTTAAACCGGAGATCATTAACAGTTTGTGTGACATGTCAGGTAAAAATATCAAAACCGGAGCGTTAAAAGAGGCTGCCGGAGAATTTATTACAACCGCATCCCATTTTATCAGCGGCGCGGATGGTCATTATGACCCATGGATTGCGCCTGATGATGAG
>Ga0082212_10012220_pt1 | contig 10828 bp, 10 predicted proteins | sample TergutNt197P3_FD_71548 | JGI IMG/M metagenome (GOLD analysis project Ga0082212, IMG submission 71548) | Neocapritermes taracua P3 segment gut microbial communities from Petit-Saut dam, French Guiana - Nt197 P3 | ecosystem: Host-associated > Arthropoda: Insects > Digestive system > Gut ...
ATACACCAAGATACGATGGCAGCGCTGGGTTATCTGGTAACGGTTATTGTTTCATCGGTTTTTACGAAATTTCTCGAAAACCGCAAAAAAGAACCGGGGGAACCAAAGGAGCATTTGCTGTAAAAAATGCTTGACCGGATAAGGGGGATAGGCTATATTTTAGGTAGCCCTGCTGGGCGAAGAGAGGACGTTCTGAGGGACGGTTGAGGATGCCTGATTATTTCAGGCTGATTGCCGTTAATGTACCAACGTCCTCTTTCTTTTTATCTAAATCAAAATTTATCACTTCAACAGAGTAAATCTTCGCACTTACATTTGGATCAAGAAACTCCTTAACGGTAATTTTCGCCGGTATTATACGTTTCGCACATTCCAGTGGCGCATATAATATATGCCGTTCTTTTAATCCGTCGTTATTTTTATTCGGGTTTAGTTCAAACTTCCAGGGCTCTATCGAATGAGCAAACAACCTGTCGATATTTGCTGCAGCCTGCCAGAGAACTTCTTTTGGTATTCCCTTTTCCTGAACGCCGCTTACCAATTTTCCAATAGACGATCGGCGCAAAAAGGCGGAAAAACCGCTTTTATTCACTAGCTCAATTGCTGACCGCTTTACTTTACTGTTACTGGAGATAATATTTTCAAGAGCTTTCTCGGCTTCTGCCCTGTTTTTAACCTCTCTTATTGGTTTTGCCATCTCCAAGACTTCATCAAGTCCCCCAAAATCATCAAGCGTGAGATTTTTTGCTTTTTCTGTGCTGCTGTGCCACGGTTCTCTTTTCAAGTTTCAAGTCTTATCCTAAATCATTTTAACATAGACCATCTTTAACTGTCTATTCTGTAGCCATATGCTGGCAAAAATCCGCAATAGCCTATATGATAACAATATGGAGTTTGATGCCGCTGTTATCGGCTGCGGAGTTTCGGGGGCGAACATAGCCCGCCGTCTTTCGGCTTACAATATTAAAACGGTTATTCTTGAAAAAGCCGCGGATGTATCATTTGGAACTTCCAAGGCGAATTCCGGTATCATTCACGGCGGTTTTCATCACAATAAAAAGTTCTTAAAGGCGCGGCTGGAAATGCAGGGCAGCCTGATGTTTGACCAGTTAAGGCGTGAACTGAACTTTCCGTTCCGCCGGTGCGGAATCGTTGTCGCGGCTCTTCATGACGAGGAGATGAAGGCGGTTGAACATCTGTATATGCAGGGAGTTGAAAACGAAGTTATCGGGATTGAACTTTGCTCCCGGCACCGGATTCTTGAACTGGAACCGAAACTATCCGCCGATGTTGTGGGCGGGCTTTACGCTCCAGGCGGGGGAATTATCGAGCCGTACCGCTTTGTTTTTGCGCTGGTTGAATCGGCGCTGAAAAACGGAGTCGAGCTGTTTACCAATTTTAGTGTGAGTGAGGCGAAACGAAACGGAGATTTCTGGAGTATCCGCGCCAGGGACGGCAGGGAAATAAAGACCCGTTATGCGATAAACGCCGCCGGCCTGTTTGCCGATGAAGTGTCAAAAATATTCGGCGCAGAGGAATTTACCATCACTGCGAGAAAGGGCGAGTATTACCTGCTTGACCGGCTGACCAGGGCCTGCCCGTCGCGGGTGGTCTTTCCGGTGCCGACGGCTGTTTCAAAAGGGATGCTCGTTATCCCCACAGTGGAAGGAACCGCGCTTGTCGGCCCCACCGCAGATAACGTCGATGATAAAAACGATTTTTCCACTACCGCAAAACGACTGGATCAAATTCTCGATTCAGGAAAGACCATGATCCCGTCGCTTAGTCAAAACGATGTGATTACCAATTTTGCGGGACTGCGCCCGTGTCTGGGCGGCGATTTTTATATTGAGGCTTCGGCAAAAGCGCCCGCCTTTGTGCAGGTAGCGGGTATTCAAAGCCCCGGACTTACCGCGTCGCCCGCAATCGGCGAGTACGTAAAAAATATTTTGCTGGACATGGGGCTTGAACTGACCGAGAAGCCGCATTGGAATCCGTTTGTCGAAGCCCGTCCTTTTGCAAGGGAGGTCAGCTTTAATGAACTGGACAATCTTATCGCCAAGGATCCCGCGTGGGGCAACATGGTTTGCCGCTGTGAAAACGTCAGCGAAGCGGAAATTGTACAGGCGGTAAAGCTGGGTCACACTACACTGGACGGAATAAAATACTTTACCCGCGCCCAAATGGGACGCTGTCAGGGAGGATTTTGCACCTACAAGATAATCAAGATCATAATGAGGGAAACCGGCCTTTCATGGAGTGAAGTTACCAAACACGGAGGAGTAAGCCGCGTATTGGAAGGTGCGTTATGAAAGAGCTGCAATACGACGCAGTCGTTATCGGCGGCGGCGCAGCGGGAATGGCGGCTGCGCTGGAACTGGAGAGCGCCGGTTTCTCCTGCGCGATTATCGAGAGGGAGGATCATCTTGGCGGCATCCTTATGCAGTGCATACACAACGGTTTCGGTCTGCACGAATTTTCCGAAGAACTTACCGGCCCTGAATTTGCCGGGCGTTTTATTGAGCGCGTAACAAAGTCAAAAATCGCCGTATACACCGACACAACCGTAACAAAATTCGAAAACTCAGGCCCCTGCAAGGAACTTTTCTGCGTCTCGCCGTCAGGCGCCATGCGAATTCAAAGCCGCGCCGCGGTGCTGAGTATGGGCTGCCGCGAACGCAACCGCGGCAATGTACGGATCCCCGGCTCCCGACCGGCGGGAATTTTTACTGCGGGGCTTGCACAGCGTTTGGTGAACATAGAGGGGTACATTCCCGGCAAAGAAGCGGTGATCATCGGCTCAGGCGACATTGGGCTTATCATGGCGCGGCGCATGAACTGGGTGGGCTGCAAGGTAAAGGCCGTGGTAGAGATCATGCCCTATCCCGCCGGCCTTACGCGGAACATCGTTCAGTGTCTTCAGGATTTCGACATTCCCCTTTACCTCTCGTCCCAGACCACCAACATCTTCGGTAATGACCGCGTAGAGGGAATTGAAATTACGCCAATGGAAAACGGAGTCCTGATCCCGAACAAAAGTTTTCGCATAGACTGCGACACGATACTGCTGTCGGTAGGGCTTATCCCCGAAAACGAATTGTCCAGAGCCGCCGGCGTAGAGATGAACAGCGTAACCAACGGCCCGGCAGTTGACTCATGCCTGATGACCAACATAGAGGGGGTTTTCGCCTGCGGCAATGTACTACACGTTCACGATTTGGCAGACTGGGTCTGCGAAGAGAGCCGCCGCGCCGGCAGTTATGCCGCGGCGTGGCTGCGCGGGGAGCGTCCCGCTTTGCAGATACGAACCAGGGCAGGTTCCCATGTGCGTTATGTAAACCCAATGCGGATTGCACCTGACAGGGAAAACCGCATTTACCTCCGCTCCATGGTGGTAAAAAACGACGCTGTTCTTGAGATTCGCCTTGATAACCAGGTGATCCGCAGCGTAAAAGAGCGGCGCGTTCAGCCTTCGGAGATGATCAATGTAAAAATCGGCCCAAATGATTTCAAAGGTATAGAGGTGAATTCTGAATCAATTTTGGAGTTCATAATAAACTGAGAGGCGTTATGCGTAATTTGACCTGTATTGTCTGTCCCATCGGCTGTTCTCTTGATGTTGATACGGACAACCTGTCCGTGACAGGAAACCGCTGCCCCCGCGGCGCTGTTTACGCCCGAGAGGAAATCCGCGCACCAAAGCGCGTTGTAACCGCAACGTGCCGCATCGAAGGAGAGGCAAAAGGCGCTGTCAGGAGAATTCCGGTAAAGACGGTTTCGCCCTGCCCGCGGGAAATGATTCCTGCCCTGCTGCAAGAAATATACAAAGCAAATATTACCCTTCCCGTAAAGGCAGGAGACATAATAATCACCGGCTGGAAAGACACAGGAATTGATGTTGCCGCTACAAGGACGGTAAACTAACTTAAGGAGTGAAAATGTTTTCCAAAAAATCTGAAACATCACCTGACACTTTTTGGCAGGAATATGAGGAAAAAATCGGTGAAAAAGTTTTGGCGCGTAGTTTGGGGCAGTATATTTCCGGCTGGGAAGAATTCGACAGCGGGAAGCAGCCCGCTATTTGGGGCCTCATCATCGCCGCATCAGGCGGTTTTCGTTTTCATCATTTTCCCCAGATGAGCTGGATCGATGCTTTTACCCGCTTTGCCGCGAAGGATCAGCCAAAAGAGAAAACCATCTTTATTCCGAAAGAAAGGATCGTCTCTGCGGAGTTGATAAAGGAAAAAAAATGGTGGAAAAAAATATTGAGTTCCTCTCCGCCCCGCCTTGTTATCCGATACAGGGATGAAGGAGGAGCGGAAAAACAGCTCTTGCTGGAAGCAGAATACAAGGCCGATGATCTTCCGGAAAAACTGACCGGCGTTTAGTCACTGTTTGTCTTGATAAAACTCTTTTACCGCGGCAAAAAACGCCTCGATGTTTGTCCAGCTTGAAAGAGGCGGAATGTCGCAGCCTGAGGAAATAACAAAATTCGGGTATTTGCCGCATTTCGACAAAAGTTCGAGGGTCGCTTTCCTGATTGACTCCGGAGTGCCGTTCAGGAATTGTTCCGGTGGAGAGATATTGCCCATCGCTATAATGTTTTCAGGAATATGTTTCATCATTTCAGCCATGTCTATCGCATTACCGAAATGGAAAGCGTCTGCGCCGGTATTCAGTATCGAATCGATCATGTGAATTGTTGCGCCGCCGCAGTTGTGGTAAATAACGATGAAATTTTCGTCCTGCACCGCTTCGTTGATTTTCTTTACATAAGGTTCGGAAAATTCATGCGCCAAGTCGGGGGAGAGCAGGCCCGTAAGAGGTTCGGCCATTACAACGCCGTTCACTCCGGTTTTTTTATACTCACTGATATACGCAATTAAAAAGTCAGATGCTTTTGAAAGTACTGTGTGCATCATTTCGGGATCTTCATAGCACAGGATCATGGCTTCGGACACTTCAACGAGGCGTCCTGCCAGCGAAAAGGGGCCGATTGTTCCGCCAAAAACCGGCCGGTCGGTAATCATTTGGGCGGCTTTTTCGGCGGCTTCCAGATAAACCGCGGTTCTGCCGGTTCCGATTGGCGGAACTTTCAGGGCAAGGGCGGCTTCCATGTCATTTACAATGCTGCCGATTACGGTGGGAACTTCACCGTCTGTGTATTTTATTACGGAGCCGAAACATTCCGCCTCCAGTGACAGATCCATCAAACTGAGAGAGGCCGCGCTGTCTGTTTTCTCGGCGATCAGCTTCATGCCTTTTGCCTGGGTTTCGCTGTCGGAAATCAGATCTTTAACGGTTATCCCCATTAGTTGAATACAGGGGAACGACAGAACCGGCAGCGCTTTTTTAACCTTTGCCGATTGTTGATCTTTGAGCCATTGGTGCATATTACGTTTCATAATCTATATAATGGTAGAAAAACAGACAGAATTCAATTGGTATGCAGCCCTGGTTTCCTTAATATTCTTCATTGACACAGCGTTATTACACTGATAAATTTAAGAAAATACAATAAGGAATAAAATGGCCGTTGATCTGGTGCGGGTGGAAAAAATAAACAAAGCGTTTTCCGGAGTTCCCGCTCTGGTAGATGTAAGTTTTGAACTGCGGCCGGGAGAAGTACACGCCCTATTAGGTGAAAACGGGGCGGGAAAATCCACTTTGATGAAAATTATCTCCGGAGTCTACACCAGAGATTCAGGGGATGTCTGCATAAACGGCAAAAAAATCATCCACGACCTAACCCCTCACTCGGCGCAGGCGCTGGGAATCGGGATTATTCATCAGGAGTTGAACCTTTGCCCCCATTTAACAGTAGCGGAAAATATCTTTTTAAACCGGGAATTCACCGCTTCGGGCATTTTGAATAACAAACAGCAAAACAAAGAGGCGGTAAAGTACCTTAAATCCCTCAATTTGGATATCGATCCCGATATTCCGGTTCGCAATTTACCGGTTTCCAAACAGCAGATGGTGGAGATCTGCAAGACGCTTTCCATGGACGCAAAGATCATCATCATGGATGAACCCACCTCTGCATTGACCGAAAAAGAAATAGAGGATCTGTTTACGGTCATTGCACAGCTAAAAGCCGAAGGCCGGGGGATCATCTATATTTCCCACCGCCTTGAAGAGCTTTCGCGCATTGTCGATCGCTGTACGATTTTGCGTGACGGCGCGTACGTAAAGACCCTCAATTTCGCGGAAACCAGTCTGAACGAGATAATCAGCCTGATGGTAGGCCGCAACCTGACCGAGAAATTCCCGCGCGTTGAAACACAGCGGGGTGAAAAAATACTTGAGGTTAAAAACCTCTCTTCACCGCATGGTGTGGGGGTTAAAAATGTTTCGTTTAACCTCTACCGGGGGGAGATTCTCGCGTTTGCGGGGCTTATGGGCGCAGGCAGAACCGAAATGGTCAGGGCCGTTTCCGGTGCAGACCGGATGGCCGAAGGGGAGATCGTTCTGGAAGGAAAGCCGGTGAAAATCCGTTCCCCCAACGAGGCCATTGCACAGGGCTTTTTCTGCGCCCCGGAGGATCGCAAACGCGACGGCCTCTGCGTCAAAATGACCCTCTCTGAAAACATCACCCTTCCCAGTTTGGACATGGTCTCGAACTTTGGAATTATCCGCCGCTCGCTGGAGGTTGCCAAAACCCGCGAGATGGCGCAGAACCTGAAAATAAAAACCACCGGCGCCGATCAATATGTGCGAAACCTTTCGGGGGGAAACCAGCAGAAAGTGGTAGTCGGTAAGTGGCTTATGCGGAACGCGCGGGTTCTGGTGTTTGATGAACCAACCAGGGGCATTGACGTTGCTTCCAAAATTGAGATCTACAATATCATCAACGATCTGAAGAAGAGGGGTATCGGGGTAATGTTTGTTTCTTCTGAATTGCCGGAAGTGCTGGGTATGTCAGACCGGATTATCGTTATGTGCAACGGAAGAATAACGGCAGACCTGGTTACCGCCGAAACCAATCAGGAAGAAATATTGAAGTACGCCACCCAATACGGAGACAACTAAATAAAATGAGGAATTAGAAATTAGGAATTAGGAATGGGGAACATTGAAAACGAGGAGATTAAAATGAGCGGTAATGATGCGAAAAAACTTATTAAAAAAATTACTAAAATTTCCGATAAACTTTCGCGGCCGCAAAAGCAGTTTTTGTCGACTCTGTCGGGACTCTTGCTTTTGGGGCTGGTGTTTACTGTCCTTAGCCCCTATTTTTTCAGCGTTAACAATCTTCTTACCGTTGCTACCCAGACCGCGGTAATCGCCATTATCGCCATCGGTCAGACTTATGTGCTTATAACCGGCGGTATTGATCTTTCTATCGGTTCCAACATGGCCCTTGCCGGAATGGTTGCAGGGCTTTGTATGAGGGCGAATCAGCCGGTGCCTGTTGCAATTACGGCCGGCCTTCTTACCGGAACCCTTTCCGGCGCGGTAAGCGGCACACTGGTCGCTTTCGGAAAACTGCCGCCCTTTATCGCCACTCTGGGAACAATGACCGTTGCGCGCGGGCTTGCCTTCATCCTTACCCAGGCGATTCCAATTGCCAATCTGCCGAAGAATTTTACTGTGTTCGGAACCGGAAGAACTTTGGGAATCCCCAACCCCGTAATCATAATGGTGCTGTTGTTTCTGGTTTTCGGCTTTATCCTGGCAAAAACCAAGCTGGGACGTCATGTTTACGCAACGGGGAGCAACTTTGAGGCTGCCCGGCTTTCGGGAGTGAATACGCCAAAGGTGCAGATGACGGTTTATATTTTTTCAGGGCTGCTCGCCGCTTTTGCGGGGCTGATCATGGCGGCACGCGTCGTTACTGCGCAGCCCGGCGCCGGAGACGGTTATGAGCTTGACGCGGTGGCGTCTTCGGTTATTGGCGGTACCAGTACCATGGGCGGCGAGGGAGCCATTGCGGGGACTTTTGTCGGCGCTTTTGTCATAGGCGTTCTCCGTAACGGCCTTAACCTTGTCGGCGTAACGCCCCATCTTCAAAGGGTTATCATCGGCATTGTTATCGTTGGGTCGGTATTCCTGGATAAAATCAAAAAAAGGGATTAGGTGAAGTTTTTTTGGCTTTAATGTTCTCTTGAGAGGACTAAATTTTTTTTTGGAGGAAAACAATGAGAAGGATTGTTTTAGCAGCGCTGTGCGTGATGGCGCTGGCAGGAACGGTTTGGGCTGGCGGCGGCGGCCAGGCCAAGAAGAGCGATAGCATTAAAATCGCCCTTATCACCATGGATTATCAGGACGAGCACTGGCTCAAGTTATACGGAGGCGCCAAGGACAAGGGAGATGAACTGGGAGTCGATGTAAACTGGATGGCCCCCCAAATGGGCAAAAGAGATGTCGCGTCACAGATGCAGTTGATCGAAGATGCCGTTACCAGGCAGTATGCTGCGATATTGCTGGCACCCCTGGATGCCGATGCTCTGGTACCTGCCATTGAAAAAGCGTTCGATGCGGGCGTAAAGGTGATACTGGTTGACTCCAATGCCAATACCGCAAAGAGGAACACCCTTATCGGCACCGACAATGCCGCAGCCGCCAGGCTTGCCGCCGATGAACTTGCAAAAGCCATCAACAGTACGGGAAAAGTAGCTGTCATCAATGCACAGCCCGGCGCGGGAACCACCATGACCCGTGAAAATGAGTTCAAAGCCCAGATGGCATCAAAATACCCCAACATTACCATTGTCGGAACCCAGTATTCTGACGGCGATCCGGTCAGGGCCCTTAACCAGGCGACCGACTTTATGACCGCCAATCCCGATCTCGCCGGCATCTATGCGTGTAACGAAGGTTCTACCGTTGGCGCCGGCCAGGGTATTGAGCAGGCCGGAAAAGCCGGAAGCGTCGCATTGGTAGGCTGGGACTGGACAGATAACACCCTTGGTTTGGTTAACAGGGGAGTCCTCAATGCCAGCATGGTGCAGAATCCCCGCCAGATGGGAGTACTCGGCGTTCAGGCCGCTATTGATCTTCTCCAGGGCAAATCAGTTCAGGCAGATGTTGACTCAGGCGTAATAGTCGCCAACAAAGGCAACGCCTCCAGCATCCAGTAGCAAGTAACACACTTTTGTTTTTCCGCCCCGGTCTTTCGGCCGGGGCTTTTTGCTTCTTATGTGCAAATAAACATATTATGTTGCCGAGAAACTTGCAGAAGCTGAACGTGAAATGGCAAAACCTGACGCCCAGTGGCTTACTGAAGATGAATTCTGGGACGAAGACGATTGAAATCTCCCGTATTTTACGAGCTTCATGGGATTTACCAAAATATTTATAGTTCCGCTTCCCCTTCAAAGGCAAATTCAGTACCTGGCACCGTTGCGTCTTCTGCGTCCATGTTGCTAGCATATCAGCCTGAAATCGGCAAGCGGTTATTCGTGGTGTCAGGTATCATGAGTGTACACTGACACCGCTGTACTCCTTAATTTTTAGGCACAACAAAAATGGAAAGAGCATGGCCGGAAGTAATCGTAGAAGAAACATTCAAGTTTTCTCGATTACCGTTTTTCCAGTATCTACCGTAATCCTCATTAGTCACATATACATCAGTGCCTGAAACATATACGGATCGACCTGCGCCGCTACCAATAGTAGACAGAGTCTGTTTAGTGTCGTTTTTCCAGAGTGTGCCAAACAGCAGAGTCTCGTAGCTGTCGTTTCTTTCACCTCCCGCTACATATACATCAGTTCCGGAAACATACACGGAGTAAGCTATAGAATACCAGTCACTCAATGTTTGTGCAGTGCCATTTTTCCAGAGCGTGGCTCTTCCGGTTTTATAGTCTTCGATATCGCTGTAAACTGCTCCCGCTACATACACATCAGAACCGGAAACATACACGGAATAACCATAGGATAGACTACTACTATTCAATGTTTGTGCAACACCGTTTTTCCAGAGCGTTGCTCTTCCGTCATTATTAACTCCCGCTACATACACATCAGTGCCGGAAACATACACAGAATAAGCCATTGATCCGGTAGTAGTTAGTGTCTGTGCAATGCCGTTTTTCCAGAGTGTAGCCCTAAATAATGGGAGGCTTCCTACTCCGCCTTCGCTTGCATAACCTGCTACATACACATCAGAACCGGAAACAAAAACGGCATAGGCTAAAGAGCGGTTATTGCTCAGTGTCTGTGCAATACCATTTTTCCAGAGTGTAGCTCTTGGACTGACTATAGTGTCTACAGTTCCCGCCACATACACATCATTGCCGGAAACATACACGGAGTTAGCAGTAGAACGTGTATTATCAAGTATCTGTTCAACGCCGTTTTTCCAGACTGCAGCTACTTCATGGTATGCAGTATCATTATAACTTTGTCCGGCAATATATATGTCTTCGGTGTTATTACCGCCGCCGCCTGAGTCTTTCGTATACGTTCCGTTTACACTGCTGTCCCATGTGTGGTTTGAAAGAGTGAGCGTATTTCCCGATAATGAAAATTTACCGCTTGCCGTTCCCAAACTGGATTCGTTAAAGGTAATGGTCGAGCCGGAAACGGAGAATGTGCCGGAATACTGTGTTGTGCTATTAACTTTATAGTTAAAAGTGTTTCCGCTAAACACAATTGAACGCCCTCCGCTTGCGTTCCATGTGCCGCCAAATGAGGCTATGTTTGGGGTTTTGTTGCCGTTGCTGCCGTTGCCGTTATCGCAAGCGGTGAAGGATAACCCGATTGTTACCACGATGGCGATAATCCCGAATATTTTTAACAAATTCTTCATATGAAACTCTTTAACAATATATTTTAATAGAATATACATTCCATTTTATTTGTTATTAAAAGTCGCCTCAGG
>Ga0082212_10012221_pt1 | contig 10827 bp, 5 predicted proteins | sample TergutNt197P3_FD_71548 | JGI IMG/M metagenome (GOLD analysis project Ga0082212, IMG submission 71548) | Neocapritermes taracua P3 segment gut microbial communities from Petit-Saut dam, French Guiana - Nt197 P3 | ecosystem: Host-associated > Arthropoda: Insects > Digestive system > Gut ...
CTGCGTACTATTTTATGACGGGTAGGGAACTCGGCGATCTGAAAATCGAGGCGTTGCGCGGACTGTCGGGAATCAAGGAAGCCCACGTAAACATAGCGGGCATCGAAGTCGGTGTTGCCGTCGTCAATGGACTCAAAAATGCCCGAAGACTCCTGAAACAAATCAACGATGGACAGAGAAAAGATATTCATTTTGTCGAATTTATGACGTGTCCGGGCGGTTGCGTTGGCGGAGGCGGTCAGCCTTATGGCACGGACGTCGAAAAACTCAAGATGCGGTCATGGGAATTATACAACATCGACAATACGGAAACGTTGCGGGTGAGTCATGCCAATCCTGAAATTGTTCAGATTTACCAAGAATTTCTTGGAGAACCCAATTCGCACAAAGCACACGAGTTGTTGCACACGCATTATCACGAGCGGGAAACGCTCATGTAAGTTGTACCGCTTGCGCACCCAATAAATCTGCAACGGGGTTGCGGAATCGTTGTCTGTGTGGTAGCATTGCTCCACCTTTTTTATTGAAGGCGGCACTAATGGACGTAATTTATAAAGGCAAGACAAAAAACGTTTTGAAAGATGGGGCAGGTAATTGTTATCTGCTTTTCAAAGACGATGCAACGGGGGAAAATGGCGTTTTCGACCCCGGTTCCAACACCGTGGGCGGTAGCGTTGCCGGAAAAGGAAAGATTGGACTGACCATTTCCAAGCACTTTTTTGAACTGATGGAGAAAAAGGGCATCCCAACCCACTATTTGGGGGCAGACCTCGACCAATGCTTGATGAAGGTGCGTCCTGTCTCCGTGCCAAAATTGGAGTTCGTGCTTCGCTATTTTACGGCTGGGAGCATGTGCCGACGATTTACGCTGGAACCGGACATCCCCTTTGATCCTCCCTATCTTGAAGTTACGCTCAAAGATGACGATCAGGGAGACCCTTTGATTAGCGAACGGCTTTGCCTGATAAAGGGGCTGTTGAAAGAGGGGCAATATCAAGAAGCATTGGAACTTTTGGTCAAAGCCGGTGAGGTATTGAGAGCGGAGTTGAAAAGACTCGGCTTGTCGTTGATTGACTTCAAACTCGAATTTGGCTTCGACGCAGAGGGACACATTTGCATTGCAGATGAAATTACGCCGGATATTTGGCGGGCGAAAGATTCTTCGGGAACGATACCCAATCAAATCGACTGTGCCAAATTGATATTGGATGTCCTCAACTGAAATAAGCCCTCCCGTCGCTCGGCGCAGAGGATTGCAAAGTGCTGTGTGTACCTTTTGAATTGTATTTTTTGGGCAATCGGGTACAATGATGGGAACATGAGTTATTTGCACGACTATGTCTGACATCCATCACACACAAAATCGCGGGGTTGACCGAATGTTGGTCCGCATCGAACACCTTGATAAACTACTTAACCTTGCTGGTGAAGTAATTATCACCAGTTCGACGTTGCACGAACTTCAACGGGATATGTCCGATGCCGTCTCCAATCACCGTCCGATGACCGAAGGCGATTTGCAAATTGTCAAATCTGCCGATGAATCTTCCGCTCGCATTTCCCAAGATTTACACGATCTCGTCATGGCAATCCGCATGGTCGAAATCGGCGAAACGTTCAAACTATTCCGCCGACCGGTGCGAGACCTTGCCCGAAATCTCAAAAAAGACATTGAACTCAAATTTGAAGGAGAAAAAGTTCTCGTCGATAAAGCCCTCGCTGAACGGCTCGTCGAGCCGGTGTTGCACATCCTCCGAAATTCAGCCGATCACGGGCTCGAAACGCCCATCGAGCGGCTTCACGAAGGCAAAAATGAGACCGGTATCATTTTGCTCAAAGCCATCGAACACGAACATGAGACTGAAATCGTTGTATCCGATGATGGCCGCGGCATCGACGAACAACGGATTTTCGACCGTGCCAAAAAACTCGGATTTCTTCATCCAAACGAACAGCCGAATTTGCTGCGCATACTGTGCACATCCGGTTTTTCGACCAAAGAAAAGGCAACCGACACATCAGGACGCGGAGTCGGACTCGACTTGGTCAATACGATGGTGAACGAATTCGAGGGTACTATCGAACTGGAAAATGAATTCAAGCAGGGCTGTACACTTCGGCTTCGCATTCCGAGATTGAAGGCGGTTAACATCATTGACGCACTCATTGTCCGGTGCAATGACACGCTCTACGCTTTGTCTATCGACCAAGTCATTAGTTTGCAAGGGCTTAAGCCGAACGATATACAAGCCACGATGGATCGGGAACGTTTTATCAAATATCTTGGAACGCCGCTGGCTTTGTTCGACCTTTCCGAATTGCTGGGAAGCGAGCCGACGCGGTTGGATAATCCCGAAGTCGTACCGATTGTGATTATCGAAGGAAAGAAAGATAAAATCGCTTGCATCGTTTCGGAATTTCTTGCTCCGTCCAAATTGGTCAACGTCCCGCTTGCTACCGAGATGTTCAACAGAGACGTAGTAGGCATTGCCGGCACATGCATCATTAGCGGCGGACGAGTGGGAATGACCGTCGATATTGACACAACCGTTGCCCAAGCGGTAGGAGAACCGATTGCGGCACAAGAAGGGCACGACGATGCGGCTTCCTACAGCGGGGAATCTTCCGAGGCAGAATCGGCGGCATTTGAAAGTTCGATGCCCAGTTCGACGGCAATCACGCATACGCAAGAAGAATTGATCGCAAAATCAAGACTTACCGTCCAGCGGGACCGAATCGTGCACCGAATGGAGGAAACAAGTCAAAAAGAGTTGACCGGCACCGATATTTCAGATTTGCTGGCGGAACTTTCCAGAGGTCTAATGGAATTGCAGAACGTACTGCTGTCGCTGGAAAACGACAAAGACCCGGAGTTGATGAAAGAAGCATTCCGGCGGCTTCATGCAGCAAAGGGAAATTTCACCATGCTGGGGGTAACTGCTACGGCAAATCTGTCCCACCAGTTGGAAACGCTGCTTGATCACGTCCGAAAGGGGCAGATCGAAATGTCGCAAGAATTGATGGATGTTATGTTGGACGGCGTAAGCGAACTCAATCAGGCGACGAAAATCTTGCCTCAATCGTTCCCAGCCGACAACGAGGCTCTGTTGGAGCGGATCGACGTTGCTATGCAGGTCTTGGGGAAGGATGAGACGATCACTGATCCTGATCTGTTGTTGGGCACATCCTTTACACTGGCTCCGACGGTCGAATTACAGTTGCTCGGAGCCTTGAAGCAGGGATCGTTGGCATACGAAACGTTTATTCGTTTCAAACCGGGCCGGCAGGCGGAGTTTTTGATAGCGTATCTCACGTTGCGGAAACTGTGCTACCACGGTACGATATTGGCGACTCTGCCGAGCATTGGGGACATTGAAAACGGTCATTGTGGAACGGCAATCAAGGTACTTTGGGCATCGCGGCTCAAGCCGGAGGAGTTGCAGGCAGCCATCGACCGCTGGGCACCGCTTTTTAACATTGCGGAACATCAAAGTATGCCCACAACGGTCTTCCGGTATGATACTAATGCAGAAATTTAGACGTTCGCCAGAAAATGAACGTACTCTCTCCCCTTTGGCGTGGGTGAGGGATTTACGGATAATGTCGTTCCAAACCAAATCGGAATACCCACTGACAAACGTCAGCGATTCTCCTGTAATTTTGCCTTGCGCACCTAAAAACAAGGCTTTTTTGTACAGGCTAAAAAAAAGTTGTACCGGATGTGGTACAAGCCAGTTTTGCAAAAGTTTAGTTGTAACTCGCAACGCACAGTAAACCTATGTTTAGAAACCTCATCACTCTGTTGGTACTTTTTGCTCTGTGCCACATTGCACACGGACAAGAAACGCAATCACTTGATCTGTCACCTGCCCGATGGATTTGGTATCCTTCAGGACGAACCTTGCAAAACACCTTTGTCCTGTTTCGCAAGGAATTCGAGTTGGAAAGACAACCGGTGCAAGCGCAGGGCTGGATATTGGCAGACAGCCGCTATCTCCTCTACGTCAATGGTGAACGGATTCAATGGGGACCTGCGCCAAGCGACCCACGGTGGACAGAAGCCGATCCGATCGACATTGCGGCATTCTTAAAACCGGGTAAAAATGTAATCGCTTGCCAAGTATTGTATTATGGTTTCGGCGAAGGTACTTGGGCAATTGGAAAACCGGGATTTCTTTTCAAACTAGACATTGACGGCAGACAGATTATAACGGACAACTCATGGTCGAGTCATCTCGCCAAAAGTTGGGTACGGGGACAATACAAACGGAGTTTTCTTCGCACCTTGCAGGAAGATTTCGATGCCCGGAGTTACCCTTACGGTTGGAATACCGTTGAATTTGAAGCCGGAAACGACTGGCTGCCAGCCGTGCAATCCAGTGCTTCTGCCGCTGGACCTTCTCTGGGTACCAATTTTGGTGAATACCAATGGGAAATAACGGGGGGTCCTCATAATACGGAAATAAGAAAACGAAGCATTCCGATGATGCGTGAAGATGATGTAAAAGTCAAAGGCTTAGTGCGAACCGCCTGGGTAAGATGGATACGTCCCGCCGAAGAATACTTTGACGTAAACACACATAACGCTTATGAGGCGGCATGGATGGACGCAGTACGGCAAACAAGTGAACATTCGTGGACGGTACCCGAAAATACAGAAAGAGCAGCATCTCTTCTATTCGAATTTGCCGAACAATCGGTCGGCTGGCCTTATTTTACGATAGAGGCTCCCGCCGGCACCATCGTGGAATTGTTGGTTCATGAAGCCCATAAACCCGACCGACCTGCCATTATAAACACACAACGTAATGCATGGACACGGTTTGTCTGTAAAGAAGGAATGAACAAATTTGAAACGTTTGATTTCGAGTCGCTCCGATGGCTTCAACTTCATATACGAAATTATTCTGGAGAGATAAAAATAAGTGATGTAGGAATGCGTCGCCGACAGTACGATTTTCCGGTGACGCCTCACATCAAAGTATCCGACACGGCATTGCAGCGTTTAATGGATGCATCCGTAAACACGTTGTACAATTCAGCGCAGGAAACCGTTGTCGATGGAATGGCACGCGAACGCCAACAATATAGCGGTGACGGAAGTCATCAACTCCATCCGCTTTATCAGGCTTTTGGAGAAGTCCGGTTGCCAGCCCGATTTATCAAAACGTTTAGTCAAGGAATGACGCTCGACGGCTATTTTATGGATACATGGCCGGCATTTGACCGTTTAGCCCGGATGATGCAGCGGCAGGTGCACCTTACAGGATGGGGACCAATCCTCGATCACGGAGTAGGATTTTGTTTTGACAACTATTACTATTACTTATACACCGGCGATACAGTTGGTCTTCAAGAGTCGTTTCCGCGATTGTTGAGATTTTTTGATTATTTGACCACCATTCGCACAGACGACGGACTGATTCCTGTGGAAAATTTGGGCGTTCCGTCGGTTTGGATTGATCATAATGCCTATCGAGGTCGTGGACAACGTTACAAACAGTGTGCGTTCAATTTATACACCTCGGCAATGTGTATGCACGCATTGGCTCCGCTCTGCCGAGTGTTTGGTGAAACGGAAAAGGCGGATAACATCGAGCAATTCGGAAAAGAGTTACTCGCCCGTTGTGTCGCAAAGTTTTGGTGTCAGGAAGAGCAAACCTTTGTGAACAGTTTGCCTTGGCTTCACGAGAAAGACACTCCGCGTTATTATTGCGACCGTTCGTTGGCAACTGCCGTTCTTTACGGGCAATGTCCCGCTAACAACGATAAACGGAGCATTGAATTGTTGGCAACACAACCCGATGCCTTGGGTATCTCCTATCCGTGCAACGCCGTATGGCGTTTATGGGCATTGAGTCAAGCCGGAAAAATTGACGTGGTATTGGACAATCTGCGCCGTGATTGGGCAACAATGTCTTCGGTTATTTTGAACAACACAATTCAGGAGCAATGGCATGCCAGAACCGACTCGCCAGATCAGTGGAGTCATTGTGCTGTTGCGCCAATAATTATGATGTATCAAGGGATCGCCGGTATCAAACCGCTTACGCCGGGATACGAAACGTTTCAAATTCGTCCGCAACTTGGCGATTTGGAAGAAGTAGAACTGTATTCGCAAACGGTGAAAGGAAAAATCGTCTTCAAAAGTAAAGGAATCCAAGGAAATCGGAAACTACATTTAGAAATACCCAAAGGAACCACTGCCGTTCTGATGCTCGACGGTCGAGAAAACATTCCTCTGGAAACCGATGGGACAGATACTGCGACCGGTTTGACAACATACATCCTCAAAGGAGGAACTAAAATTACTCTAACATTAGAATACTTGTAAGATCAAAATCTACTGACGAATATGTTACGAAATTTCGAAAAACAGAGAGGCGGCGACTGTGTCGCCGTTCTCAAGGTTGCACAGTACCTTTGATCATCTTTCTGCTACAATAACCGCATGGACAGGGCAACACGGCGCGGCGGAGTGTTTTTCACTCCGCTTCCTTTTGCGAAAAAAGCATGCGAATATCTCGAAACGATCATCGGCACCCCTTGGATGCAGTCGGGAGAGTACCGGTTCTGGGATATGGCGGCAGGAACCGGGCACCTCGAAGTCTTTCTGCCAAAAGAGGTTCTAAAATACTGCTATCTTTCGACCTTGGAAACAAAAGACGTAGAGCATCTCAAGAAAGAGTTTCCCGATGCCACTGTGTTTCAGTATGATTACCTCAACGACGATGTGGATGCCCTCACCCTAACCCTCTCCCGGCGGGAGAGGGGACAACGTTGTATGCCCGATGCGCTGCGGAAAGACTTGGACAATCCCAATATCAAATGGATTCTCTTGGTCAACCCGCCGTATGCCACTGCCCAAGAGGCGGGATTGAAAGGAACGAGCAAAGAAGGCGTGTCCGATACAAAAATCCGAAGGCAAATGCATGCGGAAGGACTCGGTGAAGTTTCCCGCGAACTTTACGTGCAATTTTTGTATCGAATAATGAATGAATTCAAGGATCGAGAAACGCTCTTGGGCTTGTTTTCCCCCCTAAAATATTTGATTTCGGCAAACTACCAAAAGTTTCGGGACAACATTTTCCATGCAATCTTCCAGTCGGGCTTCGTTTTCTCTTCGGAAAATTTCGGCGGAACGTCCAAGACGAGTCATTTTCCGGTGGCATTTATTCTGTGGGAGGTGTCTGCACAATCTTCCTTCCTGGGAGAGGGGACAGTACAAGAAATACATCTTGACATATTGGACTCCGCCGCCCAAAAGATCGGCACCAAGACCGTAAAACCTGCGAATCGCAACGAATTTTTAAGCCGATGGATTCAACGTCCACGCAACACGCACGTTTTCCCGCCATTTGGTTCAGCACTGACCCTCAAGTTGGGCAATGTCGATACACGCAATCGGATTGCCAAGGGCTTTTTGGCTTCGCTGATGTGTCCGGGTAACGAATTGCAAAACCAACAGCAGACGGCACTTCTGTCCGGTCCGCAGGCAAGTGCCGGTGCACTTTCGGTAACGCCGGACAATTTTGAGCAAGCAGTTGTCGTCTTTGCCGCAAGGCGAATACCGAAAGACACGTGGATCAATCATGTCGATCAACTGATGCGTCCCAATCGAGAACTTTCGCCGGAGTTTATCAGCGACTGTGCCGTTTGGTCTTTGTTCGATAATAAAAATCAGACGGTCGCCATGCGGAATGTAGAATATCAAGGACGAGTCTATCAAATTGACAACCATTTTTTTCCGTTTGCCAATTCTTTTGTCGCCGACTGGCTTGCAAAACAAACTTTATCCGCTCCGGCGCAAGCGGTATTGGCAAGTGCCAAAGAGGTCTATCGATTCTTCTTTGCGAATTGGGATGTATTGCCCAGAGCCGAGTTCAAGATTGAAACTCATGATGCCGGTTGGTATCAAATTCAAAAGGCTCTTCGTGAAGCAAAACTCGGTGCTGATCTTCTCACCGATTTGAAACAGCGGCATGATCAGTTAAAAGAGCACATCTTACCGCAACTGTACGATTATGGAATCGTCTGAAATGCAGGCGAATTCTCTATTTCACATCCACCGCTTTTGTTGCGGCAATCCGAGCATGTTCGCTCGCATGATAGGCGAGCGGACTCTCCTTGCACAGAACTGTTACCTCCTTGAATGCCAAAAATGCTGTCTGGTAATCGTCACGACGCTGGGCTAAATCACCTTTCAAAAACAAAACTCTGTCCACAATCGCCACATCAGGAGAATTCCGCAGAATCTCTTGGATGTACGTCTCGGCTTGTGCATATTGCTTTTTTTTGTACGCTTCATAAGCCAACGTCCAGACTGCGTGCGACCAATAGAGACCGTTGCGATAGTTGCGATGGACTTTGGTCAAATGCGTTGTTGCGATTCGACCATTGCCGTTTGTCAGATCATCCATTGCCAAAAAGTACAACGCTCCATCAATGTTCTTGAAGTTCGGAAACTTGTTTGCGATGATTTGGAAGTATTCGACCGCTTGAAATGAGTCGCCGCCCGACTCGTAGTACAAACCGAGCGACCACAACGCCTCAGGATACTCCGACGAAGCCGGAAACTCGTCCGTGATTCGCTCCAAAATTCTGATGCTTTCCAGTTCCCTTCCCAGTTGGTAGGCAACCTTTGCTTGTACGAACAGTGCCTCGGTCAGTACCGCCTCGGCAGGATTGGAGGCAATCAAGTCCGACAATTTGACATCTGCCTGGTCGTAGCGTTGGTTTCGGAAGTAGGAATTCGCTTCCCGAAGCAATCGACGCTGCTCGGCATCGGAAAGCAGCGATGCCGCACTGGTAGTTCCGCCGCTTCCCCCCTTGGCAATCGTTGCCAGTTGGTCGTTGGTTTCTTGCAACAGAGTTACCTGAGCCGAATCGTTCATGCGAATTCTCGTTGCCAGCGTCGCCAGTACGGCACTCGCTTGCTCTATGTCTCCCAACTGTGCTTTGGAGAGAGCCAGTAGCGAACAGGCTCTGACAAACGTGATTTCACTTAATGCTCCGTCCGCACCGGTAATGTTGTAGTTAATAATATAGACTTTCGGAGTGGAAATCTGATTGTAAAATCCAAAAAGTACCTGTTCCAGTTGCTGGGCAGTGCTTGCGTAGTTCTGCGCCTTGTAAAATTGCTCCGCTCGCCAGAATTTTTCCAGATCGGTGCCTGTCGTCAAAACCGATTGGTTTTGGTTTCTATTGCCGGAACTCTGTCCGGTAGTGGGACTCCACTGCTGGGTACTATTGTTGCCGCGACTGGCAATCGAACCGGCATTGCCGCGACCGGGAGTAATGTTCGCCAACTTGTTTGCGGTGTCGGTGCAAATTGCCGTGAGTTTGAGATTCCCTGAAAGAGTCGCCTGTCCCTGCATTTCGAGGAGCAGAGCATTCGCCTGATCCGCTTGCCGATTATTCGTATAGGCAACTGCCAAAAGGGAGCAACACCGGAAGAAATTCTCTTCGCTCAACTTTTTTCCCGACACCAACGGAGCCGAAAGATAAGGAATACTCATCCGCTTGTTGACCGCATCATACTGGGGTCGCAATACCGATTCCAGTAGGGCAATCGTTCCTCCCCAATCCTTTTGATCGGAAAGGAAGACTGATTCCAGCAGTGCGATCTCATCTCGATAGTTTGCCCCCGCAACACGCTTTGCCTCTTCGAGTACAGTTTTTGCCTCCGGCATCCTTTGGAGACCATAGAGGCATCGGACTTTCAACATCAGGTCATCGGGAGTCGGCTGGACAATTTGCGTGAGCGTTTGCAATGCGACCTCGAAATTATTGAGCCGACCATAACACCGGGCGACAACCCGCTGGGAATCGGCAAAATAGGGACTCGAAGGGTAGCGGTGTTGAAAATCGGTCAGCGTATTGATCGCATTTTGAAATGTTCCCCGCTCAAAAAGTGCTGTGCCATATTGAAAAATTGCCTGCTCCACTACGGCTGGTTTGGTACTACTCATCAAGTGTGTATAAATCGCATCGGCTTCCATCACTTTTCCGAGTTTATTTTTTGCCCAAGCCAATCCCAGTTTGCTTTCGAGATTTTTGTCTCCTTCGGGAAACATTCGGTCTGCCAATCCGAAGTACCATTCGGCTTCGTCGGCGGACTGAGGCGCATTGCTCTTCATGGCAATATCGCCGAGATAGTAGAGCACGAACTGCAAATTGGCATCTTGCGACAGTTTATCGACAAAATCTTCGAGCCTCGGCTTGGCAACGTCGAATTGTCCTTGCATATAGGGTATTTCAGCGAGCCGAAACAGAGCGGCGCGGGCATATTGGTCATTCAATCCGAGGGCAACGAGCCTGTTGTACGAAGTTTCCGCCAGCGGGTACTGCCGCAGGAGCATGAGCGACTCGGCAAGGTAAAACGTCGCTGCGGCGGCTTGGGTGTGCGTTGGATATTTGAGGAGAAAGGCATCGAATCCTGAACGTGCGGAGTCGTATTGCCCATTGTCAAATGCCGCTTTTGCTGCACTGAATTGATTGGACGCATCGTCTCCAAAGAGCGGTGCAGCAATCAAAAGTACAGCGAATAGGGTAATAGATTTGAGCCAATTCATAATTTTTCCAGCCGGACAGCCTATTAGTCCGGGGAATCATACAGAAAATTCCAAAAAGTTCCAAGAGCAATTTTTTTGCTTTTTCGCCATACTCCAGCAGATTACTTACCCGCCCCAAAAAAATTACAATTTTTCCCCCTCCCTCTTGAAAAGAGGGGGAAAGCATGGTACAATGGCAATGAATCTAGGGATGGTGCGTTTTCTGACTCTCCCTATTCGCCCCGCTTTGTTTGCGCGGTCTGTTGCCGCGCCG
>Ga0082212_10012222_pt1 | contig 10826 bp, 10 predicted proteins | sample TergutNt197P3_FD_71548 | JGI IMG/M metagenome (GOLD analysis project Ga0082212, IMG submission 71548) | Neocapritermes taracua P3 segment gut microbial communities from Petit-Saut dam, French Guiana - Nt197 P3 | ecosystem: Host-associated > Arthropoda: Insects > Digestive system > Gut ...
CATCGCTCATCCCGATCGACGGCCCAAGTAATGGCATCGACCTATGGTATAAAAAAACAAACGACTTGATCATCGAAAAGTGGTATAAAGATGATTTAGCCAAAGTACGCACCTATCACGAAGATCATGGAGAGGGTCTTGATGATTATAAGGTTGGACGTACGCTGGGAGCCGGCATGATGGCGCCTTTCGATTTAGACAATGATTCGCTTTACTTAGGCGATAATTTTGTCACGCAGGAACTTTTTGAAAATGGGCCCTTACGTACCACCTTTAAACTCACCTACAACAAGATGACCATCAACGGTAAATCATTCAGTGAGAGCCGTTTATTTTCGATTGATGCCGGTTCGCAACTGACGAAAGTAACTGAAGAATTTGGAACGGATAATCCAATGACCGTTGCTGCCGGTATTGTCAAACGAGCGCCGGATGACGAAGCTTATACCGACGTGACAGATAACGGTACTGCTGCCGTACTCTATGAAGATCCCAATACAGGAGCAACGGGAAAAGCATTTGTAGGGATGATCTTTCTAAAAGGAATCGAAAAAGTAAAATCGCATACGCATACGATCATCCACCCAAAAACAAAAAAACCGGAGACGCATTCGCATGTCTTGGCAATCACCACATACTATCCAGGCCAACCGATTACCTACTATACAGGTTTTGGATGGGAACAATTCGGATTCCCTACGATGAACAGCTTCCGTAATTATCTGAGTTATTTCGCAAAATCGCTCGAAGAACCATTAATAATCAAGTTTTTATAAAAATATGGATACACTTTTTCAATTAGAAGGGAAAGTAGCCTTAGTGACAGGCGCTACGTATGGTATCGGGTTTGCTATTGCAGCCGCCCTGGCTGAAGCTGGCGCAACCATCGTGTTTAATGACCTCAATCAAGATTTAGTGGAAAAAGGCCTCAACGCATATCAGGAGAGAGGAATTCAGGCGCATGGGTATGTTTTTGACGTCACAAAGGAAGACACAGTAAACGATGCCATAGCAACCATCGAAAAAGAAGTGGGCGTCATTGACATTCTTGTCAACAACGCCGGTATCATCAAGCGGATACCGATGTGCGATATGTCAGCTGCCGACTTTCGTCAAGTTGTTGATGTTGACCTCAATGCCCCGTTTATTATGGCAAAAGCGGTCATTCCGGCAATGATTAGTAAAGGACATGGGAAAATCATCAATATCTGCTCTATGATGAGCGAACTCGGACGTGAAACTGTTTCGGCGTATGCCGCGGCTAAAGGTGGACTGAAGATGCTTACACGCAATATTGCGTCGGAGTTTGGGGGACATAACATTCAATGCAATGGCATTGGTCCAGGGTATATCGCAACACCTCAGACGGCGCCACTACGTGAGAAACAGGCTGATGGGTCGCTTCATCCGTTCGACTCGTTTATCATCTCCAAAACACCCGCCGCCCGCTGGGGTACGCCCGACGACCTGAAAGGGCCTGCTGTCTTCCTCGCTTCGGATGCGTCCAACTTTGTAAACGGACATATTTTATATGTGGACGGAGGCCTCCTGGCTTATATCGGCAAACAACCCTGACGTTGGTTTAACAGGGATTTTCAGGGTTATCAGGATTTCAATGATTGAACTAAATAAACAGAAGCACTATGAGACAAAAATTATTGGTATCCGTCATTGGAGTATTTCTATCCTGCACTTTCGTATGGGCGCAGGAATGGAGTAAAGAAGATTCAATTTGGTTAAAAAACGTATTAGATGGAAAAGAAGAACTTAAAATTAATGAAGCAACCAAAAAAGCGATTGAAGAAGGCCTGTTTATTGTGCCTCTATGGATGAGAAACAACAATACGCTTTCTCTACCGGAAATAGAAAAAGGCCTTGATGGCGCCGGTTTACCAGACGATTCATTGAAGATTAATAACTTCGACCCTCTTTCCATGCCACCAGCGGTGTTTGCCTTGTATATCTTGTATATTGATAAAATGGATTCCGCCTACGAAGCCAGATATCTTCAACTAACCGATGAGGAACGTAAAAAACTGGAAGACCTTGTTCCGGAAGGGTCGCAATCATTTTATCCCTACACTTCTAATTATCAACCCGGATATACTTTAGTTCACGATTTCAATCACTTGTTAAGCATGGTATTCAGTTCGCATTACCGTCGATTGGCTTACAATCGTAAACATGCGACTGCATATAAAAATTATAACAATGATGGAATAATGGCGAATCCAATCCGCTTTTCCGAAAATGACCGAAAACAACTAAATCGGTTAGTAAACCAAAGAAGGCCAACAATTAAAGTTTCAACGGGCCAAAAATTCAACGGAATCGACGATTGATGATTATAAAAAAATGGTAACTTTCCCCTATATTTTTTTGAAAAAAAAATTATTCGTCTGTGTGTAATTCGGAAAATTTCATCTACATTTGCAGCCGATTTGAATTATTTTCTTTTATAAAAATATGAACATAAAAAAAGTAACAAGCGTATTAATAATACTACTGTCAGGTTGGCAAACGGTGGTTGCCGATGAAGGCATGTGGATCGTTAACGAGTTGAGTAACAGAACTCTGGCGCGAATGAAAGAATTAGGGTTTACTCCCGATTATCCATACATATATAATAAAGAAGCGCCTTGCCTGGCAAATGCGGTCGTTATTTTTGGCGGCGGATGTACTGGGATAACGGTTTCGGATGAAGGGCTAATTTTAACCAATCATCATTGCGGGTTCGGGTCGATACAAAAATTGAGCAGTGTTGAACACAATTACCTGCAAAACGGCTTCGTCACAAAAAATAAAAACGAAGAACTCCCTGTTGAAGGTCTGAATGTGTTATATATGAAAGAAACTGTTGATGTAACTGATAAAATTATCCCCTATATAGCTTTCATTGAAGACGAAAATAAACGCTTGAAAACCGCTGATTCGATTGGCAATATTTTGTGCGAAGCCGCCGGAAAAAACCGCTTCACTAATGCGGAAGTAATTCCTTTCTACAACCGAAATAAGTATTATTTGGTTGTCTATAAGGTGTTCCGCGATGTCCGTCTGGTTTTTACGCCCCCCACGTCCATCGGCAAGTTTGGCGGTGATACCGACAATTGGATGTGGCCGCGACATACCTGCGATTTTTCTGTTTTCCGTGTGTATGCCGACGAAAACAACCAGCCCGCTGATTATAATGTAAACAACCGCCCGTACCGGCCTGCTTTTATAGCCGAAATATCCCTGCAGGGTTATCAGGAAAACGATTATGCCATGACCATCGGGTTTCCCGGCAGCACAGACCGTTATTTGACATCCTGGGGAGTGCAACATAGAATAAAAAGTAACAATGAGCCTCGCATTGAGGTACGTGGTATTAAACAGGAGATTTGGCAAAAAGAGATGATGGTCGATAATGCCATACGCCTCAAATACGCTTCCAAATATGCCGGCAGCTCCAATTATTGGAAAAATTCTATCGGCATGAATCGAGGACTTGCCAAATTGCATATTCTGGAACGAAAACAAACAGAAGAGATAGCCTTCAAAAAATGGGTGCAAACCGGCGAAAACGGAACGGTATATGGTCAAGCCTTAGACCTACTGCAAAATAGCTTTACGTCTATAGATGAAGAACGCAAGTACCTGACTTTTTTGACCGAAGCATTTACCAGCGGAACAGAAATCTTGCAATTAGCACGTATTTTCGGACAAATAGACCATGCAAAAATAACTTCAGTAGAAATAGAAAACATCCGTACAGTAAGAATAAAGCCTTTTCTTAAGGATTATGAGCCTGCTATGGATCAAAAAGTCCTTGCGGCTATGATGAAAATCGTAAAAAAACGTGTTCCTCTGCAATACTTAACTAACATTTATACTATGATAGATAAGAAATACAAGGGTGATTACGAACGATACGCAGCAGACTTGTTTGCAAAAACAGCGCTTCTTTCTGAAAATAAGATGGTTGAATTATTGAATAACCAAAAAAAATATAATCAATATATCAAAAAAGACCCGGCAGCCGGACTATCGAAAGCTGTGACGAGCGCAATCTCGGCTTTGCGACAATCCATAGCTAAAGCCGAATTTGATATTCTAAAAGGCAAACGTCTGCACTTTGCCGGACTTCAGAAAATGAACCCAGACAATAATTTTTATTCGGACGCCAACTTTACCATGCGTTTAAGTTACGGCTCTGTCAAAGGTTATCGTCCCTTTGATGCTACATGGTATAACTTTTTTTCGACAGATAAAGGACTGCTCGAAAAGGAAGATTCGACAAGCTACGAATTTTATTTGCAACCCGAAATCATCGACATGATACGTAAACGCGATTTTGGCCCTTACGCCAATGAAAAAGGGGAGCTACAACTGTGTTTCCTGTCGAACAACGACATTACCGGCGGTAATTCGGGAAGTCCTGTTTTCGACAAAAACGGACGTGTCATCGGTCTTGCTTTCGACGGAAACTGGGAAGCCATGAGCGGAGACATCGCTTTTGAAGACGAGCTGCAACGTACGATCAGCGTTGACATCCGATATGTTATATGGATGATCGACAAATGGGGCCAATGTCAGAATATCCTACAGGAGCTGAAATTGAACTAGTTTAAGTTGAAATCGTGAAATTATTAAATTGTTGAATCATATAAAAATTCGCGTAAATTCGAGTAATTAGCGGAGGCATGAGGTTTTCATTAATAGTACCAATATTTAATCGACCGGATGAAGCAGCAGAATTGCTTCAAAGTTTGGCTGAACAAACATATACTGATTTTGAATTAGTATTGGTGGAAGATGGTTCAACCAAACCGTGCATCGATCAAGTGGATGCGTTTCAAACGCTTTTTCCAATCCGGTATATTATAAAAGAAAACACAGGACGCAGCGATTCGCGTAATGTAGGGTTGGAAAATGCTTCGGCAGACTATTTTCTATTTTTTGATTCGGACTGCATCATTCCACCCAATTATCTTGAGACAGTAAATAACTTAGTATGCGGTGATTATGTTGATTGCTTCGGAGGACCTGATAAAGAACAAGCATCGTTTACGAACTTGCAAAAAGCTATCAATTACGCGATGACATCGTTCTGGACAACGGGAGGAATTCGCGGAGGTAAAAAAAAAATGGAACGATTCGAGCCGCGCACTTTCAACATGGGCTTTTCGCGTAAAGTATATGCAGCAGTAGGAGGCTTCAAGGATATGTATGGCGAAGATATTGAACTGAGCAACCGTATCCGTCGCACTGGATTCAGTATTAAACTGTTTCCGGAAGCCTTTGTCTTTCACAAGCGGCGGGTCAACCTGAAAAAATTTTTTAGACAAGTAAATATTTTTGGACAAGCACGCGTCAATGTTTACAAGTTGCTTCCCGATTCATTGCGGTTGGTACATACCTTGCCAGCGTTTGCCGTTCTGGGTAGTTTTTTCATCCTGTTACTCGCTCTTTTGGTTTCCCCTTGGTTTCTTATTTTACATGCCGCTTATCTAACAGTTCTCTTTGTTGATTCGCTTATTAAAACCAAAAACTTATCTGTCGCCGCTTTATCACTTGTAACCTCTTTCATACAGATCGTTGGCTATGGCATTGGTTTTATAGGGTCTTTTGTAAAAAAAATACTGCTAAATAAAGGTTTAGAAGACAGGGATACCATCCAAAGAGTGTACAAGTAAATACATAACTGTATTAAAATCAATTATATAACATTTTTTATTCTTTATTACATATTATTAACTATAATAATATGTAATAGTTATTAAAATAGTATTTACTTTGCACCCGAATTGACTACATTATTATATTAAACTATCATGGATAATATCAGTATTTACCTTTCTGGATACGGCATTCGCCCATCCGTTCAGCGTATCGCTATCATGCGTTACTTGATGAAAAATTTCACGCATCCCACAGCAGATGAAGTATTCGAATCATTAAGGAAGCAAATTCCTACTTTGTCAAAAACCACCGTTTATAATACCTTAAAATTGTTCGTCGAAAATGGAGCGGCTCTTTATGTTGGTATTGATGAAAAAAATGCGCGTTTTGACGGTGATGTAAACCCACATGCACATTTTCGTTGCAAGGAATGTGGCTGTATCATTGACTTGCCTATCAAATCCGATTTTTTTGTACCTACAGATTTCAATGGTGATATTGATGAGACCTATTTTTATCTAAAAGGACTTTGCGGAAAGTGCAAAAGTAAGAGAGCGACATTTTTTGATTATAAAAATATGCTTGCTGCAGTTAATTGAACTGCATAATAATAAAATGAGAATATCCGTTTTATTATTTATATTGTTGTTATCCAAATGGTCTGTTTTATCACAACAGACTATCAAATTATGGGATCAACCATTTATACCAAAAAAAATGAAGCAAGTAGAGATGCTTGCTTTTCAAGCGGTAAACAATAATCACAACGTAGGCATCATCATCTGTCCAGGCGGAAGCTATTGCTATTTAGGAATCAAAAAAGAAGGAGTGCAAGTTGCTAATTGGCTTCAACAAAACGGCATTACCGCTTTTGTATTGCAATATCGCACAAGTATGCGAAACAATCATCATCCGGCCATGATTCAGGACTTGCAACGCGCCATTCAATATCTGAAGGAAAACCATGCTGTTTATCAAATTGATACCTGTAAAATCGGTGTCATGGGATTTTCAGCAGGCGGTCATCTGGCCAGTACATCCGCCACATATTTTCAGAAAAACTTTATGCAGGACTTAGGAATTGAGGCCAGAGTCTCTTTGAGACCCGATTTCGTGGCCATGATCTATCCGGTAGTATCTATGACCGACAGCCTTGCTCATATACGCTCAAGGCGTAACCTCTTGGGTAAACATTCCACATTTGAACAACAACAAATGATGTCATTAGAGCTTAATGTACACGACAACATGCCGCCCGTTTTTTTAATTCATTGCACCAAAGACAAAACGGTGGATTACCGGAACTCAGTTTATTATCATAAGGCGTTAATCCGTTATGACATCCCTTGTGACTTCACCTTATATGATGAGAAAGGCCATGGCTTTGGTATCGACCCCCAAAGCTCCCATGCCCCTTCCTGGATTAACAATTTTATCCCCTGGCTACAGAAGATAAATATTATTCATGAGTAGCCGCCGTCTTCCACACGACCGAAGCTAAGGCAGCGCCGACGAACGGACCAACGATAAACAACCATAATTGAGCTAGTGCTGCTGTGTTACCGAATACGGCTTCGAAGATGGCTGGGGCGATACTTCGCGCCGGATTCACCGATGTGCCTGTTAAGGGAATACATACAATGTGAACTAGAACAAGCGATAAACCAATAGCCAACCCTGCTAAGTTACCGGCGCCTTTTTTAGCATCCGTCGTCCCTAACACCACCAAAACAAAAACGAAGGTGAAAATTATTTCAGCAATCAATCCGCCCATCCAGCAAATGCCGGGCTGACATCCGTTAGCGCCGGTTTTAGTAGCCAAAGCGCCGCCATGCGCTATATAAGAAGCGCCTGTGACATCCACACACATCACCAGTAAATAAAGCAATAACGAACCGATAATCGCGCCCATAACCTGAAACAGCATATACATACCTGCCTCTTTACCGCTCATACGCCCCGAAAGGAACACACCTAATGTAATCGCCGGATTGATATGACATCCGGAGATGCCTCCTATGGTATAAGCCATAGCTATTACCGCCAGACCAAATCCGAAAGCAACCGTTAACACCTGCGCGGTTGAGCCTACGCCAAAATTAAAAATAGCGCTCCCGCATCCCATTAGAACCAAAACCATGGTTCCAATCATTTCAGAAATGTACTTTTTCATTTTCAAATAATTAATTAGATTAAAAAATGTGCAAATATAAAAAAAATTTTATTAAAATCGCCTTTTTCCATTTATTATTTGTACCTTTGCGCAACTTTTTAAAAGAGAGAATGTAAAATTATTGTCTAACTTTTTAACTAACAGAGTATTAACAATTTAAAATGGAAAATTTAAAGAACATTGTTCCCAATGAGGACTTCAACTGGGATTCGTATGAAAAAGGTGATAATCTTATTGAAAATATTAGCATCGAGGAATTAACTAAAACGTACGATGAAACATTAAACACAGTCAAAGATAAAGATGTTGTATTGGGAACAGTAACTGCTATGAACAAACGTGAAGTTGTAGTAAATATCAGTTTCAAATCAGATGGCGTAGTGCCAATGTCTGAATTTCGCTATGACCCCGACCTGAAAGTGGGAGATCAAGTAGAGGTTTATATTGAAAATCAAGAAGATAAAAAAGGACAACTGATCCTTTCCCACAAAAAGGCGCGTGCTTCGCGCTCATGGGACCGGGTAACGGAGGCGCTTGAAAAGAACGAAATCATCAAGGGATTTGTCAAATGCCGTACCAAAGGCGGCATGATTGTTGATGTTTTCGGTATCGAAGCATTCCTGCCGGGTTCGCAAATCGATGTGAAACCAATCCGCGATTATGACGTGTTTGTAGGGAAGACAATGGAATTTAAGATTGTGAAAATCAATCAGGATTTCAAAAATGTAGTTGTCTCCCACAAGGCGCTGATCGAAGCCGAGCTTGAACTTCAAAAGAAAGAAATCATTTCAAGACTTGAAAAAGGGCAGGTGCTGGAAGGCGCCGTTAAGAACATTACTTCCTACGGCGTATTTGTCGACCTTGGCGGCGTGGACGGTTTGATTCACATCACCGACCTTTCCTGGGGTCGCGTAGCCCATCCCGAAGAAATCGTTCAGCTTGACCAGAAGGTCAATGTGGTCATTCTTGACTTCGATGATGAAAAGAAACGCATTGCGTTGGGTCTTAAACAATTGACGCCGCATCCATGGGATGCATTGGACGAAAACATGAAAGTGGGCGATAAAGTGCAGGGTACCGTGGTGGTGATGGCCGACTATGGCGCATTCGTGGAAATTGCGACAGGTGTTGAAGGGTTGATCCATGTGTCTGAAATGAGCTGGACGCAACACCTGCGAAGCGCGCAGGACTTCATGAAAGTGGGCGACGACGTGGAAGCCATTATCCTGACCCTGGACCGTAGCGAACGTAAGATGTCGTTGGGTATCAAGCAACTGAAACCCGATCCGTGGGATGACATCACCGAACGTTTCTATATCGGTTCAGTACATTCAGCCAAAGTTTGTAACTTTACCAACTTCGGCGTGTTTGTTGAAATTGAAGAGGGCGTTGACGGACTGATCCATATCTCCGACCTTTCATGGACAAAGAAAATCAAACATCCCAGTGAATTTACGGCTATTGGAAGCGAAATTGAAGTTCAGGTACTGGATATCGACAAGGAAAACCGCCGCTTGAGCCTTGGCCACAAACAGATCGAAGAAAACCCGTGGGATGTTTTCGAAGGTATCTTTACGGTAGGTTCCGTTCACGACGGCACGATTATCGAAATGATGGACAAGGGCGCGGTGATTTCGCTAACCTACGGAGTGGAAGGTTTTGCCACGCCTAAACATCTTGTAAAAGAAGATGGTTCGCAGGCTAAACCCGACGAAAAGCTTCAATTCAAGGTGATTGAATTTAACAAGGAAGCGCGCCGTATCATCCTTTCGCACAGCCGTATTCATGAAGACGAACAAAAAACGGGCAAGAAAGAATCAGGCGGTAAATCAAAAGGTTCTAAAAAAGACGCTTTACTCGTTCCTGCCATGGAGAAAACAACGCTGGGCGACATCGAAGAACTCGTCGCCCTGAAAGAAAAAATGGAAGGCGAAGCGGAATAAATTGTGCCTCTCCAACAAAAAAAAACGCCGTACCTATCAGCAGGTATGGCGTTTTTTTGTTGAATGAGAAAATTCATAATTAATTTCTAATGAACAAAATTTCAGATAAAAAACGAAAGCATGTACGTCATTGCGAGGCGTTTAGCGCCGATGCAATCCAGAAAAAAATAACGCTGGATTGCTTCGTTCCTCGCAATGACGCGTACCTGTTCAAATGAAATTCGGTTTATGAAATAAATAATCGTTATCTTTGCACAATCAAAATAATAAATATCCTGCTTATGAATGTAAAAATCGTTTTTGCCGATATTTTAAGTGCGGCCTGGAAAAGTTACAAATCGCAATGCTGGTTACTGACAGGATTGATAATCGGTTTCACCATAATCTTTTCACTCTTATTGCTGTTCGCTACACCGACGAAAGGAGAACCAATGAGTATCAGCGGTATCATCGTATACGTCATTTGTTTTTTTCTGTTTTGTCTTTTTTCGATGGGATACCTCAGAAACTGCCTGCAAACATTAGACAATGAAGAACCTCAATTCTCGGCATTCGGGCAGACATCGCGTAAAATTTTCAGTTTTATTGCGGCCTGTCTGGCATTTTCTGTAATGATATTCGTCGGGTGCGTGTTACTCCTCTTTCCGGGAATCTATCTTGCACTACGATTTCAATTCTTTTATACTTCCATGGTCGACGAGGATACAGGCGTGATCGAATCTTTCAAACGAAGCTGGCACATGACCAAGGGACAAACCAGGCGCCTTTTTATATTGATGCTGTTTCATTTATTGATAGTAATTTTCGGACTCGCTGCTTTGGGGATCGGTATCTTTATTGCTACTCCTTTATTTTTATTAATGTACGGACACGCGTACAGAAAACTAACAGCGCCTGATATTTGTTAGTTTTCAGTTTTCTGTGACAAATAAGAAATAATTATCAAATTTTAAATAAATAAATTATGCAAAACAACTTATTCAGTTTAAAAGACAAAGTGATTATCCTGACAGGTGGTTCAGGAATCCTTGGGGGCTGCATGGCCAGAC
>Ga0082212_10012223_pt1 | contig 10825 bp, 6 predicted proteins | sample TergutNt197P3_FD_71548 | JGI IMG/M metagenome (GOLD analysis project Ga0082212, IMG submission 71548) | Neocapritermes taracua P3 segment gut microbial communities from Petit-Saut dam, French Guiana - Nt197 P3 | ecosystem: Host-associated > Arthropoda: Insects > Digestive system > Gut ...
GGGCACAAAATCGTTGCAAATCCATGATTTGCGGACAAAGCAAATGTTGTTCCCAAGTGGAAATACCTTGTTACAGTTCGTTTCAGATGAAAACATGGGGGAGACCATGCGATGTGAAGTCGAATTTGTGGAGGATCGCGTCTTGGTGCTCTTCATCAAAGACGTACACATTCCTCAGACATCTGACCAGATACAACAGACGAATGTGCCTTTTAAGCGGCTTACCTACAATTCGGTCACTGATATTCCTAGCATTTCCATGAATGCGGGAGAAATGATGTTGTTCGATTCTTCGGGCAATCCATGTTGGTCCACGCCGACAACAATTGAAAAGACTTTTCGGCTTTGGGATGTTCCTGATCGTTTGCCCGTCATGTTGTTTGCCGTTTCGGTTCAAACGAGGGTGTCCGTAAATTCAACGACTTCGACTACCTACGAAACGCAACTCATGGGAGTGGACAAACGTTCGGGAGAGTTCCGTTTCCGCAAGGGTTCTGGCGAGGGCGGTACCCGTCAGTTTTGGCAATCTTTCCGGGTCACTGCCGACCCGAAGACGCAGGTCATTACGTTCACAACACCAAAGTATCCCCCGGAAATCGTGCAAGCGAGATTTATGAACGAAGACTAAAAACTTTTTGCCTCCCCGCATATCACGCCGTTTACTATTTAGCAGGTATTACAAAAATTGTTTGCCCATCTGGTACAATGAATTTCATGTTTGAGCGACCAATGTATCTCATGTTGCTTTGGTTGGTGCCGCTGTTGGCTCTGCTCTTGGGGTACGCTTATAGAAAGAAGCGACAAACAGCCCTGATGTTTGCCGAGGCATCCATTATCAACAACCTTATGCCGACGCTGGATGCCCGGAGATGTTTCCGAAAGGCATTGCTCATGCTCTTTGCCTTTGTGTTCGGAATTGTCGCTGTTGCTGATCCCAAGTTTGGAACTTATTACGAAGCAATCTCCCAACGCGGGGTTGATGTTTTCATCCTCCTTGATGTCTCCCGATCCATGTTGGCGGAGGATGTTGCACCCAACCGGTTGGACAGGGCAAAGTCGGATATACAAGACCTTTTAGACCACATTATCGGTGATCGTGTCGGTCTGATCGTCTTTGCCGGAAAGCCGATGATCAAGGTTCCGCTGACGACCGATCACGGATTTTTTCTCCAAGTCCTCCGTTCGGTCGATACGAATTCAGTGCTGCGCGGTGGGACGGCAATTGGTGATGCCATTCGGCTTGCCTTGCGAGCAATGCCGCCGGAGGCAGAACGTGAACAGGCGATTGTCCTGATTACCGATGGCGAAGATCAAGAATCGATGCCCCTCGATGCAGCAAAGGACGCAGCGAAACGACAAATCCGTGTTCTGACTATCGGACTCGGCAATCCAGACGAAGGGGAACGGATCCCAATCCGAGACGCAAGCGGAAACCTGTCGTACCTCAAACACGCTGGACAGGAAGTGTGGTCGAAAATGAACGAATCAACGCTACGAGAAATCGCCCGACTCACCGAAGGTGCATACGTTACAACCGGTACACGGGCGTTCGACCTTGGGCAGATTTATGCGGACTCCATCGGCAAAATGCAGGGCACCGCTTTCCAGACAGAACAACGACAACAACAGCGGCACCAGTACCAAATTTTCCTTGCTGCCGCCGTCCTTTGTCTCCTGCTATACATCATGGCTCCTGAACACCGCAAGCGATAAGACAACGGACGCAACAGAGAAGTGACCACTTCTTGCGGTCGGGACAAACTCTGCGACCATCTTCCTCCTATTTTCGCCCTCTGCGTCTTGCAACCGCCAAACCGGCAACACCAAGTCCGGCAAGTACAAGCGTCGCTGGTTCCGGTACATCGATAACCGGCGGCGGCGGTGGTGGAGGAGGCGGAGTATCTCCTCCGCCACGTTCACCCCGTAGTCGCCGCTCGTTGTAGGTACGCTGACTCGGCAACGGACCGCCTGTGAACGCAACATCTTGGATAGGTTCGATTCTTACAGGAGTTATAGGCGGAATAATTGGTAAGTCCATCACCGTCCCCGGCGCAGGTCCACCGGGAGTCATCGCACATGTTGCCTGCGCTTCTTCCCCACCGCCACCACCGGAAACATCGTCGAACTTCAAATCCGGCAACGTGTAAGAACCGTCCGTTGCACTCACGGAGAACTCTAGTGGTTTGAATGTCGTTTCATTTCTAATCTCTGCCACCACAACACTTGCCCCCAGAAGAGCAACCGCTACAACAAAACCGAAAAATTTCTGTAAAACTTTCATAGCACACCTCCAAAAATATCAAAAGCCGCTGATTGTAAAAAGGAATTTTCAAAAGTTATCCCTAACCAAACCGCTCACTCTCCTGTATTCTAACATGTATTTTCAAAAAAGTAAAGAGAAAGCCCTTCTTTTTCCGAAATTTTTCCAAAAAAACAACTCCGATGAGCAATCCTCTGATCCATCGAGGCTTACATGATTCCTTACTACAGCACAAATCGTGCCAATTTATGCAAAAAAAGAGAAAATTGTGCCCAAGTGCATAAAATGACGAGCATTTCCCTGAAATTTGATGTTTTTCGGGAAACAAATTTTCGGGACTTTTTCTCATGTTTTTGGAAAAGGTTGCGAGGTAGAGTTGCAAAAAGATACACTTTTAGCAAAATTCTGCAACACATGTATCATTTTACTACTTTTCGGGTGATGGCAAAAAGAATCGTTTCCAATCCAAGTTGTTCACTGCGTGCACCGGAACAGTACCTTACTTTGTCTGCGTTCCCGAATCAGAACTTCTGATCAATCGTTGGGGTACCGGTATTGCTTCACTGGAACCCTTCCCCAAGTTATCTGCCGGAAGAACAGTATAAATACGACGCTCAAAGGGGGTATACTCTGGCAACCTCCCTTGCGTTGCGAACGTGCCGGGCATTGCAGACGGCATCACCGTTGGTATCGGTATAGGCTCCATGTTCAAGGACATTGCGTGCGGGTATTCTCTCATCGGAGCAATCCCTCCTCCGAGTGGGAGAAATTGAATGGTATTGGCAACTCGCGGAATGCCTAGAGTCAGTTCAGAAGGAGAATGCAGCGCAGGGGAAGAGACGAATGTTTCCGCTTCCGTCGCGTCGTCCAGTTCCGGAAATCTTACTGCTTCTGAGGTTGGTTCTCTTACGGGTGGGGGTTCCGAAACAGCGTGCCGAAAGGGTAGAGCACCAAAGGCGACCATGCCATCGTTCCGAATGTCGTTGATTTCTTTTATGGGCAATTCGGGCACGTTGGCATCGGCTTGACGGTCCGGCTGCTGGTCAGTGTTCTGTGTGATTTCCTCCGCTTTCAGGAGCGGCAACATCGTACCCACCTGGGCAGAAGGGGACTCCATCGGTGTCGGTGCCGCTCGCTGGACTTGCTCCGCAGGTACTGCTACTACCGAGTCCAACACCGGAGAAACAGGCAAGAAGGAGTGTTGAACGTGCGGAATATCCAAGGACACTGATTGCTCAAGCGACAGCGTGCCGGGCAACGTAGTTTTGGGCGATGGGACGGACGCATCGGCAATGCCCAAGGAAGTTTCGTCGACAGTGTCGGTTGTCGAGAGTCGCTCGGAAACTCTTTCGTCCTGATGAACGAGGATGCGAATTTGCCCCTTTTTCGCCGCCGCCGTCAACCGAGCCGATTCGCTCTTGTCGAGCATCAGTTCGAGGGAATCCCTGGTCAAACCAGAACGGTTGGGATTTATCTGCCGTTGAATTTGGTAAATCGGAACATTTTCCAATACGAGTTCGCCGCTGTTCCTGAAGTCTTGCTGCCCGAATGTCCGAAGCAGTTCATTTTTCTTTTCGGCGAGTCTGCCTTGTGCTTCGAAGGGCACGGTCCGAATATCAACGCTCTGTCCGGCGGAAAGTAGCGTCGAAAGCGGTTCCTGCGGCGAGACAATCTTGTCCTCTTGCCGGATGTGAACAACATCGAGGGCAACGATCTGGTTTCCTGCGGGCACAAACGCGGTTCGCGGAGCACTCGTCGCAAGGGGCAGGAGGAGGTCATCACAAATCGGGTAGCCTGCCGGGATGGAACCGGCGGGCTGGCGGCGATAAACCTGGGAGAAACTGGTGAGTGCCCTCGTCGGGACTTCCGAGAGAGGGACGTCCTGAAAAACGACATAATCGGCGGTGATTTCCATACCTCCGGGAATCGTCCGCTTGGAAAAGAGGATTTTTGTCGTCGATTCTATGCTTTTTTCGGCTACCGGCACTGCGTCGAAGTAGTAATAGCGAATAGAAAGTGCGCAACCCATCCCTACGGAAAAAGCAAGGATCAGGAGAAGCCACAGACTTAAACGCATCGTCTCGGGAACCGCAAAACCACCGGCATGCTCTGGGTATCGGCAAAGTGGTGCCGCCGCAATCGGTTTTTTTGCTTTTTTCCGAATATCCCGGAAGGGATGCCCCCTCCCCACCCGCTCATGCGCGAGTCCGAATCACTAGAATTTTCCCTATATTCTGGTAGAATGAATGTGGGCTTGGTAAAACAATGCCTAGATTTCCCCTGATCGCATTGGAGGCTTCGCCTGCGTCATGATGAAAAACGCATTTTTTAATCGGTACGGATTCCGTATTCTCCTGGTCATCTTCTTTCTGTTGCCCTTTATTTTTATGGGAACAAAAAGGACGTTCTTGAGCAACTCCAATAACGTTGCCGACTGGTTGCCCGACTCTTTTGAAGAAACCCATCAGTACCAATGGTTCCTCCAACATTTTCCCCTGGAACGTTTTGTGGTCATCAGTTGGCAAGGGTGTACGATGGATGATCCTCGGGTAGAGATGTTTGCCCAAAAACTTGTACCCGGACAAACCATCGAAAACATCGGACGCTGGATGGAAGAACACATCCAAGCCGAACTTGCGCTTGCTTCCGACATCCCTGTCAACGAATCGACCGCCCCGCAACCCGCACAGCCGGACGAGAACCCCCTTGTTTCAGACGAACCGTTGCCGGAATATGCTGGATATTTTCACACCGTCATGACTGGTCCGCGTCTTTTTCGGATGCTCAAGGATCGGTACTCCGGCGAAGGTCCCGTCGGCATCAAACTTTCCGACGAAGTCATCCAGAGAAAACTGCAAGGGATTCTCGTCGGTCCCGACGGTCAGAACACTGCTCTGCTCGTAACGCTTACCAAAGAAGCCCCGCAAGGGAAACAACTTGCCTTGGTTCTCGATGCCATCAGAGAGATAGGGCGCGAGTGTGGAGTGCATCCGCTGGTCAAAGTGGATAACCGTTTTTTTCTTCTGAAAGCATCCGATGCTTTCATCACGACGGTTAAAGAAATGATCTACGGTCGCAACCCTAATATGAGCGGAGTCATTCTCGGCGGTCCTCCAGTGGACAACGTCGCCATCACGCACGAAGGGGAGCAGACTCTCCAACGTCTTATCGGTCTGTGCGGATTCATCGGCTTGGTTCTTGCGTGGCTCTGTTTTCGGGATGTCCGGTTGACGATGTTCATTTTTTGGACTGCAATCATCAGCGCGGGGCTTGCTCTCGCCAGCGTGTCCTTTACTGGAGGAACGTGCGATGCCATTCTGTTGAGTATGCCTGCCTTGATTTACGTGCTGGGAATGTCCGGGGCGATTCACATGATTAACTACTACCATGATGCAATTTTGGAACATGGTCTCGACATGGCACCGGAGCGCGCCGTCCGGTACGCCTGGTCCCCCTGCGCTTTTGCCAACTTAACCACTGCTCTCGGTTTGATTTCGCTCTGCTGGAGCGGATTGATCCCCATCTCAAAGTTCGGTTTTTATTCGGCATTGGGGATGATCCTCCAACTCATTCTGCTGTTTCTCTATCTACCAACTTTGCTCCATTTTTATCCTTCTCGTCAAGTAGCAGCCGCAAAAACGTTGCACGACGAAGAAAATTCTATCATGCAAGGCATTTGGCGAGTGGTCGGCAATTTCATGATTCGTAACAGTGTTGTAGTCGCCACAGGTTGTTGCATCGCGATGCTCTTTGTGGGCTATGGGCTGTCTCAAATCAAGACCTCGGTCAAGATGATGAGATTTTTTTCCGGTGATTCAGAAATTATTCACCACTACACATGGCTTGAAGAGCATTTGGGTCCGCTCGTGCCGATGGAAATCGTGCTCAAGTTCGACAACCAGCAGTGCGGCGAAAATATGATCACGTTGGAGCGTTTGCGGTTGGTTGAAACAGTGTGTAACACGTTGCGAGCCGAACTCAGCGAAGATATTGGGGGCATTTTGTCGGCAGAAACGATGACACCGCCCCTTCCTCCGGTTTCTGAAGGGCGAAAAACCAACCGCCAAATCATATACGAGCGCGGATTCAATTCCAATCTGGATGGAGCACGAGGCGAACTGCGCGATCTTGTGACCATAGCGGGCAATCTTTCCTTCCGTCCCGGTGACGAACGAAAGAAGAATCTGGAACAAATGGGCATTTCCGCGGGAGAGGCAGACCGATTGATCAGTGCGGGAATTGATGATGTTAAAAAACTGGTCGGTATCCCGAACGATGCCCATGTGCCCGGTGTTTCCCATGAAGAACTCCAAGAGTTGCGTGAAAAGGCTGTCCAGTGGGAAAAATCTTACGGCACAGATCTTTGGCGAATCAGTCTTCGGGTTTGGTCGCTGAAAAAAGATATTGACTACGCACTCTTCATTCGAGATGTCAAAGACGTGGTGGAACCGATCATTGCCGAAGCCAACACGAAACTTGGTTTGGAGAGTGCCCCCATACAAGCCGTTTATACAGGGATGGTGCCGGTCGTCTATAAAACGCAACACGAACTGCTCATAGGACTTCGGGACAGTTTTACGGGCTCCTTCATTATGATTGGCATTGTGATGAGTATCATTTTGCGAAGTCCGATTGCCGGTTTTTTGGCGATGCTACCGAACCTGTTTCCGGTTCTTGTTGTTTTCGGTCTTATGGGACAGTTCGGTGTTTTGGTAGATGTCGGTGCGATGATGACGGCGAGCGTTGCGATGGGTATCGCCACGGACGATACGATCCATTTTTTGACGTGGTTTCGGCATGGCATTGATCAAGGAATGAGTCGAGCAGATGCCACTCGGTTTGCCTACTCGCGGTGTGCCACGGCGATATTCCAGACGATGTTAATCGCGGGTTTAGGATTGGCAGCGTTTTCGCTCAGTACTTTCACTCCAACACAGATGTTTGGGGTCTTGATGTTAGCGATCCTTTTTGCCTCCACTTTTGGCGACTTGGTTTTCCTTGCCGCCTTGTTGAACACCCCTATAGGCAAGGTCTTTGAACCGAGAAAGAAACGAGCGACCGGGTAGGAGTCAGGATTACTCCTGCCGTCCTCCCACATCACCGGACATACGGTTCCGTATCCGGCGGTTCGTATGACGATTAACGCAATCGGACACGACGTGCAGCAAACTTTGCCCTTTGATTTTGGAGCAACCGTGTGTTTTGTGCAGATTGCAAGAGGTAAGTGAAGCTTTTTTTACGCCGTTGCATAAAAAGTCCGAACCTCGATACCGGTCAGTTGCCGAATCGACTGGGCAATGTCGTCGAGTTGCTGATTGTCCAACGGTGTTGCCCAAACCTCCGGCGTGCTCCGCGCAACCGTGTACATCTGAACAAACTTGACGTTACTCAGTTCTTTCAGTCGCGCCGCGTACTGCCGCACTTCGTCAGCATCGGGTCCCTGACCATGCAATGCCAAAAAACAAGTTTGAATCACCACCGGAAAGCCCTGTGAAAAATGGATCAAATTGGCGCAGATCGTTGGGAAAGGAACCCTCGATCGGGACACGGTTCGGTAAAACTCCGGTGTTCCGGCATCAAGTTTTGCCCAGATTTCGCCGTTGTTCTGTAGCATCACTTCGAGAGCCGAACGCACCGAGGGACGATGCAGAGTCGACGCATTGGTAATCAAGACGATTTTCACGGATTCTTCGCACAGTTCTTTGCGGATGTTTGCAACTCGTTGGACGGCTTCGGCAAATTGCGGTGCCAGTGTCGGTTCGCCATCCCCACTGAAGGCGATGTCTTTCAAAATACGTTTTGCCGACGGTGCATGCGCAAAGAGAGTGTCTCCAAAGAGCGTGCCATCATGGACAGAACCGATGAGTTGTCGGAGTTCTGCTTCGAGTTGCTCCATCGAAACGAGGGACGTGTCCGCTGCCGGCTTGTCTCTTTCTGCTAAAATTTGGCAATAGACGCAGGAAAAATTACAGAGTCCTGACGGACTCAAATTAACTCCCAGCGACAGTCCGCCGGAGCGTCGGCTGATGACCGGATAGACGTACCGGAATGTCCCGAAACGACGAGGATGATGCTGTGTGAGCGACATAACCCGCGCTAGTCTAACCCAAAAGGCAGGTGAGTCAAGCACAGGCACATCGTTCTTGTGATGGTTGTGCGCGGCAACATATTATTTTTCGGTGAGACCATTTATCACCCGTTTCATTTCCGCAACGGCTTCCTTCATGCCAACCATGAGGGCGCGGGCAATAATCGAATGACCGATGTTGAGTTCAAGGATGTGCGGCACCGACGCGATCGGCACAACGTTGTGATACGTCAAACCATGTCCTGCATGGAGCCGAACGTCTGCCGAATGAATGATTTCTCCGGCAGTGAGAATACGTTGCAACTCGGTGTCGCGCTTCTTTTCCGTGCTTGCCAGAGCGTAACAACCGGTGTGAATTTCAATGGCATTGCAACCGGTCTTGAATCCCGATTCGATCTGTTTCGGATCAGGATCAAGGAAGAGACTCACGACAATGTCTCGGTCTTGCAAACGCTTCACGATTTTTTTGACCGCCTCCGTCTGACCGGCAACGTCGAGTCCGCCTTCTGTGGTAACTTCTTCACGGCGTTCGGGCACGAGCGTTGCCTGCTGGGGTCTGATCTTGCATGCAATTTTGATGATTTCTTCGGCGCACGCCATTTCAAGATTGAGTTTGCACCGTACCGTTTCGCGGAGTAGGTGTACGTCGCGATCTTGGATATGCCTCCGGTCTTCACGCAGGTGGACGGTAATTCCATCTGCACCGCCGAGTTCGGCAAGAGCAGCAGCCCAGACAGGATCGGGTTCGACGGTTCGTCGAGCCTGTCGCAGCGTCGCAACGTGATCAATATTGACTCCGAGTTCTATCATTCTTCGAGTGAGGGGCAAGGACAACGGTTGAATGCTACAAAACGTCTCTATTTTTACCTGATTTCTTGGACAAAACAACTGGCAGGGAAAACACGCCACTCGCAAGTCAGTCCGTTAACAAGTTTCGTTTTTCCGTCGCTGCGAAGGCAGGGGTCTCGAGAAAAAGCAAATTTGCAGGTTACGTGAATCGTGGGACACACATCTTGACGACTCCGCAGAAATGGGGGAAAATGATCCCAGTTCACGGTACAAAAATTGCCCTGTTTACAGATGGAACCACCCAAAATTACCCGCGCTCTGATTAGTGTCAGCGACAAAATGGGACTCATTGACTTTGCCAAGGGATTGTGCGCTACCGGTGTCGAAATTTACAGCACCGGCGGAACGCGTGCCCACCTCGAAAAGGAGGGTATTCCTGTCATTGATGTTGCCGACTACACCGGTTTTCCCGAAATGATGGATGGACGACTCAAAACGCTCCATCCCAAAATCCATGGGGGTATTCTGTGCCGTCGGGATAACATCAGCGACCTGAACGCCCTTGCAGAACACAATATCAAAACGTTTGAACTCGTTGTTATCAATCTTTATCCCTTTGAGGCAACTGTTGCCAAAGAGGGTGTTACCGAAGAGGAAGCGATTGAAAACATCGACATCGGCGGTCCTTCAATGGTTCGCGCCGCTGCGAAGAATTACCCGTTCGTTACCGTTGTGACTTCGCAGGAGCAGTACGCGGCAGTGCTGGAGCAGATTCAGAAGAATGGGCGCACCACGTTGCAACTTCGACAAAGTCTCGCCCGGGATGCGTTCACCATGACAGGACATTACGACAACGCGATTTCCCAGTATTTTATCGAGCGGTTGACGAAAGAGGATTTTCCGACGATTCTATCTGTCAAAATGCGGCGGAGCGATGTCCTGCGGTACGGCGAAAACCCGCACCAGCAAGCGGCAGTCTATCTTGATCCCCGATCTAAGGTTGCCAGTGTTGTTTCCGCCCGACAACTCAATGGGAAAGAACTTTCGTACAACAATTTGCTCGATCTCGATACCGCATTGTCCATCGTGCGAGCGTTTTCAATGCCGGCGGTTTCTGTCATTAAGCACAACAATCCGTGCGGTGCCGCTGTCGATACACAGATTTTCAACGCTGTCCGAAAGGCAATGGAAGGGGATCCGTTAAGTGCGTTTGGGTCGGTCATTGGAATGAACCGACCAGTCGATCTTGCATCGGCAGAGATTTTAGCAACACCCGGTTTGTTCGTCGAAGCGATTGTTGCTCCGTCGTTCGATGCCGATGCGCTTACCGTGTTGACCACAAAACCGAAATGGGGTTCCAACGTCCGGCTCTTGCACGTGGGTTCGCTGGGGGCACCGCCGTCCCGGTGGAATTTCCGCCCACTGGAAGGAGGAGCGTTGTTGCAAGAAACAGACACGCAAGCAGACCCCGAGGAACAGTGGACGGTCGTTACGGGAAAAAAGCCGGATCAAAATGCTTGGGACGACATCCGATTCGCCTGGGAAATCGTCCGGCACGTGAAATCGAACGCTATTGTATTAGCAAAAGAAGGAATGTTGCTCGGAGCCGGGGCAGGACAGATGAGCCGAATCGATTCTGTAGAAATTGCTATCAAGAAAGCCAGCAATCGGATCGGCGGGGGGGGGGT
>Ga0082212_10012224_pt1 | contig 10825 bp, 13 predicted proteins | sample TergutNt197P3_FD_71548 | JGI IMG/M metagenome (GOLD analysis project Ga0082212, IMG submission 71548) | Neocapritermes taracua P3 segment gut microbial communities from Petit-Saut dam, French Guiana - Nt197 P3 | ecosystem: Host-associated > Arthropoda: Insects > Digestive system > Gut ...
TATTATTATAAACCCCTCTTGTGTTTTGTCAATGTTTCGACTTTGATTCTTGTTCGCCGCCCATACCACCATTCGCGCTAATTCGTGACATTCGTTGATCAAATACATTTCTTTTACTCAGAATGAGCGTATGGGGCGAACAGAAAAAGATACGGATTTGCCTATTTCATCCTGAATAGAATTGATATTCTGTATCATCGCACGGTCAGCATTTAAAATGCTCTGCGATGAAGACCAGTAACCGTCACCAGATTGTAAATAGCTTACATATGTCCAGTTGGAACTAAGCTGAGATAGTTCGTCAAGGCTTGGGAGAAACCAGTCGGATTTACCTCCGCCGGTATAATCATTGCAAAGAAAGGCAGCAGGAGTATCGTTAAAAGGATCATATGTCGTATTAAGGATGCGGGCAGTATTCTTCCTCCCAGTCCCGATAGCTGTTTCCACTGCACCTGATACATTGATTTCTGCAGATGAGCCAGCAGTTGCCCATGCAAAGCTTCCTTGATCAATAGGTGCAGCTTCAAGAAAGTGATGGGTTTTGCCGGAATATTTGTCTGTAAAGCCTTTTGCGCTACGGTAGAAGATAATACCGCCACCGGGGCCCCTGTCACCAATGTCATACAAACTGATAAGGACCCTCTCCATCCAGGGGTTTCTGCACCCACCCATATAAGCGCATACCAACAGGACGGCAATAAGATATAGATTGGTTTTCATAGGCACTCTCATTTTTAATTATATAACAAAAACCATATATGTTCATCCGTCCCAATAATGCCTCTCACAAAGGCGCAAAGGCACAAAGAAAGATACAAGGGTTTTTACCACGAAACACACAAACAAACACGAACAAAGGAATAGTAAAACCCTCTGTGCCTCCGTGCCTCTGTGTGAAGTCTTCTCGAAAAATTCCCCTTACCTCCACAAAGGCGCTAAGGCACAACGGAAGAAAGGATTAACGAATGACGCTAATGTGCGCGAATAGTTCAGTCTTGTTTTGCATTCATTCGTGCTAATTCGTGACATTCGTGGTTAATAAAAAAAAGTTGAAATTAACCACAGATTGCACAGACAAAGACAGATTACACGGATAATATCTAATGAAATTAATAAACCATCTGTGACATCCGTCCCCATCAGTGTGAATCCGTGGTTATAAAGAAAAAAACACTCAGAATGACCGTATGGCACGGACAGAAAAGCTTCCGTATTTCGCGATCATAAAACCCTCTTGGGTACCATCATTAAAATTCTGAGTCCACGCATTTTCGGAAATATCGATGTGTTGTGACGATGACCAATGAATAAGAGTAGAGGAAAAAATAAAATAACTTCTTCGCCTATAGAGTTCATTAAGTTCGTCTTTGCTGGGGAGGAACCAGTCTGTTTTACCGCCGCCGGCATAATCATCGCAGTGAAAGGCAGCAGGGGTTTCGATAGCAGGATCAGTTGTCGTATTAAGGATGCTGGCAGTATTTTTTCTCCCAGTCCCGATACCTGTTCCCACTGCACCTGATACAAAGACAAATGCAGGTGAGCCAGTAGGTGCCCATGCAGCGGATCCTTGATCAACAGGCGCGGCTTCAAGGAAGTGGTGGGTCTTGCCGGAATATGTGTCTGTAAAGCCTTTTTCGCTGCGGTAGAAGATAATGCCTCCGCCGGGACCCCTGTCGCCGATGTGATACAAATTGATAAGGACCCTCTCCATCCAGGGGTTCCGACAACCGCCAACAAGACCGCACACCAACAGGACGGTAATAAGAAATAGCTTTGTTTTCATAGGCACACTCATTTTTAATTATATTACAAAAGCCATCCGTGTACATCCGTCCCAATAATGCCTCTCGCAAAGTATGCCAAGCCGCTGGGAACGCAAAGAAAATCATTAATTCTACTTTGTGCCTCTGTGCCTCCGTGTGAAATCTTCTTGATAAATTCACCAAAACATGTAGGACGCAATGAGAATCTTAAAAACTACTTTGTTTCTTTGCGAGAAAAATCTTCAAATTGCCGCGGCTACAACCGGAAGGCAAAGGCTACCCCCGTCCCGATAATGTACGGATACCCCGCACGGACGGAGGGTTCAAAATACCAGCGTTTGCCCAGCGGTAAGCGCCAGCCTGCGGCAATGCCTGCGGAAAAGACGCCTAACTTAGTAATGGGGAATGCGGCGTGTTCGTGTTCATGAATAGCGGCGCCGATGTTTAGTTGCCCAAAGGGGCCGGTACAGGCGTCGGCGCCCTTGAAGTAAAAGCGCATAAAAAAGGCTATTTCAAATGTATGGATCGATTCGGTATCAACGGCATAAAGGAAGCGCGCTCCAACAGCAACCCCGTTACCCGCGCCCAGGGCAAAACCGCCTCCAAAGGCAGGCCCTTTAAAGCTGAATCCAATAACTTCCGCCAGGGGGGCAATAAAAATGTCGGTTTTTTCGGTGGATTGAGCATGTGTTAAAACAGCGGAAAGAACAATAAACAGAACTATGAGCAAGCGCATTTTTTTCATAGGTACTGTAATCTTCTAACAGGGAATGGTGTTTGTCAAGGATATACATTGCCTCAGTACCCTGTTTGCTATATTCTTAACCCATGAGCATTATACGAGACAAATCACTGGCTGCCGCCGGGCTTGCCAAAATAAACTGGGTCAAGGATTTTATGCCCGTGCTGAGCCATTTCGAAAAACAATTTTCGGCGGAACAGCCGCTAAAGGGAATTAATGTAGCGGTTAGTGTGCATCTGGAAGCAAAGACGGCGTACCTGGGAATGGTGCTGCGTGCTGCTGGTGCGGAGGTTACACTGACAGCATCCAATCCCCTTTCCACCAAGGACGATGTCTGCGCCGCGCTGGACAGTCTGGGGATGGCTATTTTTGCCTGGCACGGCGCTACGGCGCAGGAATACCACGACCATCAGGTTAAGGCGCTGGAGTTTTGCCCTCATGTTGTTATCGACGATGGCGGCGACCTCATGAACCTGCTCCACGACGAAGTGCCCCAGTACGCAAAAAATCTGCTGGGCGGCTGTGAAGAAACCACGACGGGGCTTCACCGGCTGCGGGCCCGAAGCAACGCGGGTAAGCTTAAATACCCCATGTTTGCCGTTAACGATGCCAAGTGCAAATACCTGTTTGATAACCGCCACGGTACGGGGCAGTCAACCTGGGACGCCATCATGTATACAACTAACAACATGATCTCCGGGCGCACCGTTGTCGTTGCAGGGTATGGTAATTGCGGGTCGGGAATAGCCATGCGGGCCAAGGGGCTGGGCGCCAATGTAATCATTACTGAGGCGGATCGCTTTAAGGCGCTACAGGCGCTTACCGACGGCTTCCGCGTAATGCCCATGATCGAGGCCGCCAAAGAAGGCGATATTTTTGTTACCGCCACAAGCTGTAAAAAGATCATCACCACCGAACACTTCAAGGTAATGAAAAACAATGCGATACTCGCCAACGCGGGGCACTTTGATGTCGAGGTTGACCGCGCCGCGCTGGAAGCAATGAGCGTTAAAAAAGAAAACCGCAAACCGTTTATCGACGGATACCATTTACCGGACGGAAAAATTCTCAATCTTATGGCGGAAGGCCGCCTGGTGAATGTCGTTGCCGGTAACGGACACCCCGCCGACATTATGGATTTAAGTTTTGCCATTCAACTGCTCAGCGTACTGCACGTGGCAAAAAACGCAAAAGGATTAAAGCCCCTGGTCTACGACATACCAAAGGAAATCGATGACGAAGTGAGCCGTATTAAGCTGGAAGCCATGGGAATTAAAATTGATGTTCACACACCCGAGCAGCTTGAGTATTTGGGAAGCATGTAAGAAGTCTTTACGCTTATTCCAATATGGTGATTTCTACACGCCGGTTTAACGCGCGGCCTTCTTCGGTGGAGTTATCTCCCAACGGCCGTGTCCCTCCCCAACCCTTGTACAAAAAGCGATCCGCGCCGATTCCCCGTTTGATCAATTCATCGGCCATTCGTTTTGCCCGCCGGAGCGAAAGTGCCATTTCATCATTGGGGCGCCCCACCGCAGCGGTATGCCCTTCTACAAGGAAAGATCTGTCCGGTATTTTTTTAAGCGCCTCGGCGATTTTATCCAGACGTGGATACTCTGCTGCCAGGAATTCATCCGAATCCGCAATAAACCGAATATCATTAACAGTAAGCATGACTCCGCCTGGAACAACTGTCAGTGTAATATTCGCGTCATCCGCCCAGCCGACGTCCTGATTTTCATTCTTTGCTTCTAATGTTTCTATTACCTGATCAACATTAAGCGGAATATACCCTTCGCCAAAAGAAATGGTAAACCCCCGGAACCGTACAGTCCTGCCGTTTGACCAGGTAAATGTTTCATCAAGATTATCACGCATCAGCAGGAGAAGGCCGTCGGAGACCCGAAGGAGTATTTCTACCTGGTGGGAGCCCTGCAGCGTTTTAAAATACCGCTCGTCTGAGTATATGTGTAAAGGAGTTTCCGCTGGGTTACCCGAAGGGTCTTCCCGGACAACTCCGGGAAAACGGGTGGCATACCGGGCGCTTATCCGGTAAACCGGAATATCCCGGTATATTTCCGTTCCCCGGTATTCATATTCCACGACAATGGGAACAAACACCGGAAACCCCTCATTAAGGGGATCCATTACCCGCGTTGCTCTGGCAATCCACTTTGCACCGGGCAGTATGCTTTCTTCCGGGTATGACGGAAAACCCCTCAGCGAAGGAAACCCCCGGTCGTTTTCGATGTGAATTTCACCATCAGGATTTAACCAATAACTCACGGGAATCACATCGTTTACCGCCCGGGCGCTTTGCTGCATATCCCTTAATGTTTCTTCCAGTACAAAGAAATTTCCCTGGTATAGCAAAGCCTGGCCGCTTTCACCGGCAACAGGGTTTATGGATGCCCGGGTTTCCCTGTACACATGGCCGGTATACCTTCCGTTGTCATACCGGGACCAGTCTGAGCGTTCTGTAATTTTATAGGCATCTGACTTTTCCCTCAGGATTACCCCGGAATCAGGCTGGGCAGACAAGGATAAGGGGCATATCAGGAAAAACAGTAAAATGGTCCGCTTTTGCATCATATTGTCATTTTGTTTTTATGCCGTGATATAAAAAAACGATACAGAGTTACCTGTATCGTTTTTTGGGGAGTGGAGGATTCGCCTTACAGCCCTCGGCGTCCAGCCTCGGGCTTCCAGGCCGCGGTCAAGCCCTTTCGGCGCCATCCATGGCACCTCTTCCTCCCGCTGGTCGGCGTGCTTGACCGTTCGAATCATCCACTCCCCAATTTTTTTCGTAGTGTTTCTTGCATAGGCAATAAATAAAAAAACGGCGTAATAATTCATACACCGTTTTTTTGGGGAGTGGAGGATTCGAACCTTCGAAGGCTGAGCCAACAGATTTACAGTGGCACCCTCCGTTCCCTCATATCTAGGCTCCATTCGTCTCTAGTGGTAAATATATGGAAACAAAAGTATTTTGTCAACAGGAAAAAACGCTCATATTTTCATGTTATGGCATAACTGGTTACTTTTTTTCTTAACTTGTTTTCTCACTGAAGAATCTCCCTGTTTTTTGCCGTAAATTTTGGATAAAAATATCGTTATGCGAAATGTAAACCCATGATATTTTATCGCACATAACTAAAAATGACATTTTTTTATATTTTGTCGTTATTCTCTGTCAAGACAGATAGTTAGTCTGTTGGCTCTAAAAATAGAGTTTGTTTTTTCTATAATACGCCATAAACGCCAATAGAAAAATTATCAAAAGTTGATTTTTATTTGTAGATAAAAAAGATTTTAGATGTTTAATACTCATAATCTTTTCTAACATAAAATCATTGTTGCAACGAACCATATTATTTTATGCCGCGATATTTACAAGGTCAAATAATGATAAACCGTATTCAGTCCGTATATGGTCAACAGTGGACTTTGAAACTCCCCACATCTCAGCTAAAATCCGGTTGGGTGTATCGGGATATAACTGCTTATATTCGATAATCTCAGCTTTTTGTCCATTGGCTTTATATGCCCTTGCTATCCCTGAGAGTTTTCCCCTCTCTGATTGTACTCTTGAAAAACCCTCTTTTGTGTGGTTTTGGGCTACCCATGCGGTTGCCGATTTTACTATGTTTATAACTTCCCTATAGTCAAGGCAGCCTACATTTGCGCCGTGAATATAATCTTTGAATAATAATTTATTTTGTAATATCGCGTAACCTTCGACCGATTCCCAATACATTGAATTTGAAAGCCAGCCGCCTTTCCTATATTCTTTTATTGCATAATTAAGCGTTAGATCAAATAAAGTACAGTTTCGACCGTAACCAATAGCAGGGAGAATTTTCCTTGCGTCTTTGAATAAAGTCAAGTCCACATAATCCGCTAACTCAGGCAAGTCATATAAATAATCGCGCCATATATCGACCTTCCAATAATTATGAAGCGGATTTTTTGACATTATTTTATTGTATGCCGGATCAGCTTGTAATAATTTGGTCATACCAATATCTACCGCCGCCATGTATCTTAAAGGGTGTTTTCTTATTTTAGGATTTACGATATTCCCGGTTTTTGTTTTCAGGGTGTTCATTAAAACTTCCCTTTCAAGACCATAAAAATAATGTGCGTGTCCATTCTTAGGGTTTACCGCTGTAATGTTTGGCATAGGGATACTGTCAATAAATAACGGTTCCAGCCCTGCCGATTCTCTGTCCATGTCATAAACTAGCCATGCGACCTTAAAGGGTGAATTCGGCTGTATAATTTTATGTTTAACAGATTCCGCCTTATCAGCGATTATCCGTCTCTGTTCATTTACGTCTTTGAAGTATGGACGGGGTGGGAGTCTATCTCTAAATATTTCTAGTACCGAATCGCGGACTATAATACACCTTCCGTGTATTCATTGCCCTGGGTTTTTCCTCATTCGGCATTGAATTATTTATTACTTACAACGTAAGCTGAGTATTTATTAAAAAGAAAATAAAGCAATTATGGCAATGAGTACAAAGATATTTCCTCTTTATCTATGGCATGATGTATTGTGCTTAAAATATCATCTACCCCAAAACGATTGCCATCAATAATGAAACATTGCATATCTTGATCTTTTTCAAGAGACACAAAACCTTTTAATTGTTCCCCGAACTGAAATAAAAATTTATCTACTGTTACCATTATTCCCCTCCTTTATTTGTGTTTCTCATGTGTGGATTCTGCTCACTGTAGAATTTACGTTTTGCCAACATCGCCTCAGCCAGTTTGTAACTCATATCGGCAAGGTCTGAGAATACTGCCGGAAAATTTGCACCCTTATTAATCCTGAAATCCTCTTGAATTAGAGTTGGAAGAACATCTCTTGCATAATCATCGAGCAGTCTCAATTCTCTTGACGTGTAGTAATTATTCATTTTTCTCCTTCCTTGTTTTTATACGGTATTGGTTTTCTCATATCGTCTTTATGAAAAGAATAACGAATACCAGTTATTGATTTTTCGACCTTCATTGAAACATATCCGACCGATATGCTGTCCAATTCATTCTGTAAGTTTTCAATGTGTTCCTTTGGGATTTTCATTTTTCCCCTCCCTGATAGGCTTTCTGTATTTCGTGTTGTTCACGGCTTGACGGCGTTACTGTTGCAGGTATAGCACATAACGCAAGAAAATCAATTAAGTCAGACTCAGTAAAACGAACAGATTTTCCTATTTGATGAAAAGGCATTTTTCCCGCCATGCGATAACGATCAACCGATTCGGTGCTTATTTTTAGCAGTTTACTAAATTCTGTTTTGTTGTATATTTTAGGCGTTGACTGCTGTTGCATTTTTCCCCCCTGCTGTTATCGGCTCAATAAATGTACTGTTTAGGTATTGAGCAATATCCGCATCGGAAAACTTTATAGCGTTACCGATTCGCCTGTATGGAATTTCGCGTTGCTTGCATAATCTATATAGAGTTACACATTTTACACCTAACAGTGGGGCGGCTTGTTTAACCGAAAGTAAGTTTGACATTTGTATTCTCCTTATTGATAAATTATTTTTTATCAAGTTCTACGGAGGATTATATGCTTTTTGTTTTTTTTGTCATTCAAGAATTATACAAGGCAGTATACAAGATTTATACAAGAAATTTTATTTTTTATTTTTTTTAATAAAGTCAGGTTTACCCCTGCTTGCCGCCTGTTGCGCTGTGCTGTGTTTCATTTTTAACCTAAAATTATTTAACATAAAATCTGTATCAACACCTTCTACCCCATAGGTAAATAGCCAATGTGCCATATCTTCGGGAGTTACTCGTAATGTTTTACCGTCTTTTTCTAACTTCCCTTCATCGATTGCATCTTGTACCCATTGTGGCTTTTTTGGTTTTGTAACCTTGGTATTTATTTCATTTAATGTTTTTTGCATTTCTGAAAAGTCTATTTTTTCTCCATTATCAATGATACTTGTTATTTCAAAAAAGAAATTATCTACTTTTGCTTTTTTTTCCTGCAATTCTTTGTTTAGCTCTCTCCTTATGTCATCTCTGTATTTTAATATATCATCATGTGGGCTATCTACAAGTAATGTTATATTTTCGCCTTCTTCGGTTGTTATGGTAAAATCTTGCCATATACACCCCGAATCTAAAAAATAAATATCTTCATCATAATCGTTAATTAGAGTGTCAATTAGCAGAGTATAGTTGACAAATAAAATAGATAATTTTTTTCCAGATTTCTCTAAATTACCTATTACCTCATTGTAATTATCAGAATGCAAATTATTCAGATACTGTTCAAATTCATTTGCCAATTCATCAACATTTATTATTTTTACTTCACCTGTAAGCTCATCTGTTTTCTCAACGTGGTCATTATCTATTTTCTTAAAATTTGTAAACGGTCTCATATCTTGCCCCTCTTGACCATATAATTACATAAAAGATAAAACAAGTCAACAGAAATAAAAAAAACATAACATACTTCTAAAATGTTGCAATGAACCATATCAAGATACTATGTGATTCTGGGGTTTATAGGGGTATTTAATCAGTGTCCATTCAGAGCAGGGAGAATCTTTGAAACCATAATTTTTACCTGTTAGAAAAACAATATAAGAAAAGACCGTTATTCTAAACAAAAGCAATCCCAAAAGTAGAATAAAATTGACATATTCAAGTTTTTTGAACCTTTTTTATTCAAGAAACAGATATTTTATCTGTCGGTCTTTGCAGCTAATAAATATGAGCTATAACGAGCCAATGAATATTCGACTGAATCCAAAATATCAATATCACTGGTTCCATCATCACGGCGAACCGGGGCGCCCTTTAACTTGCCCTTTTCAATATCCCATAGAGCAGTAGAAAATCCCTTTTTAACGCCAGGGACATTCTCAGTGAATAATAACCGCTGCTCAGCCAGTAGAATTTGACACAGATCAATCCGGTCTAAAATTGTACCCTTAAAACAATTTCTAACTTCTATACCTTCTATACCTGTTTCATTTAAGGCAAGGATTAGAGCATTGTTTAACATGGTACTTGACGCATATTCTGCTTCTAAAATGATATTTGTTTTGTACTTTTCTTTCAGGCTTATTAAAAAATCAATAGCCCATTTTACAATCCTATCTGGTAAAAAATGACCGTCAAAATAAGACTCAGCGATAATATAAACCTTTTGAAACCCCGCTGTAATTGCAGCCGCGCTTAATACAGTTTTCCCTAACTTTGAATCTTGTGTACCTGAGCCATAGTCCAGCCCTGCCGTAATAAATTGTAGTTTTTCATCTACATTTAATTCTTTATGGTTTTTATCAGGGTTTTCTACATAATCGACATAGACAAGACCTTCAGTATTTCCCCATTGCCCCAAACCCTCCACACGGTAACGGCGCGGATTTTTAATTTTCATAACTTCAAAATTATCTCTGTCAGCTTGGTCTAAAAATTCATTTTGTGTGTAGTTAGTTGTATCTGTCCATGTGTTATTATCGGGATTATCAAAAAAGCGGAGTTTAATCCAGATCAAGTCATTCCAGGGATTCATTATTCCGGTTATTTGTTTGTATAGCGGAGCCGGTACTTCACCGCGAAAAGATAGATCAAGTTTATTAAAATCAATTTCGTTGTTTAGCTGGTAAAATTCTTCAATCCATGCCCATACTAAAAAACCGACAGGAACACTTATTGACGTTAGCGAATCTGTCTCATCCATACCGCGAAACAAAATAACTTGACCGCTTGGCTTAAATGTTAGCGTTAATTCTGATTTGGGAATATGCCATAAGTGATCAACCTTTAATTGACTGATTGCCCATTGTAAATCTGAGCGCGTACTAGTCCGATGTGTGTTGAGATATTTTCTAACTACCAATAAACAGGGCTTTGTATTATAGACATAAAAGAATTTCATTAAATTATAGATAAACCATAAAGCACAAGTTTTTGATTTTTTGGACATTCGACCGCCTTTGACAATTCTGTAACGCTTTTTACAATTCCAAAATTCATCATAGCCGTTTCCTGTTAATTGCTTAATATTTACGTTCATAGATTAGTTATAACATAAAATTTATTTTTTCAATAATTTTGTATTTATTCTTTTGTTTACTTCTTTATACTTTTATATTCTTTTGTTATACGCAAAGAAAAAATATTTTTGAAAAAACTTGACAAAGTAGTTAGTCTATACTAACTTTTGAATTGACAACAGTAAAATATAGGGATAATGAAAAGGGGTTTATGCTTACTTGCTAACACAATATAAGCCTTCTATGTTTCTGTTTTTGCCCTTTATAAATTACTGCGGTTTT
>Ga0082212_10012225_pt1 | contig 10824 bp, 8 predicted proteins | sample TergutNt197P3_FD_71548 | JGI IMG/M metagenome (GOLD analysis project Ga0082212, IMG submission 71548) | Neocapritermes taracua P3 segment gut microbial communities from Petit-Saut dam, French Guiana - Nt197 P3 | ecosystem: Host-associated > Arthropoda: Insects > Digestive system > Gut ...
TTGCCAGCTAACTCACGATCAATTTCAAGCGCTAGAAGCCAAAATTCCTCAACAGTCAAATTTCCCTGCTTGACCTTCGTTATTTCAACAATAACGGCGTCTTTCAACTCCGTCAGCGATGTTAACTCATACTTGTTGCCACTTTTTGATTCATACATAGTAAAGAAAAACAGAAATTTCTCTTCGAAAAAGGATTTGTCATATTTATTCCTGTCGAAGTTATGCTGCAAATTAATCAGATTATAATTGCAGATATGATCACCAAGAGCTTCTACGGAAGAAACTTTTGCCCCAGTTGACAGTGGAACGTTAATAAATCCACACCCGCAAAGATCTTTATTGAGTGAGGCATTGACTCGCATTACTTCCGAATCTTCTTGTGCACTCACCGAAAAAACACCCAAAAGGCTCACCATCATCACAATGATGACAGCCAAGCTTAAAATCCTTTTCATGATATCCCTCCTGTTTTTGCAAATATATTAACACAGAACCCTAACTCAAATCAAGATTTAATTTTCATTTTATTTCGATGGGTTCGACCACATTTCGACAAGAATTGCACAAGTCAAATTTTATATAAGAAAAACAAAGTTAATCAAGATGCCTCCAGGTGTAATTTTGGGCGTTAGGATGCTATTATCTCCTTTAGGGCCGCAATAAATTTCTGATTTTCTGCCATAGTGCCAATACTGACCCGCAAAAAAGTAGGCCAGCCCCATTGGGTACCCGGGCGTACCACCACACCGCGGCGCAGCAGTTGCTCATTAGCTTCGGCAGCCGGGATGCCGATATCCACGAAGATAAAATTGCCGTAAGAGGGAGCATATCTCAAGCCCATTTCCTCAAATTGCCGGTTCAGATAAGCGCGGCCTTCATTGTTGTTTTTTATCACTGCAGCTACAAAATCCGTATCGTCCATCGCCGCCTCTGCCGCGACTTGGGAAAGGCGGGTGACCGGGAAGGGGGGTATCACCCGGCCTAAAACCGGGGCCAAATGGGCGGCAGCCACGGCATAACCGATCCGCAGCCCGGCTAAACCGTATAGCTTGGAAAAGGTGCGTAATACCACCACATTGGCGCCCTTTTTCACATATTCCTCTATTCCATCGCCATAATCAGGGTCGCTGATAAATTCAAAATAAGCTTCATCGAAAACTACCAGACAATGATCCGGCACTTTGCTCATAAACTCCGCAACCTTATTGCGGCTGACAATGGTGCCGGTGGGGTTGTTGGGGTTGCAGAAGAAGATCAGCTTGGTTTTGGGAGTGATGGCAGCTAAAATAGCGTCCAGGTCATAGACATGATCCTGCAGCGGTACCTTTATCAGGCTCCCGCCCATAGTAAGGGTAGAGAGCATATAGGTGTAAAATGAAGGCGCACCCGTTATCACCTCATCACCTTGGCTGATGAAGGCATTACCCAGCAGGGTAAGTATATGGTCGCCGCCGGTGGCCAAAAATATCTGATTTTCCTCTACACCCAAACGCTTTGCCAGTTTATTGCGGACACGGGGGCTTGAGCCTTCCGGATACATGAAGCAGTTTTTTATTTCCTGCTCAATAGCCTGCATAGCCTTGGGCGAAACACCCAGCGGGTTTTCATTGGAAGCCATTTTGACCACCTCGCTGACCCCGTATTCAGCCTGAACCTCCTCGATCGGCTTTCCCGCTACATAAGGAGATAAAATCATAATACCGTCCCGGGCGAATTTACTGCCATCTTTCATTATATTTTCCTCCTACTAATTAAAATACTGACACAATTTGCTCCAGCGCCCAGTCAATCTCCTCTTTGGTTATAATTAAGGGCGGGGTAAAGCGAATGGTGGAGATATGTGTTTCTTTGCAAAGAAGGCCTTTTTCCAGCAGGCGGTCACAATAAATACGGCCATTGCCATATTCCGGATTGATTTCCACCCCGATCATCAGACCCCTGGCCCGGATCTCTTTGATAGCCGGGCTTTTGATTTGCCGCAGCTTTTCCACAAAATAGGCGCCGACAACAGCCGCATTTTCCGGCAGCTTCTCCTCTATCAATACATCCAAAGCAGCGCAAGCCACGGCACAGGCCAGGGGATTGCCGCCAAAAGTAGAGCCATGATCGCCGGGGTTAAGAACTCCCATCACCTCTTCACCGGCCAATACCACCGAGATGGGGCAAATGCCGCCACTCAGGGCTTTAGCTAGGATCAGGACATCAGGCCGGACATTTTCATGCTCAAAAGCAAACATTTTGCCGGTGCGGCCCAATCCCACCTGGATTTCATCAAAGATCAACAGGATATTGTTATCATCAGCCAGTTGGCGCAGCTGCCGCAAATACCCATCCGGCGGGATGATGACCCCGCCCTCTCCCTGAATCGGTTCAACCAAAAGAGCGCAGGTATCGGCATCAATGGCTTGAGCCATAGCTTGAATATCGCCATGAGGGACACCAACGAAGCCCGGTGTCAAGGGGCCAAAACCGTCCCTGTATTGCTCCACGGTAGAAAAAGATATTATCCCGATGGTGCGGCCATGAAAGTTATTGGCACAGGTAATGATTTTGCACCTATCCTTAGCTATGCCCTTGACTTTTTCCCCCCATTTACGGGCTATCTTCAAAGCGCTTTCTACCGCTTCAGCCCCGGTATTCATGGGCAAAACCCGATCGAAACCGGTCAAAAGAGCCAGCTTCTCCGCAAAAGGCCCCAGTTGATCATTATGAAAAGCCCGGGAAGTCAGGGTAAGGCGATTGATCTGGGCCTGTGCGGCAGCTACGATCCGGGGATGGCAATGTCCCTGGTTCACCGCGGAGTACCCGGCCAGCATATCCAGATATTTTTTGCCTTCGGTATCCCAAGCCCAAATACCCTCTCCCCTAGTTAAAACCACCGGCAAAGGCTTATAATTATTTGCCCCATACTGCCTCTCTTTGTCAACAAAAGTCTGATTATTCATAATTTCTCTCCTTTCATTTCGCAAATCAGATGTCAGCTGTCGGATAACGGAGACAAGTATATTCTCAATATTTTCTCTTCGATGCATTTCCTTTCGCGCATATTTACCTACTGCAAATTATAGCACAACCAATTACCATTTTCAAGCAAAATTTTATTGACCAACCTATAAAAAGCAGGCGGTATCCAATTCTTTCCGGATATCGCCTGCTTTTAAATTCTTTTCCAGTCATCTGGGGTAGGGGGTAGGAACTAAGCTCTCAAATTCGAACAAAAAAAGTCACAAAATATACGTCATTTCTTGATTGACCTGCAAGGATGTGGATTCAAAACGATGCATGAAATAATTAGACACTGATTTTTGCAGATTTTAACGGATTTTCGCTGTTGCTTTAGGATATGAGGAACTTAGGAGCTGTAGTTATGAGGGAAAAACAAAAAAATAATTCAATGCTTTTTATAATAAAAAAATCCGCGCTAATCCGTTTTTTATCCGTGAAATCCGTGTCTAATTTTTTAAATGCTTTTCCAGTTTATCTGGGGTAGGGAGTAGGCACTAACTTTCGAAATCCTGCGCAAAATGGCAGAAGTGTAGGGGCAGAGCTCTGTGTCTGTCCCGGAAAACCCTTTGCTGTAGTGTGTACCCGGCGCCCATTGCTGTTTAACGTTTGGAGAACTGGCTGGCTTTGCGGGCTTTTTTCAAGCCATATTTGCGGCGCTCTTTCATCCGCGGATCCCGGGTCAAAAAGCCGGCGGTTTTTAGGGCCGGGCGGGTAGTTGAGTCAGCCAGCAATAAAGCCCGGGCTATACCGTGGCGCACCGCTCCGGCTTGGCCGGTGGTACCGCCCCCATGGACGCTGCTGATCACATCATATTTACCCAGGCTTGCGGTAAGCTCCAGGGGCTGACGGACAATCATTTCCAGGGTTTTTTTACCGAAATATTCGCCGATCTCTCTTTTATTAATAGTGATTTGGCCATTACCGGGAGTCAGCCACACCTTGGCTATGGCATTCTTGCGCCGGCCCGTGCCATAATATTTTATTTGTTCCTGCGCCATATACGCACCTCCTCATCAATTAAAATCCCATGGTTGCGGCAGCTGGGCTGCGTGGGGATGATCGGGCCCCGCATAAACTTTCAGCTTCTTAGCGCTGGCCCGGCCCAGACGGTTATGAGGCAGCATACCTTTTACCGCTTTTTCCATCGCAAAATCCGGTTTTTCTACCATCAATTTGCTATAATCCACAGATTTTAATCCTCCCGGATATCCGGTGTGGCGATAGTATTTTTTCTGTTGCAATTTATTACCGGTCAGGAGGGCCTTTCCGGCATTGATAATAATCACATGATCGCCGGTATCTATATGGGGCGTAAATATTGGTTTGTGTTTGCCCCGCAACAAGCGGGCAGCCTCTGTAGCCACCCGGCCCAGGGGCTTATCGGCGGCATCCAAAACATACCAGACCCGCTGGATCTCGGCAGGCTTGGCCATAAAAGTACCCAAGTCAATTACCTCCTAATGTGGGCTAAAACCCACAAGATGCCGGAGGCCAGATGCCAGAGGACGCAGGTAAAACCAAAGTCTGCGATATTGAGTTTTACCTACATGCCTACCATGGATTTTGCCAAAGACAAGGCAGGCTAGAATGGTAGCTTTGCTTAGGCAAATCCAGACAAAACTAACAACCTCTGAAGTGGACTCCGGATATAGTTGTGATCTTTGTCCTGGCGCCAACGGGGCGGAAGTCGCAAGGACGACACCCAGTCATTATACCCCATATTTTACCGCCATGTCAAGAGGAGGAATTAATTGCCAATTTACAGATTAGTATGACGATTTTAAGAAACTCCCACACAGGTGACGCATCACATTTATGGCAACCTCTAAAAACATAAAAATCACGGCCAGTAACAAAGTGGCAGCCGTGATTTTTATTTGGTAACGCGCTTATAATGGGCTTTACGGCATAGAGAATACGCTCACCCGCCGACCACCATACGGAGAATCAAGGCAGCGTCTACAGGATCAACCACACCGTCTTTATTGATATCACCGAAAAACAAGGCTCTGGGGGTCCACTCGATTATGCCTACATACATTTGCAGCAGCAAAATGGCATCTTCCGGGCTTATTATGCCATCGCCGTCAATGTCGCCCATGATACCGATGATCAAAGTCCCGGTTTTCAGATCCGAATCTATCTCTTCGAATTTATTTTCAAAGCGGTTCACCGTAAACTGCCTCATGCTTACAGTCAGCTTTTCGTCCCCGTAAGCAGCTTCGCCGATCTGATAGGTTACGCTAAAGAGCAAACCGTCCCCATTGACCTTGGCGGAAGAAGCATAAGAAAGCCTGATCATGTCTTTGCCGCCGAATGCGGGATTGGCTACCAGGATGCCGTTTAGGGGATGACCCAGCATGCTGCCGGGGTTGACCGGATCGACGGCAACGGGTTTGTAGATGCTGCTGTCATAGGGTATTTCCAAAGTAAATGTGGTGATACCAAGGGCATTACCCTCAATACTGTAGCTGACAGTTACAGTTCCGCCGGCTTGGGCAAAAGCATCCTTGATCACAAGAACGGGTTTATCGCCGCTATCTCCGATCACAATAATCCCGGGAATAGCTATAAAACCGCTATTGCTCCCGTTTTCATAGCTGATACCATGCCGGCCGCCGCTTTGGGCCCAGGCAGCTTTAGCTCCGGCCGGCCAGGTGATAAGATCGGCAGTAGTGCCGGAGTAATAGGTAGAGGTTTCACCTTTATCATAGGCGATGACTATACCGCCCTCCGTGGGGCCAAGAAAAGACCCGGCAGACCCTAAAATAATGATGATGTCCGTTAAGTCAAGACCGATACCCAGCACAGCGCCGCCATTGACAGTAACCTTGCCGGGGGTAGCAATGGTATAGCCGCTTTCTCCGACCGATACAACCTCACCTCCGCTGACGATAACATTGGGGGCCTTAACGACAATGTCATCCTCCCAGGTCGCCCAACAATAAATGGCAACAGCTTCATCACCAAGCGTCTCCACCAAGCCGCCGCTGACGGTAACATCACTGCCGGTCTTTATCGCACTGGCAGAGTCTCCGGCAGTCTGTACCAAGCCGCCGCTGACAATGATCTCATCACCGGGAAAAATGGCATCGCTGCTAAAGCCGCTTGTAACCACTTTTGCTTCGTTTTGGATAGTAACAGGGCCGGCTGTATTGATAGCTATCGCTAATTCTCCTGCCGTTTTGATCACGCCGCCGCTGATGATAACCTTGGGAACCTTTACGGCAATATCATTTTCCCAGCTTGCCCAGCAATTGATCGCGTTACCATAATCACCCCCGGTCTCTATCAGGCCGCCGCTGACGCTAACATCACCACCGGTGTTTATGGCATAACCCAATTCTCCCTCCGCTTGCAGCCAACCGCCGCTGACTGTGACATTTCCCGCGCTGAAAACGGTATCGCCGGCAAAACCTGCAGCAACCAGCTTTGCCTCATCCCGGATCAGAACAGGGCCGGCAGTCAAAACAGCATGTGCCCGGATCCCGCCGCTTTTGACCTCGCCGCCGCTGAGGGTGACCAGGGGAGTTTTAATGAGAGTATCACCTTCCCATATTTCCCAGCAATTGAGCGCATGACCGTTCTCACCCAGGGTCTCTATCAGACCGCCGCTGACGGCAACATCGCCGCCGGTATTTATGGCATAACCATATTCCCCCTCCGCTTGCAGCCGGCCGCCGCTGATTGTGACATTTCCCCCGCTGACAATAGCATCGCTGCCATAGCCGCCGGTAACCACCTTTGCCTCATCCCGGATCATGACGGTGCCGGCAGTAGTAATGGCATGTGCCCAGCCTCCGCCGGTTTTGACCTCGCCGCCGCTGACAGTGACCTCGGGGGTTTTAACGAGAGCCTCACCATTCCATGTTTCCCGGCAATAAATAGCGTTGCCGAGATCACCCAGGGTTTCTATCAGACCGCCGCTGATCTTGATATCTCCATTGGTCTGGATCGCAAAACCGCTTTCCCCCGTAGCCCGCACAATACCGCCGCTGACCGATACATCACAAGCGATAAGAGTAGCGGCAATGGCTACCGTTGTAATCGCGCCTGTGGGGGACTGCACCAAGCCGCCTGTGACATCTACATTGCCATAAGTAAATACTGCGGTAGCATCGGCCGCGATCACCTCAGCGCCGCTGATAGTAAGATCAGCAGCGCCGATAGCGGTATCTCCCTCTTCATTCCAGATAATCCTGCCGTAAATGGCCTCGCTGGCAATTCCGCTTGCTTCAATTTTTACTGAAGCGCCAAAGCTGCAGGCAGGAACAGCTACTACCAAGGCCACGGAATGATCCCCGCTATTGGCAATCGTACCTCCGCTGATAATAAGTGTGCCATAGCCATAAAAACTCAACATGGGGATCTGCGACCAGCCCCATTCAGATTCCTCTCCGCTGACCTTCCCGGAATAAGTTGCCTTCCAGTCCAAAGTTACTTTTTCCGAAAGCGTCAGGATCCGTGCTGCGTTCTGTCCGGCGGCAACCCCGTTCACGGTAACAGTATCACCGGCAACCGTAGCAATAAGACCTATCCCCCAACTATTGATCTCTGCCGCCAAATCATCAGCATCCCCGCTCATGCCGGAATCAAGCAGGGCGGGCCAAGGCATAGAAGCTTCCAAACCGGCTCTATATTCCAGCGCCCCGGCCATATTGTCATATTTTTCCATGCTCTTGCTATAGTGTTTCTCCGGAAACTCTTCCCGGGGCTTTTCATAACCGCTTCCCCGTCTTGTCTCTTCCCCCGGCCTCTGATCCCGGGCTATCACATTCTCATTGGCTTTGCTCTGAGCTCCATCAGAGAAATCTTCCGAAGTTTTGTCCCCGTAATCAAAGTGAGTTCTGGTAGCCATAACCGCCTGGGGTATGATCAATAACCCTACAACCAAGCACAATAAGATACCCCAATTTAATCTGCGCATATAAATTATAACCTCCTTTTCAACAAATATTTGCATATTTCGACTTATTATTAATTCCACTTTTTACCAGAGATAACCTTCCTGATTTGCCAAAACCGTATCTTTTATTTATACCTAAGAACAAAAACAAAGGGTTTCCTCGTTTTCAACGGGGAAACCCTTCCTGATTATATCTATTTTACTTTTCTTATTTATTTTTTTGCTGAACCTGCAAGCCATTTTTGCCGAAGACCAGACGGCCTGTGCGCTCCCAAAATTTCAGATCGGCGGGCAGAGCTGTCCAAACCTGCCCTCCCCAGCGGCAATCGGTGCAGCTTAATCTTAACCGGTCCAGCCCCAGACGCAAATTGAAATCACGGCAGCCGCATTCACAAAAGATAGCCTCCTCAGCCACCAGACGGTTGACCTCACGCAGCGCCTGAAAAATCAGGGGAGGATGATCAAAGGCCAAAGCCATTTCCCGTATTCCCTCTCCCTCCCCCAGGTCCTGATTGAGAGAGGTAATGACCGCTTGAGTATGACCCAGGCAGCACAGTTCTACATCCAGCTCATGACAGGTCAGGCTGAGGGCAAAACGCCGGCCCAGCTGATCCCGGTTGAAAACAAAACGATAAATCTCCAAGCAAAAAGGGCAAAAGCTTTCTACCTGAAGTTTTTTGCCATTGCTATGAAGAGAAGTCGGCTCTCCGCCGCAGGGGCAGCGCACATGAAAGGACTCACTTTGGAGACGAAAGCGGGAGATATGCCGATATAAAATATGCTCATGACAAAAGGGGCAGAGCATTATCAATAAATATTCGCCGGATAACAATGATCCTCCTTATTAGCCCGGCCGGAAAACAGCGCCGGCCTTCATAACGTTTCAGATTGAACTCAGAATAAACAACTATTACTTAATTTATTAATTCTGCCTCAGCAAAGAAATTCCTTTTTCTTGCTTATTGCGACGGCAGAATAACCTTTATTGTCTCCATTTCATATCCATCTATTCTATTTTTCTGCTTATCTTAATAAAAACAAAAAAGAGCGGCATAACCGCTCTTTCGCTTAAGCTGAAATTAAACGAGGCATTAAAACCGCCAATTTAGGAGGCCGTTGAGAAAGAGGATCCGCCCCAGTTCATGAAGATAACGCCGCCGCCAAGCAACTCCCGGACGGAAACCTAGTCCCGGACGGAAGCCGGGGCCTGGGCGAAAGCCGGGACCGGGACGGTTACCGGGCCCCGGACGGAAACCTGGTCCCGGACGAAAGCCGCCCCCGGGACGATTGCCGGGTCGCGCCATGACCGGGAGGGCTTCTGCATTCATATCATAATCGACAGGCATCATAGGGCCCCTGGGCATATTATCCATGAAGCCATTATCCATTTCCATCTCCTGGTCAAGGCCGCTCCTATCAATAATTTCCTCAATGATTCTAAAAAGCGTTTCCTCGTCCAGCGGGCTGTTGCCCCATCTTTGAATAGCATCCTGGACATGAGGTTGAAGTCTTCTGTAAACATCAGGGTACATTTCTTCGATTCTCTCTCCCCGGTTTCCGTCAAAACCGGGCCTTATATTATTAAGTTCGTTTGCCATATTTCTAGCCTCCTCGTTTTCTGTAATCCCATTTTATGACGAGATTGGCCATTTTGTGACAAGTATCAGCTTGTTTCACGTGAAACAATAGGTTTTTTTGCTGCCAACCTTCGCGGATATTTTTCCGGGGTTGAAGCAAATTTCTTTATCAGGAGCAAACTCCTCTGTTCAAAGCAAAATGGCAGCACGAATTCACGGCGTTCAATTATCTCACCGCCTAAAATAGTCAAGGCCTCTTTGCCTGCCCCTAATTCATGACCAAGAGCCGGGCCCTTAAGCGCTAAAAAACACCCGCCCGTTTTTAAGAGAGGCAAAGCATATTCCGCCAAAAGAGCCAGACTGGCCACGGCTCGCGCTGTAACTAAATCACAAGTTCCCCGCAGCTTTCCCCGGCCGGCTTCTTCCGCCCGGCTGACCATCACTTGACAATTGCTCAGCCCCAGTTCCATTACGGCCTGTTTTAAAAATTTGCAGCGCTTTTCCTGAGAGTCCAGGAGAATCCAATTCCAATCAGGACGGCAAATAGCCAGCGGCAACCCGGGAAAACCTGCCCCGCTGCCCAAATCCAGGGCAAGGGCTGGGGTTAAGGGTAGCAATAAAGGTAATAAAGAGTCCAAATAATGCTTCTCGGCAGCCGCTGCCTCACCTTCAATTGCAGTAAGATTGAACTGACGGTTAGCTGCACTCACCAATCGCCAATGAGCCTCCATTTTTTCTATCTGCTCTACTGTAATTTCTAACCCCAGCTTAATGGCTCCTTCATTTATAATATTGTTAAATATTTCCTTTTCCGATTTTTTGTAAATTTCTTATTTCCCCCTCCTGACCCGGACAAGCCGGAGTGTTGAGTTTTGAGTGTTGAGTTTTGAGTAGGAGCAGGAATACGGCGGTACGAAAATTTTGCCATTTTGCGCAGAATTTCGGAAGTAAGTGCCTAAATCCTTATGTATAAATAATCAAGCATTTTTTTGAAGTTTCATGAGAGAAATGCACGAGCAGCAATTGATTTTAATTTAGATCCGGGATTCAAGTTACACAACCCCCGCCCCTTTGGGGCACCCCCTTCGGAGAAGGGGGCTTTAGCTGGTTGCTTTATAGTGTGTTTTAACAAAGGATCTACTCTTTGCGGTTTATCTCTTACCTGACTGATTAGGGCTTCAAAAACCAGTAAAGGGTATATCTGACAGAGACGGGTGGGATTTTAGCCCCCTTCCCAGAATAATGTCAACACCTTAAGAAAATTTATCATTCACAATTCATCATTCATCATTTTTCATTTTAATTTAGCCAAATAATACCTGCAAAGAATAATGA
>Ga0082212_10012226_pt1 | contig 10824 bp, 9 predicted proteins | sample TergutNt197P3_FD_71548 | JGI IMG/M metagenome (GOLD analysis project Ga0082212, IMG submission 71548) | Neocapritermes taracua P3 segment gut microbial communities from Petit-Saut dam, French Guiana - Nt197 P3 | ecosystem: Host-associated > Arthropoda: Insects > Digestive system > Gut ...
TAACTAACTCTGATGACTTGACGACTTGGTTCGCCATGTCGCGCATAGCGTCAAACCCTAAATCGTTGGGTGAGTATATATCAAACCATGTATCCCCCAACAAACCATAAATATAACAAGAAAGAAACTCACCGGACAAGCCACGTATTTCATGGTAAGCAAAACCGTCTCTAATTTCGGCTTCGTCTTCGTAGCCTTTAATAAGTTGCTCAAGAGTCACCGGGTAAGTAACGTCTTCATAAGGAATAGCCGCTTTATCTGTCCTTGTTATTCCGAGGCTAATCCCCGAACGATAGCTTTCTTCAAAACTGTCGCGATTTACACCGACCGGGAAATAATATGCACCATACGAACTGCCGGCTACATCGAAACGATACATTTCCATTCCTTGAATTTGAACAGGAGGCATATAAATTTCGGTTATGCCCGCTATTCTATGGTATTCAAGACCTGCCTCAAGTTCGCTTTTTTTTGTCGATTTCACCGCTTTAATCTCTTCAACGATTTTGTTTTTTACATTGGCAGATTTAGCACCGCTTTTGATGTCAATGCTTAGCCCGCCAGGGTGCCATTCCATTGACGGCGATGTCTCGGTTTCCGTTTCGTCTGCGGGCGGTGTTGTCCGCGCCGTCGATTCCGTAGTGGGAAGCGTTCTTGCTGATTCCGCTATGGGTTCTGTTTCAGAACACGCTGTCAGCGAAGTAAGCAACAGCGCAGACGCAATTGTTGCGGTTAAAAGTTTCTTAGTTTTCATAGTAAAATCTCCTCCGTTACTTCATCTTGTTTTTACAACTGCTGCACCATTTGTCTACATATCTTACATTGCCATTTACATTCATGGCGCAATTAACACTTGAGCAATGTGGTGCGCCCAAATTGTGCGATAACTCATGCTGAATGGTGTGATGTTTACCATCGTAAGCATCATCTCCATGTGTTGTGGCTATAGAGTTCGTGCCGGGCATAGTTCCAGCACCCCAAACCTCGATGTGACCTGATATACCACTGTATTCCCCATACCAACAAAGTTTGTACCCTACAATTCTAAGCGTATATGGAGACCCCGTGCTACCTGCGGTAAGTAATCGTATAGAACTCTTATGATGACCATCGTCTTTAGCTTTACCGCAATTGCTTAACGCTTTACAACTTGAGTTGCACAATGCCGCATTTCCTCGCGGACAAACCTTACTGTTCAAGTACGAACCTTTTAATATCCCTTCCACAGCAATCGTATGACCGGTCGCTGTTGCAAGAGGCGCAAGTGCCGTTTCGACTACAGGGCGGATTTTAGCCTCCGTGTTCAATGTAGTAGTAGAATCGTAGTTCACCCCAACCCCAATGTACCTTGCACTTGTCGTAGCAGTCAATGAACTCGACACCACCACCACCATTGCAAGTGCAGACAACAACCCTACCGCTCTTTTTAGTCCATTTCTCTTGAATATGCCTTTTGTTTTCATAACAAGTACCTCCCTAAAAAAGTTTATTATTCTGCTACAGTATATGCGAGTTTACGCTAAGCAGTACATTTATTATATCACATATATATTTGTTTGTCAACAAGTATTCCGTAATTGTTTTTCGGAGGTTATTTCAATGCACATTATACACCACGCGCTCAATCCCGCCTAAGTCACGCAATGTCTGAGGGCGCAACCCGACGCGCTCAAACATCTCACACACCGCCTCTGCTTGAGCGTCGCCGACTTCGCAGGCAGTCAGCGCGTTAAATTGTAAACCCGCTCCCCATTTCTCAAAAAAGTTACGATAAAAATTCAGCCCGTCCGCGCCGCCGCCGTCTAACGCCGCGCGCGGTTCGTGGGTGACTTCGCGTTGCAGATTCGCCATCTCGTCTGCGGACAAATACGGCGGATTGATTAGAACAACGCGGTTTTGTGAGTGTCTCTGCATAATTTTATACCACTCAATATGACTCAAAATATTCCGTTCAACAATTTGCACGCGATTTTGGACATTGTTCAGTTCAATATTCTTTTTCAGATAGCCAATCGCTTCGGGAGACTTTTCTACCGCGTAAACGTAACATTTCGTTTCTTTCGCAAGCGTAATACCCACGCAACCCGAACCCGCGCACAAGTCTTTGACTTCGCTGTCTCTATGGCAATACTCCTTCGCTAAATCCACTAACAGTTCCGTTTCGGGGCGCGGAATTAACACGCCTTTGCCCACTTTGAACGGATACCCATAAAACTCCCACTCGCCGAGAAGATACTGCAACGGTTCACCGTTTGCGCGACGGCGTGCAAGTTTGAGTAAATCCCCCTTGCCGTATTTGACAATCCATGCCGCCTCACGCGCGGCGTTTTCGATTCCCGCTTGTTGCAGAATCGACAAGATTACTTGTACATCTCTTTTGCTACTTTCGATAGTATTTGCACCCCTTTCTCAATCTTGTCGTCACTCGGGAACGTGTAATTCAGCCTGAACGACTGACAGGATTCGCGTTCGTCAACCAAGAAAGCGTTACCCGGCACGACCGCGATTTTGTTCGCGATTGCGCGTTTACAGAAGTCAACCATGTTTGCGTTTTCGGGGAGAGTTCCCCAAATAAACAAGCCGCCTTCGGGTTGAGTGAAGTCGATACTGTGGGGCATATTAAACTGCAGTGCGTCAAGCATTAGTTTAGCTTTCGCTTTATACAGCGTGGCGAGTTTTTGCGTGTGTTTGGTGAAGTTAGTACGCGACACGAATTCATGCGTAATCATTTGGGACAAAATCCCCGTATGAACGGTTGACGCTTGAATACACACCGTCGCTTTTTGCACCATGTTTTCCGCGCCGCACATAAACCCTACTCGCAGACCGGGGGCGAGCGTCTTAGAAAAGCTCCCCGCGTAGACTACGCGTCGTTCTCCCGACTGAACGTCCAATTCTTTGAGCGTGGGCAAATCTTCTCCCGCGAACCGCAAATCGCCGTAGGGGTTGTCCTCCAAAATTAAGACGTTGTACTTCTTTGCGAGAGCTAACACGGCTTTTCGGCGAGCGAGCGTCATTGTCCTGCCCGTGGGGTTCTGAAAAGTCGGAATCAGGTAGATAAACGCGGTACGCGGATTGGCTTTTAATGCCGCCTCCAACCGCGCGAGTTCGATTCCCTCATCGTCCATAGGAACGCCCACTAACTTAGCTTTGTAGGAGCGGAACGCATTGAGCGAGCCGATAAAACTCGGGGCTTCGCAGATGATTGTTTCACCCTCGTTGCACACCAATTTAGTCATGACTTCCATGACCTGTTGCGCGCCCGACGTGATAATAACGTCATCGTCTTTGGGGGCGAATATGCCCTTTTTCGTTAAATCTGCCTTGACCCATTCACGCAACGGCGGATACCCCTCCGATATGCTGTATTGCAATGCGGTGATGGGGTTGTTCCGCATAATATCGGTGGTGATGCTTGCGATAATGTCGGCAGGGAACGCCTCGGGTGCGGGATTACCCGCCGCGAAACTGATGACTTCGGGGTCTGCCATATACTTGAATATTTCGCGGATTACCGACGGCTGAAGCGACGACATTCTCTCTGAAAAAATGTTCATGTTAAGTTCCTGTTCTTTCCAATTTTCTTTCTAATTTATTTGTTACGCCCCGCGCTCACAATTCTTGCAACCGGGCTGTCTGCCGTTTTCTGAAGGGTAGACATGGGTTGATTTACTCAAATGTTTTGCGGTCAAGTTACCGTTTTCGTCATTCAAGGCGATAACGTCAGCGATTCCGTGTCCGTCGGGCATTATCCTTGCTCCGTCCTTGAAATAGCATGACGTTTCGGAGACTGTTCCGTACCCCACGACTTCGCCGCGATACTCCGCAGACGCAATTGCCTCTGCTACAATGTCGTGAGCCGCTTTTGCGTCTGCAATCGCAGCCGAACAGCGTGAGTTTTCGACGTGATTCACCGTCAGCGGTATGATAATCGCCGCGAGCATCGCCGCTATAGGAATGAAAACAAACCCATACGCAGTCGCTACAATACTTGTAATCAAACCTGCTCTGGCTCTGTTTAGCGGCGTGTATCCTGCCATACGCTGTTTCGTATTAGACTTGACGGACAAAACAATCCCGATAACGCCTAACGGAATGAACGCGAAAACGATACCGAGAATACCGAGAATCAGCGAGGTTTTGGCGTTACCCGCGCCCGGGTCGGTGTAGGTGTATGTTTGTTGCGCGAATTGGTTTTGTTCGTTCATGGTATGTTCACTCACTTTCTTTGCTTTGATTAAGATTATATCAGATTTTGTCAGATTTGTCAAGCATTTAATATTCTCGACATTTTCGGTTATAATAACACGAAAAAGGAGAAAAGAAATTATGCTTAAACGAATCACTGCTCTACTCATATCAGCAATTATATTCACATCATCAATACAAGCAACCACGCCGACATTCAACCTCAAGCCGGTGCAACTGCCCATACTCATGTATCATTTTATTGTTGAGAATCGCGGAGACCTGCACATATGCCCCACAGAGTTCGAGCGAGACTTGCGCTTTCTGCAAGAAAACGGCTACAACACCGTCGGTGTGACCGATTTGTACGAGTTCGTGTACGCGGGTGTTCCGCTTCCCCCCAACCCTGTCATGCTTACGTTTGACGACGGATACTACAACAACTATCACTATGCGTTCCCGCTGTTGCAGGAGTATAACGCCAAAGCGGTGATTTTCGTCATAGGCGCGCACGCCGATATATGGAGCGAAAACTTCTACGAGGATACCCACAGCGGACACTTGACGTGGGAGCAAATCCGCGAAATGAGCGATTCGGGTTTGGTGGAGTTCGGCGGGCACACTTATGATATGCACAAGCTGAGAGGGCGCAAAGGCGTAGCGCGTTGGGAGGGCGAAAACTTGTGGGAGTTTCAGCGTGTGTTCGGGCGCGACACGCAGAAGTTCAACGACCGTTTTGCTGAAGAGTTAGGCTACACCCCCACTGCGTTTGCGTTCCCGTTCCACGAAGTCTGTGACGACGCGGCAAACGTCTTGCAGATACTGGGCTACCGCGCGTTGTTCACTTATCGCGCAAAGAATACACGCAATGAGCTTATCGCGGGCGAGCCTGACTGTCTGTTGAACTTGTACCGCATGAACCGCTCACGCTTGCGTAGCGCACAGGATATATTAAGCGCGGAGTGAGAGAAAAATCGGCAAAGCAGACGCTTCGCCGATTTTTTCTGTTGTGTAAAACACCCACTGCCTCTCACGCTAAAAAAGACTTACAAGGTGAAATCTCCTTGGCGCGCTCATAGAACTTGCCTTGTTCTGCCAAAAACAGCTCTACTAACGTCGGGTCAAACTGTGAGCCGCTGCCGTCGCGGATAATAGACACCGCCTCATCATGCGTGAACGCCTTCTTGTACGGACGCTCCGACACCAACGCGTCATACACGTCAACAATCGCCATGAGCCGCCCCTCCAACGGAATCTCTGTACCGCGCAGCCCGTGGGGATACCCCGTCCCGTCCCAGCGTTCATGGTGCGAAACCGCCATAGCCTTAGTGAAATCCAAGAACTCATGGTCGGATGTGCGCTCCTGAATATGTTCAATAATCCTGCCGCCGATGGTTGTGTGCTTTTTAATTTCCTCAAACTCTTCTTCGGTGAGCCGCCCGGGTTTGTTGAGTATGTTCTCGTTGACGGAAATCTTGCCCACGTCATGTAACTGTGCCGACTGGACGACAATATCCACGTCCCAGTCTTTGATTTGGTCTTTATACACGCCTGTTTCGCTCAATCCCTCAAACAAAATTTTCAGGTAGCTCTGTGTGCGTTCGATATGCCCGCCGGTAACGTCGTCCCGCGCCTCGACTAATTCGGCAACGGTTTCGAGTACGGCGTTCTGAAGCTCAAGAATCGTTTTTGTTTTTTCGGCGACAATCCCCTCTAAGTTGGTGTTATACTGCTCCAACTGCTCTTTTTGCGTTTCTAATTGACGGCGTTGGTCTAACAACAGCAAATGCACTTCAATGCGTTTGAGCAGGAGTGGCGGCGAAAACGGCTTGGTGATATAATCAATCGCGCCGAGTTCCAGCCCCTGTAATTCGCTGTCCGCGTCCGTTTTGGCAGTAAGAAATATAACCGGAAGTCCGTCGGTTCCCGGAATAGTCTTGAGTTTCTTAATCGTTTCATACCCGTCCATTTCGGGCATCTCCACATCAAGCAAAATCAAGTCAGGGGAGATTTTCTCCATCAACTCGAACATTTTCTTGCCCGAAGGCACGGTGAACACATCATAATCAGACGATAACACGTTCCTGCCTATCATAAGGTTGGACACTTGGTCATCAACGAAGATTATTTTTTTTCTTTCTGTACAAGTCATGGGCGTTATCCTCCAAATACACATTAACACAAGTATAACATAAACCGTTGACAAAGTCAATAGTTTATGTTACAATGATAACCATGAAAATATCACAACTTTATAACAAGGGGAAAACCGTGTTCGCCATTGAGGTATTCCCCCCTAAAAAAGGCAGCGCGATGCCTGAAAAGATTTACGCCGCATTGGAAGAAATCGCAGGGCTGAACCCCGATTACATCAGCGTGACTTGCGGCGCGGGCGGTAGTGATTCTCAAGGAGGAAGCCCTACCGTACAAGTCGCCTCGTTCCTCAAGAACGTCTGCAAAGTTGAGCCTGTGGCGCATTTGACGTGCGTCGCGTCGGACAAGCAGGAAGTGTCCGACCTTCTCGCGCAGCTCAAAATCCACCGCGTAGAGAATATACTCGCGTTGCGCGGGGATATTAACCCCGATATACGCCGCAAGCATGACTTCATTTACGCCGCCGACCTTGTGCGGTTCATACGCGAACAGGGTCACTGGGAGGTAGCGGGCGCGTGTTACCCCGAAGGTCACAGCGAGGCGGACTGTCTCGAAACAGACCTCAAACACCTCAAAATAAAGACCGACGCAGGGTGCAGTACGCTCATCACGCAGGTGTTTTTCGACAATGCCCTGCTGTACTCGTTTTTGGACAAAGCCCGTGAAACAGGCATAGACGTACCTGTATCGGCAGGGATTATCGCAGTGACGAGCAAGAAACAAATCGAGCGCATGGTATCCATGTGCGGCGCGAGCTTGCCTCCGCAACTCACCAAGATGATTGCTAAGTACGAGACCCGCCCTGATGCATTGCGTGACGCAGGGATTGACTACGCCACGCGACAAATCGCCGACTTAATTGAACAAGGCGTACAAGGTATTCACTTTTATGCGATGAACAGTCCGTACGTCGCCCGAAAAATCCACGACAACATCAAAGATTTGCTGTGAACTCTATGAACTCTATGAACTCTATGAATACCGACGAATACCAACAAATGCTCTTGCAAATCACGCCGCGATATTGCGCGCTGAAACTATGCGTGAGCGATTGTACCGTCGCGCTCCCTACGCCGCTGAAACACGTCGAGCGCGTGCTGATTTCAGCGGCGACGCTTGGCGAGGAATTCGACAGGTTGTTGCGCCGACTGCAAGTCACCAACATGGCAGGGGCAGTCATCTTAGACGGCATGGCGGGCGCGTATTTAGAAGCGTTTCATAACGAGCGCGACAAAGCCGCAGGCGGTCAGGGAATGCGTTACAGCCCCGGCTACGGTGATTATCCCCTGCACGTCAGCCGCGACATTATCGCCGTGTTAGATGCGTCAAAACGAATCGGCTTGTGCATAACCGAACATGATGTACTCACACCGCAAAAATCTATCACAGGAGTTACTCTAATATGAATATAAATAAAGCTAAGTTTAATACACTATTACAAAAACCCTGCGTCATTTTTGACGGCGCAATGGGGACGCAACTGCAACAGCGCGGGCTGAAACCCGGCGAACCTGCCGAGCTGTTCAATTTTACTGCTCCCGAAAAAGTTGCGGAGGTGATTGAGGCGTACGTGTCCGCAGGAGCGGACATCGTGAGCGCGAATACATTTTGCGCTAATCGTTACAAGCTCACGGGAACGGGCAAAACGCCAGAAGAAGTTATTTTCCGCGCAATTGAAATAGCAAAATCGGCGGTGAGCCATTCAGGCACAAACGCGCTTGTCGCGCTTGACTGCAGTCCAATCGGGCAGTTACTGCGCCCGACAGGGATGCTCACGTTTGACGAGGCGTATGACATATTCGCACAAGTCGTCCGCGCGGGTGTGAGCGCAGGCGCGGACTTAATCGTGTTCCAGACTTTTTCGGATTTACTCGAACTCAAGGCGGCGATTCTTGCAGCAAAAGAAAACAGCGACCTGCCCATCATCACGTCTATGACGTTTGAGGAAAGCGGCAGGACATTTACGGGTTGCCCCGTGTCCGCTTATGCGGTGACTGCATCGGGGTTAGGCGCGGACATAATCGGCGTGAATTGTTCACTCGGACCGCATGAGCTTAATAAAGACGGCGGAATCGTGGACACGCTCCTGCAATTCAGTAGCGCGCCTGTCATGGTGAAACCCAACGCAGGTCTGCCTGACCCTGTCACGGGTGAGTTCAAGCTGAGCGCGCAGGATTTTGCCGCAGAAATGCACACAATCGCCGCAAAAGGCGCGCGGGTATTAGGCGGCTGTTGCGGGACTGCCCCCGAGTATATTCGGCTGTTGAGTAGCGCGGTACAACAAGCCACGTCCGTGCAATTCGCGCCAAAAGCCGACTGCCTGTGCGTATGTTCGGGGGTCAAGACCGTTGTCGTTGACCGTCCGTGCGTCATAGGCGAACGCATTAACCCTACAGGCAAGCGGCTGTTCAAAGAAGCACTCAAAAATGCCGACATTGACTACATATCCGCGCAAGCACTCGAGCAAACCCACGCAGGAGCGGACATTTTGGACGTGAACGTAGGCTTGCCCGAGATTGACGAAAAGCAGATGATGTGTACCGTCATTGAACGCTTGCAAAGCGTGTGCGAACTGCCGCTACAAATCGACAGCGGTGACCCCGATGTAATCGAGGCGGCACTGCGCCGATACAACGGCAAACCCATTGTCAACTCCGTCAACGGCAAGGAAGAAAGTCTGTCAACAATCCTGCCTCTTGTGGCGAAATACGGCGCGGCGGTTATCGCCTTGACGTTGGACGAGGGCGGCATTCCCTCGACCGCCCGGGAGCGGCTTGCAATCGCGCGGCGCATTACACAGCGGGCAACAGAGGCGGGAATCGCCAAAGAAAACATTATCATAGACTGCCTGACCATGACCGTTTCCACCGACGCCAAAGCCGCACTGACTACGCTTGAGGCGGTGCGGTTAATCAAGCGCGATTTGGGGGTAATGACTGCGTTGGGCGTATCCAACGTGTCCTTCGGGTTGCCCAATCGCGGATTGCTCAACACGGCGTTCCTTACGCAAGCCCTGTACGCAGGGTTAGATTTGCCCATCATCAACCCCAACGCTCACGGTGAGATGAATGCCGTTCGCGCGGCACGGCTGTTAGGCGATTTTGACCCCAACGCCGCCGAATACATCGCCGCAACCGTTCAAACCGACACAGCCCCCGATACTTCTTCGACCGCCACAACCGCCACGCTTGAATCGGCAATCGTCGGCGGCTTAAAAAAAGACGCAGTAGCCATAACAACGCAACTACTGACCGCTACCGACGCAATGACAATCGTGAACGAGCAACTCATTCCCGCTTTGGACAAGGTAGGCGCGGACTTCGAGGGCGGTACGCTGTTCCTGCCTCAGCTAATCTTAGCGGCAGAAACGGCGGGGTGTTGTTTTGACATAATCAAAGCCCAACTCGGCGATAATGCCGAACAATCCAACGACGTTGTTATACTCGCGACAGTGCAGGGTGATATTCACGATATAGGCAAGAACATCGTCAAAGTTTTGCTCGAGAATTACGGCTATCGAATCATTGACTTAGGCAAAGACGTGCCTCCGGAAGAAATCGCCGACGCCGCCGAGAAACACGCCGTCAAGTTGTTGGGATTGTCTGCGTTGATGACTACGACGCTCCCTGCTATGAGCCGCACGATTGAGCTGATACGCGCACGCGGTCTGAACTGCTCCGTCATGGTGGGTGGCGCGGTGCTCAACGCCGATTACGCCAAGACAATCGGCGCGGACTACTACGCCAAAGACGCTAAAGGCGCAGTTGACATTACTAAGATAGTTTTTACGTAATATTTTCCAAAAACGCTTGACATTTGGAAAATGTTGTGCTATAATAGTAAACATTATCGGTTATGCTTGCATATACTGGTAAAGAATAATAAACTTTAGGAGGTATAAACACTATGAAAACAAAAGGTATATTCAAGAGAAAGGGGCTTAAAAGAGCGGTAGGGCTGTTGTCGGCAGTGGCGGTGTTTGCAGGGATTATAACAACGCCGGTGGAAGCACTTCAACAACGGAGCGCAAGAATCAGATATGACTCAACTACGTACCATACTGCCGCTGAATTACGCAACGAGTTTAATGCTGCGGTTGCGCCTTTTGAAGCGAATTTTACTTTCGTTTTTACCCTTAGCGGTACTGCAAGTAGTTCGACGCTAAACGGAGGTAATTGTCCTCGTGGAATCGCTCAAATATGCGACACAAATTGCGCGGCAATATCGCGGTGCAACAGTACTCACCATAAAAGTGCTGCGCGTTTGGTTGGATTGTTGAGCGATTCAAACACACACACGGTTAGAATAGTGGGACATAAACTTTGTTTGTACTCGAACAACAGCCATATTCAAGTTTGGGGGGCTGGTGAGGTACGAGGAAAGAATTCGATTATTACGCATTACCCAGCATCGCAATTTCGACGTACTATTCAACATGAAATCTGTCACCCCTATGTCAAGCCGCGGACACACAATTTATTG
>Ga0082212_10012227_pt1 | contig 10824 bp, 12 predicted proteins | sample TergutNt197P3_FD_71548 | JGI IMG/M metagenome (GOLD analysis project Ga0082212, IMG submission 71548) | Neocapritermes taracua P3 segment gut microbial communities from Petit-Saut dam, French Guiana - Nt197 P3 | ecosystem: Host-associated > Arthropoda: Insects > Digestive system > Gut ...
CGCTCTGCCGTTCCCCCTCCGAAAGAAGCGAAATAGTCATCGCGCCAATATCGAACATAATAGCATCATCCTGCGCCTTCAGACAGGGCGCAGAAAATACCATCCATAAAACAACACATCCTGCGATGTGCAAAAGATTTGATTTGAATAAGTTAGTTTTCATACAATTATTTTTTAAATGATTAATGTTAGTTCTTAGAGTGTAGCTGATTTTTAAATCTTTAAATTTTAACCTCCCCCTGCCCCCTCCAAAGGGGGATAGTATATCAATTCTTTCATTTTTAATGTTTAATTAAAGTGAAACCACCGTTCTATCTGCGGTATAATCGCATGAATATCATCATTATGAATTACATAGTCCGCAAGAATTCTTTTTTCATCGTCAGGGATTTGATGCTGCATGCGTTGCCATACTTCCTGTTCGGTTATCTTGTCGCGCTCCATGACACGTTTTATACGCAATTCGCGTGGAGCATATACCAACAGAGTGATATCTGTTAAATGATTAAATCCCGATTCAAACAAAATGGCGGATTCAAGCACGGCAAAGTTTGTTGTCTGCCGACTTGCCCACGCTTTGAAATGGCGAGCAACCTCAGGATGAATCACTGCATTTACCTGTTCCAGCAGTTCGGCATCGTTGAAAATAAGCGAGGCCATCAAGCAGCGATTCAACCCGCCGGCATCATAAATAGAACTGCCCAACAAGGTTGTCAATCGCTCACGAATCAATGGCGAAGAGGTCAATAATCGTTTGCTTTCCTCGTCCGCTGTATATACAGACATGCCGTACAACTCAAGCAGCGAGGCTACTACCGATTTGCCGCTTCCAATTCCCCCCGTCAATCCTATGGTAATCATTGGTTGTTCTGTTCGATGATAAATTCGATTACATCGGGGATAATGACCGGATGTACAATCCATAAAGGCTGTTTGGTCAGGTACAGAGGGATCTTACCCGCTGTTTGTCTTGCTTCAAATTCCTGATATGGAATTTGTATTTCCACATCAGATTCGGTCAGTTCTCTGAAACGGGATATCGGAACATTGCATACTACTTCTATCAACGATGGAAATGTACGCAATACATAATGGTCGGGAAGATCATTACACGTTACCGCAAGCGTTATCCTTTTTTCGGTAAATTCTTCAACCGGAATGGTTACCGTCACTTCTTCAGGCTCCATTTGTACACCGGCTTTTTGCTGTAACCGGAGTTTAATTTCCTGTGTTTGATTGACTTTTTTTACCTCCGAATAGACTGTCTTTACGCTTGTTATCGAATCTAATGTATGGCTGTTAGCATACAGACGTACCTTTTCAGGAGCAACGGTCATTGATCCGGAAATTTGGTAACCCGGCTCTAACGATACCGCAATATCCATTTCTACCGGCACATCCTTATGTTGCAATTCCATATATTCGATAGTAAGGGTTTGGGGTTCGATGTTGAGTATCGAAGTGGTCGTCAATAATTGTTTAGAGATACCTGCTTCGATTGTTCTTCTCGAAACCTGAATATGGCCTTCTTTCCTGACATCTTCCAGGTTCACTTCAACAGGGTGAAAAGAGCGTAGCCATGTATAATTGAGCAGCACATTTCCTTTATCTCTTACTTTGGCGACAATTTCTTGTGGATAATGCTCTGTTGAGCGCATTTCTATCGGCATATTTGTGTATTTTACAGGAATAAAAATCTCTATTTCATATTCCTGTTGAAGATTTTGTAAAAGCCAAAACCCCAACGCAAGTAAGATAAAAAAAAGAAAGATTAAAGCCTCTTTCCAACCAAGTCGAAGAAAAAAGACTTTAATCTTCTTACAGATAGACTTGAACCGGTTTTGTCTGTCAAGCCATGACATCATAAAATTAATTATTTTTGCTGTATATCTTCAGGGGAAGCATATACAGACGATTTTTCTACGCGAATACGTATGCCATCAGCCACCTCAATTAGGATAGAAGTATCCGATATTTCTTTGATTCTTCCGTGAATCCCTCCTGCAGTAATCACTTTGTCTCCGTTTTTCATTGCGTTGCGTGCTTTCTGAATCTCTTTTTGCTTTTTTTGTTGCGGACGAATCATCAGGAAATACATTATCGCAATCATTGCTACAATCATTAAAATGGTTGAGTATTGACCCATTCCCGAAGGCGGCGGCGCTTGTAGTAAAATAGTTAATAAAGTCATCATATATTTTTAGATTATGAGTAATTGAATAATTGAATAACTGAAAATTCTTAAATTTTAAATCTTTAAATTTTTAAATCTTTGTATCCTAATATGTGCCAAAGATACAAAAAAATCAATCTTTCAACAAAAGTTTCTCTTTTTTTAACTCTTTGACGATCGAATCGAGCACACCGTTGATAAAAATACTACTTTTGGGGGTACTGTAATATTTAGCCGCATCGATATATTCATTCAATGTTACCTTGATTGGTATCTTCGGAAAGTTCAAAATTTCCGCCAACGCAACCTGCATAATAACCATATCCATATTGGCTACCCGCTCTGACTCCCAGTTTTTTGTGTGACGTTCTATTCGTTCGCGGTATTCATTCTCATACTGAATCGTTTGGCGAAAAAGTTGGACGACAAAATCGGCGTCTTCATCATCTTTATACATCGGCAATAATGCTTGTTTATCGCCTGTTGCCTCTTTAAAGCGTTTGATGGTTTTCAGCACAAACGTTTCTGTAATTTCCACGTCATCATTCCAATAGATACTGAGCGATTCGAGCATTTCTTCTATATCATCGTTTCCGCAAATCAGATTTCGGAAGACAGAGCGCCAAAATTCCTGATCGGTTTCGTATGTATCTTTGGGATTTTTCAGATATTCTTGATAGATGTCCGAATGTAGAATCATATCCAAAACATGCTTGATAAAGTCTTTTTCATCAGCCCATGAAATGCCATGTTCGCGCGTATATTGGTTGAGCGTTTCATTCTTTGCTAACTGACAGGCAAAGCGGTTGTCGATAAATCGTGTATTTGGGTTGAGTTCATCCTCGGTCGGCCTGTATTTCATTTTTCGCGCATCAATTTGTTGTTTTTGGAAGTGGGTAAGTTCCACAATCAACTCAAGAAAATAGTAATACAAATCGTATGTTCGGCGCAGACTGAGATGTAATTCGTTTTCGGCTATTTGCAAATCTCTGTTCTCTTTCTGATAGTAAGCAAACACTATCTGAAGAACCTTAATCCGTATCAAAACCCTGTTTATCATCGTTTGAAAGAGCTACTAAAAATTGATTTCAGGGTGCAAAGATACGAATTAATATTTACGATTTTAGATTTACGATTTTAGATTTTTGTTTTTTCCTGTCCCGTCCTGTCCTGTCCCGCCGGATTTGCAATCCGGCGTTGATTGGATTTGCAATCCAATCTATATTCAATACACTCGGATTGCAAATCCGAGTAAACGAAGAATGAACAATGAATTTTAAATTTTAAATTTTAAATTGCCCGTTTCCCCTACTTCCAACAACTTCAGCAGCGAAGAAGCAACCATTGCAATATCTTGCATTTCGACAGTAAAAATAATTTGGGCTTGTTCGTAGAACGCGGTGCGTTTGGCAATTGTTTCTTCGACAAACCGGATCAGGCGGTCGTTCGAAAAGTCTTTCAACAAAGGGCGCGTATTTTTATTCAGGTTAATACGTCTGACGAGTTCTTCGTTCGAAACTTTCAGGTAAACCGTAGTTCCCTGTTTGTTCATAAACATCATATTTTGATGAAAACAGGGCGTGCCGCCACCTGTCGAAATAACCACATCTTCAAATTCAGCCACTTCACGAAGCGCTTTACATTCAATTTCGCGGAAAGCGTCTTCGCCTTTTTCTTCAAAAATCTGCCTGACGGTTTTATGGTATCGTCTCTCAATAAAAAGATCTAAATCGACAAATGAACATTTCATCTTTGCCGACAATTCTTTACCTATGGACGTTTTCCCCGCACCCATAAAGCCAATCAAAAAAACTCGCTGCATGATTTTTTTTTTTCTATTTTTCGACATGCAAAAATACAAATTTTGTTGAGAATTGAAAATGAATGATAAAATGATAAAAGCTCACGTTGTTTGCGATAAAGGCGATCTATCATTCGTTGATATTTTTTTATCGTGAGCGTAGCGGACTTTTATCTCTTTATCCCTGATAGCCCTTGCAATATAAATTTGTTTATAAAGGTGATTCATCGCAAATTTTTTGTACTTTTGTATTGAAAATTGAAACGATGTGGCAAAGAGAAAATTTTATGTAGTTTGGAATGGCGTGCACCCCGGTATTTATGATAACTGGGAAGATTGCAAATTACAGGTCTTTGGATTCGAAAATGCACAATATAAGTCGTACGAGACGCTCGGCGAAGCCCGTGAGGCGTATGAAAAAGGTTATGCAGCAAACCGGAAAGCGCTTGATAGAAAAATAGTTGACTTACCGAAAAGCGCATCTGCAGGTTTTTTTATACGTGAAAGCCTGGCCGTAGATGCAGCTTGCAGCGGTAATCCGGGTGCGATGGAATACCGCGGCGTCTTTGCGGCTTCGGGAAAGGAGATTTTTCGTATAGGCCCTTTGGCGCAAGGGACAAATAATATCGGCGAGTTTTTAGCCATTGTACATGCGCTGGCTCTGATGAAACAAAAAAACATGGATATGCCGGTGTATTCGGATAGCCAAAATGCGATTACATGGATTTGCAGGAAGCAGTGTAAAACACGGCTGGAGCAAACATCCGAAAACGCACCCATTTTCGACCTGATCAGACGTGCCGAAAAATGGCTGAATGAAAATACGTATCCAAATCCTGTATTGAAATGGGATACGGCGGCTTGGGGTGAAATTCCAGCCGATTTTGGCAGAAAATAAATCGTAAATCGTAAATCTAAAATATTATCGTATCTTCGCTGTCTGAAAATGTGTTTTTATGGAGTGACTCAATAAGCAATATACAATCTGATCGAATATGATTTTTGTTACCGGGTTCGGACAAATGTGTAATAATATCCTTCAATTCGGCCATGTTTACGTATGGGGAAAAGAACGTAACGTAAAAGTAATCGGTATGCGTTTTTGTTACAAATACCCCTATTTTAAAATACAGCGTCAGCCCATATATAACTGGTTTACCTATCTTTTTGCAAAATACGGCACAAAAGCAGGCTTAATTCCCAAAGTGGTCTTGCATGATGAATCTTCGATAACCGAAGAAAACCTGCAACCATTAACGACAAAAAAATATGTATTAATTGAAGGTTGGTATCTGCGCGACTATGATGCATTTTTAAGGTATCGTCATGAAATTCGGAAACTGTTTTCATTTAAACCAGGCATTGCAAAAAAGATACAATTACTTTTATCTGCGATTCCGGAAGCCACGATACGTGTCGGCGTTCATATTCGCCGTGGAGACTATATTCGTTGGTATGAAGGGCAGTATTACTATTCGGATTCGGAATACCTGAGCGTATTGCGGTCTTTTTTGAAAAATGTGACAACACAAAAAATACAGTTTTTCATTACAAGCAATGCAAAACCCGACATTGCATTTTTTCGACAAGAACTTCAACAGGAAATATATCAATTCAATGGAAATGCGGCGGAAGACTTATGCCTTCTTTCCTGTTGTGATTATATAATCGGGCCTCCCAGTACATTTTCGTTGATGGCTGCGTTCTACAACGATGCTCCCCTGTATTGGATATTCGATAAAAATAAAGAAGTTCACTTGACATCATTTCAAAAGTTTGATTATTTATTCAGGCACATTATATAAGTATTATGAAAATTTCAGTAGTTATTCATACGTTCAATTCAGAAAAAACGCTTGAGCAAACATTGGACTCGGTTAAAGACTTTGATGAAATCATCGTTTGTGATATGTATAGCGAAGATCGTACCCTGTCTATTGCACAAAAGTATAATTGCCTGATTATTATGCATGAACGATGTGGCATCGTAGAGCCGGCAAGAAATATGGCGATTCAGTCTGCCGGCCACGAATGGGTGTTGGTGGTTGATTCGGACGAAGTTGTATCAAACGATTTGAAAGCACTTCTTTACGCTATAACGGATCAGGACAATCCGGCGGAAGCGTACGGTATTCCGCGAAAGAATTTTTTTATGGGCCGGTTCATGCACGCCGGTTATCCGGACTATCAAATAAGATTTCTACAAAAAAGCAAGGCGTTTTGGCCGCCATTTATTCATGCACGCCCCCGGATAGACGGAAGAATTGAAAAAATATCATCCGATTACAAATATGCGCTGACACACTTAGACGACCCGACCATATCATCCCTGTTATCTAAAATAAATACGTATTCAGATAAGGAAATCATTAGAAGACAGAAAGAAAAAACAGGAATCTTTGGGTTAATATTCAAATCTTCTTTCCGCTTTTTCAAATATTATATCCTGAAAGGAGGATGTAGAGATGGAAAAGCCGGATTTGTCTATGCCGGATTTAACGCGATTTATAAATATACGACCATCGTAAAAATGTGGGAAAAGAATCGTTAAATTTTCTGTTTTTACTTTGGAAGAAGCCTGTATTGTAATACAAATTTTTCGCAACAATCGGGATTAAATCCTCTCGCTCTGGCATAATGACGGGCAATAACAGCAAATTGAGCATCTGTGACGTAAAGATCACGAAAATTCTTGCACCCCATTTTCATACTTACCGGACAAAATGTCATTCGATTGACATCAACCAATTGAAAAGTATAATGATTATCTTTTCTTCCAAACAGTATATTTCCGGGAGTAAAGTCTTTGTGCAAAACATTTTTATCATGTATAGAAGCTGTAAATGCGGCAAAGTCAATTAAAACAGATTCCATCTCTTCCGTTGCGGGAGAGTGGCAAATTTCCCTAAATTCTCTGTTAAACGGGCTTTTTTCAGACACATAATAACTTTCATACAGAAGGCCTTTTCTTCTGACTTCCATGCAGGCAACAGGGTGCGGGGTTTCAATGGCTCTTTCCAATAAAAGCAATGCATTCGTATAAGACCGCTTCGCCTTCGAAAGACGGAAATGGGTATAAACAATTTTATTAATGAAATGAGGAATCTTAAACGATTTCACGACAAACGCCCTGTTATCAATATGAAATAATTTCACTTCGTTTCTTGCCTTGAAAATCGTTGTCCCTTCTGCATGAAAAATATCCGGCAGGCGATCAATAAAATCTGAACAAAACACATAATCAGGATGAATAACGACTTTTTTCATTCTTGTTTTTTTCTAATACATAATTAATTTTGTCAATAATCTGTTCGGGTGTAATTTGTTTCAGACAGTCATAATCATTCCGGTGACAAGGTTTTTCTCCATAGATAGAACAGGGGCGACAAGGTAATTCAACCTGAACCGCATATTGAGGGCGCTGCTTATAACCGTAAAATCCGGCGTAAGGATGCGTAGCGCCCCAGATGGAAACGACCTTCGTGCCGACAAGCGATGCGAAGTGCATGTTGGCCGAATCCATACATAACAATACATCTAACCGACTGATTAGTTCAAGTTCCTGCACAAGACTGAATCTGCCTGCAATATTGTGAGTATTCGGAAATTGAAATTCCCATTGACTGAGGATAGTTTCTTCATATCCTCTGTCTCCGAAAAAAAACAGGGTGGTATCCGGTTGTTTGGATAAATATGCGATTACCTTTTCCATTTCATCAATCGGATAGATTTTTCCGGTATGTTTGGCAAAAGGGGCGATACCAATCCGGCAGCCTTTTTTCTCACCGAAAATGGATGGCAATGTGAATGAATCATTCCGGCAACCGGCAAATAAGGACGTAAATGTATCTTCAAAACAGAAGCCTGCACGGCGAAATACGTCTGCATAACAAGTTGTCATCGCCGACAGTGGAGAAATCGTTTTAGGCGGTTTTTTCGTAAGTTGTTTTCGCTCTCTGCGTGTTTTTTCTACGACAAAAACGCGTTTGCCTTTCAATCGAAAAATACAATCAAGCATCCGGCTTCGGATTACGTTATGCAAGTCAAGCGCCATATCATAATTCTTTCCTGCAAGCGTGAAAGCAAATCGCAAAAAGCCTCCCAATTTTTTTTCCGAACCTTTTGTATCGATACCAAGTATTTTTACATTGGACGGCGGATTGACAAAGAGCGGGATCAAAAAAGTTTGTGTGAGCACCGTAAACGAATCGTCCAGATTCGCTTTCGCTGCCGAGTAGACAGCGGGAATGGTCATAGTCACGTCACCTATGGCGGAAAGTCGTATGATCAATATTTTTGCCATCTTTTGCACGATGATTGACAAAGATACATCATTTTTTGTTACTATACAAAACCGGATTTAGTGCAGGATCGTTATACATCTTCATCTGTTTATACACTTTCATATATTTTTTCCCCTTTTCGATATCATCCAATAGTTGATCGAGCGCAGTGGATAAATCTTTTTGCTGTTCGCATAAGATGTTTAGTTTTTCTTCACAAACTCGTTTATGATTCGTTTCGACATCGGTCCGGTTCACTTCCTGTTTCCAATGATAAATCTTGAGCATAAGAATCGACAGGCGATCAATCGCCCATGCGGGACTTTCCGTATTGATTGTTGCATCCGGGAGGACTTGTATATTTTTATATTGGTCTAAAAAATAACTGTCAATTAGCTCGACTAAATCGGTACGATCCTGATTGGATTGATCAATCCTTCGCTTGATGGCGATTGCCTCATCCGGCTTTATTTCCGGATCGCGGATAATGTCCTCCAAATGCCATTGAACGGCGTCTATCCAATTCTTCAAGTAAAGGTAGAACTCGATACTTTGTGTTACATAAGGATTTTCCACAAGCGTATCTATATCATCTTTCAAATGATAGTCGCAGGTCGCCTGCTCAAAAATGGGATTACAGAGTTTGCTGAATTTGTTCATTGTTATTTATTCATAATTATTTAAATATCTCTCCGAAAGTAGCGTCAAGCCTACAAACTCCTCGACCGAAAGCTGTTCGGGGCGTTTGTCGAATATTGGTAGCGAGTAATCGGGGAAATCTTTTCCCAATACAGGTTTCATGGAGTTTCGTAATGTCTTGCGGCGTTGATTGAACGATGTCTTCACCACCTGTTTATACAAGGTTTCGTCACATCCGAGCGCTTTCCGACTGTTTCGAGTCATGCGTATCACAGCGCTTTTGACTTTGGGGGGCGGGTCAAAAACCTGCTCGCTGACGGTAAACAAATATTCTACATCATACCAGGGTTGAATCAGCGCGCTGATGATACCATACGTTCGACTTCCCGGAGGCGCTGCAATCCGCTCAGCCACTTCTTTCTGAATCATCCCGGCACAACAAACCACCTGCTCCCTGTATGCCAACGCCTTAAAAAATATCTGGCTTGAAATATGATAGGGATAATTCCCGATAATACAGAATTTTTCAGGTTGAGGGTACAGTCTGTTCAGGTCGAGTTGAAGAAAATCCTCCGCAAAAATCTGTCCCTTCAGTTCCGGTAAATGCTGATGCAGATAAGCTACGGACTCCATATCCACTTCCACCACCGAGAGATCATGCCTTTCCTCAAGCAGAAACCTTGTAAGTACCCCCATACCCGGCCCAACCTCCAAAACAGGCAGTCCACGATAGCCTGACAGTGTTTCGGCGATCTGCCGCGCAATGCCAAGATCTTTTAAAAAATGCTGTCCCAAAGACTTTTTTGCACGTACTGTTCTCAATTTTCGATAACTATAATTTAAAATTTAAAATTTAAAGATTTAAAAATCCCTGCTTTCTTATTCGTAATTTTTAATTATTTCTTATCTTTGCAAGTGCAAAAGTATGAAAAAATAATTTAGAACACGCTACGATACATGGATTTAAAGCAGATCATCAGTAAAACAATCCGTATTATACTTCCTTTAGCATTAGGTTGTTTATTGTTATGGTATCTTTATAAAGATCAGGATTGGGGTGAAATGGCTTCTATTATTAAAAAGGGCGTCAGATTTGATATTATTCTTTTTTCTTTGATTTTCGGTTTGATAGGAAATTCTGCTCGCGGATTTCGTTGGGGTCTTTTGATTGATTCGCTGGGAGAGCGCGTGAAACGGAGTAATGTCGTTTTGTCCGTTTTTGGGAATTATGCTATCAATATGGTACTTCCCCGTATGGGCGAATTTTGGCGGTGCGGCATTGTTTCGAAATATGAGCGTATAAAGTTCACTAAACTACTTGGAACCTTGCTGGTTGACCGGGTTATGGATTTGATTGTGGTTTCCATACTGACCGTTTCTCTTTTTGTGTTTAATATCAGTTTTTTTAAAAAATATTTTTCAAACAATCCGGATGTTCTCGAAGGCTTTTTTGATATGTTTACTTCAGCTTGGATGTATATTGGTCTTGTCGTTGTAGTTGTCGTCATTTGGTTGTTATTTACTAAATGGGGACATATATCGTTAGTGCAAAAAGGTCGGCGGGCCATGTTGAATGTGTGGGAAGGGATTAAAAGCCTTTGGAAAATAGAGCATAAAGTGCGCTTTATCATACAGACATTACTTATCTGGATTGGATATTTTTGCTATTTCTATATTACGTTTTATGCGTTTGATTTTACCCGCGAATTAGGTGTGCGAATAGGATTGATTGCATTCGCCATGAGCAGTATAGGCGTTGCTGTGCCGATACAGGGAGGAATTGGGGTATGGCATTTTATGGTTATATCCACTTTGGTATGTTTTGGCGTAGCTGATGCTGATGCAGCGGCCTTTGCATTTGTTGTTTACTTCATACAGACGATTTGGATCGTTCTTCTCGGATTAGTAGGCATTGTCGCCCTACCCAT
>Ga0082212_10012228_pt1 | contig 10824 bp, 11 predicted proteins | sample TergutNt197P3_FD_71548 | JGI IMG/M metagenome (GOLD analysis project Ga0082212, IMG submission 71548) | Neocapritermes taracua P3 segment gut microbial communities from Petit-Saut dam, French Guiana - Nt197 P3 | ecosystem: Host-associated > Arthropoda: Insects > Digestive system > Gut ...
CTTGAAATCTTCTATGCTCTCGCTGAGCGTCATCCCCCACGATGTGTCGCCGCAAAGCACGCAGACGTCGTCAGGTTGCAGCTTTGAGAACCCCTCTTTAATTTTCTCGACGTAGTTTTCCCATCCGCCCCCGAATATATCCATCGGTTTGTCCACTGCAAGGGACAGGTGCAGGTCGCCTATTGCGTACAAAGACAGTTTCATCGCCTCCCCTGAAGGTACGTATTCACCGGTACTGACCGGTCACCCCTTAAGCATGAATTCGCGTACCGCTTGTTTCATACCGTCCGGTCTTACTGAACCTGTAAAACGCGGAGTCTTACCGCTGAGTTCCGACAACGGCGCCGGAACATCGCAGCCCGTGACGTCCGCCAGCAGCCCTATCAGCCCGACTCCGCTGAGGCCCATACGCGGACGCCCGAGAGCGTCGATCACGCTGTCGCAAAACTTGAACGGGCTGGCTGTCGAAACGACGACGCACGGCCTTGCGTCGTTTGAAGCCGCCCTGTAATCTTCCATGACCTTGAACGCCACCGCAGTGTGCGTATCGATCAGGTAGCCGAATCTATCATAGACGCCCGCGATCGTTTTCAGCGTCTCGTCCTCGGCGCATACTCCGCCTGCGAATATCCGGTTGATCTCAGCCCGGACACTCTGTGATATTTCGTAAACGCCCGAACTTGACAACGCCTTCATATAACCCGAAACAACACCGCCGTCTTTTCCCGACACTTCAAAAAGAAGCCTTTCAAGGTTACTGGAAACGAGTATATCCATTGACGGCGAAACAGTGGTATAGAACGCCCTGTTTTTATCGTATACGCCGGTATTGATGAACTGTGTCAGCACGTCGTTCCTGTTGGATGCGCAAATCAGTTTGTTGACAGGCAGGCCGAGCAGCGCCGCGTAGTAGGCAGCCAGTATATTGCCGAAATTCCCGGTCGGAACGCAAAAATTCACCTCTTCGCCCGGTTTGATACCGCCGGAACTCAGAAGGTCGCAATACGCTGAGACATAATAGGCTATCTGAGGCGCCAGCCTGCCCCAGTTTATTGAATTTGCTGACGACAGGAAGCACCCGTTATTCCCAAGTTCGCCGCGCAGATCCCCGTCTGAGAATATGGCCTTGACGCCGCTCTGCGTATCGTCGAAATTGCCGTCTACCGCAACAACGTTCACGTTGCCGCCGGATTGCGACGTCATCTGCAGCTTTTGAACTTCCGAGACTCCGTCCTTTGGGTAAAACACCATTATTTTTGTTCCTGGAATATCCCGAAACCCCTCAAGCGCCGCTTTTCCTGTGTCGCCTGAAGTAGCCGCGAGCACGCAGACTTCACGCTTTTCATTTATCTTTTTCAGTGACGCGGGTAACAGGCGCGGCAGGATTTGAAGAGCCATATCCTTGAATGCGCTCGTCGGGCCGTGCCATAATTCAAGGGAATATGTGTTATTGTTCAGCTTGCGCAAAGGAGCGACTTCCGGGTGGTCAAAGGCGGCCCCTCCGTAAGCTTGTGCGGAATAATCCCGAAGTTCGTCCGTACTGAACTCTTCTAAAAATAATCCCAGAATATACGCGGCTTTTCCCGCGTACGGCATCGACGTCAGGTTTTTAACGGCGTCAGGCGTCAAACCCGGGAATGATTCAGGCACAAAAAGCCCGCCGTCCTCCGACAAGCCTTTCGCTATCGCCTCCGCGGCTGTGATCCTCGCCGCGCCGCCTCTCGTACTTTGGTATAACATTATCTGTCCTCTATCCTCTTTAATCTGCCATTGCTGTTCAGGAGGTACGCGGAGCGCTGAGACCGGCGCTCAAAACACAGGCCGGTTCCTGAACAGTCAAAAAGCGTTCTCAATATGTATTATTTCTTTTGGCTGCGTATCGTCCGGCGCGTAAATCTCAATAACATCGAAGCGCGGCTGCAGGCTGGTCCTGTGCGACGACAGCCATAATTGCGCCGTCGCCGTAAGCTTCTTTTGCTTTGCGTACCCCACATACTCGCGGGCCTGGGCGAAATCCGCGTTCCTGCGCAGCTTGACTTCAACAAATACTATGAACTCACGGTTTTTCACAATAATATCGATCTCGCCGAAACGCGAGCGCCAGCTTTTCGCCACCAACCCGTAACGCTTATTTTTCAGATACTCAAGGGCGAGCTCCTCGCCCCATTTTCCGCGTTCCCTCGCGTCCATTTCGCCCTCGATTCTTTGGAACCGTCAAACATCAGCCTGCGATTTCACTTGTCTTGCGGCGGTTTTCGCGACTTGCCGCCAGGCTCAGCCTCATATTCGATTTTCAGATCAAATGTGGTCCTGTGCACTTCCGACGGGCCGAACTCGCGCAGTTTTTCGTAATGCAGCTTCGTGCCGTAGCCTTTGTGCCGCTCAAACCCGTATTGCGGGTACTTCGCCGCGAGTTCCGTCATATATCTGTCTCTGCTGACTTTAGCCAGGATCGACGCCGCGGCGATCGACGCCGATTTGCCGTCCCCTCCAATTACGCAGAGGCTTCGTACGTTGATACCGGGGTCGCGGTTTCCGTCGACAAGGATGATATCCGGTTTCACGGCAAGTTTTCCGACCGCCCGGCCCATTGCCAGGAACGTTGCGCGCAGTATGTTGCTGTTATCTATCTCTGTGTGATCGGCCGACGCAACGCCAAAAGCTGTCGCTTTCGAGATTATTATTCCGTAAAGACGTTCGCGGACGGTTTCACTCAGTTTTTTAGAGTCATTCAGGCCCTCTATCCGGACGCCAAACGGCAAAATGACCGCCGCCGCGAAAACCGGCCCCGCCAAAGGGCCCCTTCCCGCTTCATCGACACCGCATATGGAATTGTACCCTCCGGCGGCCAGACCCCGCTCAATTTCCCATAAGTCCAAATAGTACAGACACCTTTGTGATAAGAATTATTTCAGCGGCGCCGGTCAAATCTGATTATGGCATGCGCCGCGTAATTTTGCGTGTCCGGCTGATAAACGGCATGTTTTCCGGTGTGAACGGCACGGAGGAGGCGGCTAAAAATCGACGGCCCGCTCGAGCGTCACACGGCCAAGTTTTCCGCCGCGGAATTCGTCGAGCAGCACCGCGGCCATCCTGAGCAAGTCATGTTCCCCCCCTGAAATGAGAAAACCGCGAGATTTCGCAGCCATTGTAAGAAGATCGAAACCATCGGAACCCGCGTCAATATCGACCTTATACCTGCGGGCAATGCTGTCGGGGTAAAACTCCTTCATCCTCGACATGAAGTTTGCCCCCAGGGTCTCGACGTCAAGGACTTCATCGCGAATAGCCCCTGTAAACGCCAGGTTTTCCGCCACCGTGCGGTCGTCGAACCTGGGCCATAAAACTCCGGGCGTATCCAGCAGTTCCAGCCCGTTGTCAACGCCGATCCACTGTTTGCCGCGCGTGACTCCCGGCTTGTCGGACGTCGCGGCCGCTCTGCGCCCCGCAGCCCTGTTTATGAATGAAGACTTTCCGACATTCGGTATCCCGACGACCATGACCCTCAGTTTGCGTCCGGTTTGCCCCCGCTCCGCGTAGCGCGCCAGCTTCTCAGCCAGCAGCGCCCGCACGGCTTCCGGAAACTTCCCTATCCCTTTGCCGCTCCTGCTGTCGGTCTCCAGGACAGACTCTCCGTCCGCTCTTAACCTGCCGATCCATTTCCTGGTGTCTCCGGGATCAGCCTGGTCCGACCTGTTAAGTACTATCAGCCGGGGCTTTCCCGCGATCATTTCGTTAAGGTCCGGATTGCGGCTTGAGACCGGTATCCGCGCATCGACTATCTCGCAAACCGCGTCTATAAGTTTAATATTCTCAGCGATCATCCTGCGGGTCTTCGTCATATGCCCGGGGTACCACTGTATATTTACAGAATCTCCCATAAAGCTCCCGTCTCCGGATAGTTTGCCCAGTGATATATCACTGAGACAGCACACTGGTCAGCTTCTCGGTTTTTACGGGGCCGATCCGGCTCCAGTCCCTCGGCGTCTGGTGATCCCGTCCGGGTATAACGACAAACAACACTTTACCGAGAATATATCTTGTATCTACAGGCCCCACGCGGGAGTCCCGGCTGTCGGAGGAATAGTTCCTGTTATCGCCCATGACGAAAACGTGCCCCTCGGGAACGACATACGGACCCTGAAAATTAAGCTTTTTGAGCGTAGGCTCATTGATGTAGCGCTCGTATATCACTTCTCCGTCGACACTGACCTCGCCCTTGTCAAAATCGATATTGATCGTCTGCCCCTCCACCGCGATCACGCGTTTCACAAGCGGCGTACCGCCGAACACGTCCGAAGGCGAGCGGAAAACGACTATATCGCCATACTTCGGCGTGTAAAACAGGTTCGACATGATTATTCTGTCGTTCCAGTGCAGCGTTTGAAGCATGGAGTCGCCTTCAACGCCTATTGTCCTGCCGATGAACATAAAAATGAATATCCCGCAAATGACCGCAAAAACTATGCATTGCAGCCAGTCATACAGTTCCATCCTCAGCCTGACAGAGTTGTCGGTAACCGATGCTGTATCGTCATCACCGGGATTTTCCGTCGACGCGTAAATGCCAGCGCCGCTTCCTGCCGCCCCGTCCTCCGTCGTTTCGGCATCCTCCCCGTATTCCGGGTCATCGAAAAATGAGGAATCATCCGATGCTGTGTATTTTGATATATCCGCCAGGAGGGCGTCAAGAGAATCCGCGGCGGCAGACCGTTGCGCCTGTTCTTCTGTTTCGTCTGATACAGGGTTGTCGTTCATATGGCTGTACTCCTATAGACATTGCTTGTTCACGTAGTCGCAGTGTGTAAAACTGTTACAGATTATACACGATTTTTAAAATAAAAAAAAGGGGTGATTCCCCTTTTTTTACAGCCGGGTTCAGATTCTTTCTTTGACTTTTGCCCTTTTCCCTACCCGGCCTCTGAGATAATACAGCTTTGCCCTTCTTACCTTACCCCGCCGGACGGTTTCGACTGACACGATCGTCGGGGAATGCACAGGGAACACTTTTTCACATCCGACGTTGTACGATATACGACGGACTGTAATAGTTTCGTTGATACCCCCGTGTTTTTTTGCAATGATCGTGCCTTCAAACGCCTGATTCCTCTCTCTGTTGCCTTCTTTGACGCGCACCGTGACCCTCACGGTGTCGCCGACGTTCATTGTCGGCAACTCAGGCTTTTGATACTGTTCGCTAAGCGCTTTTACCAGATCCACCGCTGTTTCCTCCTTATAATATTCTGCAGACGTTCATGTCACTCAAAGGCAACAGCGGACCATCCCTAATCACAAAACAAGCGATACGCCAAGGAATGATAACACACGCCCATTGTAAATGCAAGCATTTTTTTACTTATCCCTGATAATTGTAAACAATTTTCATCTTACACTAAAAAATGCCCGCGTTTGTGGTATACTGTAAAATAATCCCCGGCAAAGGAGATGCGCGATTTGAAAGCACTGAACCGGGCAATAACGAAATTTTGCCACAAACACAGAAAATTCGGCATACCGGGACTGATGAAGTATGTAGTATTCATCTCCGCTGCTGTTTATATCATATTCATGATGGACGCCACTTCGTCACTCCACGACCTTCTGATGTTCAAACCCGCGCTGATAGCGCGCGGCGAGATATGGAGACTCCTGACATGGCTGTTTCTCCCGCTGAACAGCAACTTGTTTTTCACCGCGATCATGCTCTATTTCTACTACTTCATCGGAAGTACGCTCGAACGTGAATGGGGAACGCCCAAATTCACGATCTACTACATTTTCGGAATCCTGCTGAACATCATCTATGGATTCATTTCCTACTTGGCAGCGCGCACAATCCCGTATCTTGCCCCAAATTTCATCAATCTTTCTATGTTTTTCGCTTTTGCCGTAATGTTTCCTGAACAAAGGGTGATGCTGTTCTTCTTTATACCGGTCAAAATCAAATGGCTTGCGATGCTCAATGCGGTGTTTTTTATATACTCGATCATAGACAGCCTGATAAACGCGGGTATTATTCCCGCGCTGCTGCCTGTGATCGCGCTGCTGAACTTCATCATAATCTGCGGCAGCGACCTTCTGCGGCTCCTGAAGCCGCTAAAAGCCAGGCGCTCGCCGCAGGCTGTAAACTTCAAAAAAGCGGCCAGGCAGGTTCAACGCGAACGGGCGGCCGAGCCTTTCAGACATAAATGCTCTGTCTGCGGCAGGACTGACACTGAGTTCCCGAACCTCGAATTCCGTTACTGCTCGCGCTGCGAGGGATATCACTGTTTTTGCGCGGAACACATAAACAACCATGTTCATTTTAAATGACGTGTCATGAAGAAGAAAACATCGATCATTTTTATAGCCGCGGCGGTGCTATTGATTGCTGCCGCCGTAATTGCGCTGTCCGTAATCAATCTGCGCGGCGTCCATGATAACAACCGGGGATCTTTACAAGGCTTGATCATATCTCCCCCGGAAGGAGCGCCGGACGGGGAGCCTGTGCCTCCAAACCCGTTATTGCCGCCTGAATCCGCTGCCGGCGGAGCACCGGCTGTGCCCGGCGGTCCGGGCGTGCCGGGCGAAAACGACGAGCGGATCTGGCCGGACGAACCTCCCGGGACTCCGCGGTTCGAACCGTACCCCACGGATGGCACCCACCCCGACGTCATGCTCGCATCCACGGCGATCATGGCTGACGGCCGGATAGTTGACAGTTATCTTTTCGACAAACGCTCCGACTTCGGATACGGACACGCGTATTCGCAAATCGGGGGCGTAATAACATTCAGAGGCAACAATCTCCGCGACGACCCGGCTTACGGACGCGCTGATATCAAAAACGGGCTGTTTTCAGAACGCTGGTATGTCAGGACCGGCGATTACATGGCTCCGGACGGCGCCTACTGGTCAGGTCACGGATGGACAGGCCAGCCGCTGATTGTAAAATGGCCGAAGCAAACGCGTGAAATAATGAACATGCACAGCTGGGCAAGGGAACAAGCCGAGCTTGTCGAGGTAGTATACGCCGCTATGGACGGGTATGTGTATTTTACCGAACTCGAGACCGGAGAACCGACGCGGGACAAACTCTATCTGGGCTACCCGTTCAAAGGCTCCGGCGCGCTCGACCCGCGCGGATACCCGCTGCTGTACGTCGGCGCCGGATATTCCGGTCCGCGCGGCGCAGCCCGCATTCTCATAGTGAGCCTTATTGACGGCTCGGTCCTGTACACATTCGGACTCGGAGACAGCTTTGCCCCGCGAAACTGGACGGCCGCGGACGCGTCCGCTCTCGTCGACGCGGCCAACGACAGGCTTATATATCCGAGCGAAAACGGCGTGCTCTATTTGATCGACCTGAACAGCGGGTTCGATTCCGTTTCAGGCACTATGACTATAGCTCCGGCGGAACCTGTCAAATGGCGCTACGCCGGCAGGCGCTCACAGACAGGAGGCAAATACTGGCTCGGCATCGAATCCAGCCCCGCGATTTGGCGCGGGTACGTCTTTCTCTCCGATAACGGCGGTCATCTTATATGCCTGGATCTGAACACGCTCGAACCGGTCTGGGTACAGGACGTACTCGACGACACGAACTGCACCCCGGTACTTGAACTGGAGAACGGGCGCCCGTATATTTATATCAGCACCTCGTTTCACGGCGGCTGGCGCGCTTATGAAGGCGCCTCCGCGCCTGTACCGCTCTGGAAGATCGATGCGGTGACCGGTGAAATATTGTGGCGGACCGATTATAATTGCTATACTCAAAGCGGCGTATCGGGCGGCGTCCAGGCAACGGCGGCGGTTGGTAAATACGGATTGAGCGAGCTTGTGTTTTTACCGTTCGCGAGGACTCCCGGCATAAGCGGAGGCACGCTTGCGGCGTTCGATAAGACGACCGGAGAAGTGGTGTGGGAGTTTCGGACAACGCTCTACAGCTGGAGTTCGCCGGTGTGCGTATATGACGGAGAAGGTAACGGGTATGTCATTTACTGCAACGCAGGCGGGTACATGTACCTCCTCGACGGGCTTACGGGCGAACTGCTCGACTCAGTCGATCTCGGAGGAAACATAGAGGCTTCACCCGCCGTTTACGGCAGCACCGTCGTAGTCGGTACCCGCTCGATGAGGATCTGGGGCGTCGGGTTGACGTGAACCGTTACGTTTGCTACTGTTGCGGCTGAGCGTGAAATAGTAACTTGCGTTTTCTATTGACATATTTCGCCTGAAAACTTAAAATACTGCTTGAGAAAATGTTAAGGAGCATATCAGCTATGGGCAATGAAAGAAAAAAGCCGGATAAAAATCTGGCTCTGTCGTTAAGAGGCGGCGTCATTATGGACGTTACGTCGCCTGAGCAGGCAATAGTCGCCGAAGCGGCCGGGGCGCGAGCCGTTATGGCGCTTGAGCGCGTTCCTGCCGATATCAGGGCGGCCGGGGGCGTTTCGCGTATGAGCGACCCGAAAATGATAAAGGAGATCCAGGCCGCCGTATCGATCCCTGTCATGGCGAAATGCCGCATCGGGCACATAGCGGAAGCGCAGATCCTTCAGGCTATCGGTATCGATTATATAGACGAGAGCGAAGTCCTGTCCCCCGCCGACGACACATACCATATCGACAAAACGCAATTCAGCGTGCCGTTCGTTTGCGGCGCAAGAGATATTGGCGAGGCCTTGAGGCGCATTCAGGAAGGCGCGTCCATGATACGTACTAAAGGCGAGGCGGGGACCGGCGACATCGTACAGGCGGTCCGGCACATGCGCCAGATGCAAAGCGATATCCGGAGACTATCGTCTATGAGCAAAGACGAACTTTTCGAAGCCGCGAAGCAATTGCAAGTTCCGTATGAACTTGTAGTGTTCGTACATGATAACGGCAAACTGCCGGTCGTAAACTTTTCCGCCGGAGGCGCCGCGACTCCAGCGGATGCGGCACTAATGATGCTTCTCGGCGCGGAAGGTGTATTCGTCGGTTCCGGGGTCTTCAAATCGGGAGATCCTGCTAAGCGCGCGAAAGCGATCGTAAACGCGGTGGCTAATTACACCGACGCGGCAAAGCTCGCGGAGCTTTCAGAAGACCTCGGAGAAGCGATGGTCGGCATAAACGAGAATGAAATAAAAGTCCTTATGGCCGAACGTGGAAAGTAGGATCGGAATTTCACCCGAATTTTAAAAGTGTCGGTTATCATAATGATAACCAGCACTTTTAAGTATAAAATCAGAGGGCGTCGGGGGTACCGGCGTCCTCTGCATGAGTTTGTGCGTTTGTTTTACTCTTCCGGCATCAGGATCGCGCAGACCAAGTATGCCACCCACCCGAATCCGGGGATGATGATCGCCAGTATACGGACTATGATCGGATCGATATTAAGATACTCCCCGATCCCGCCGCAGACGCCGGCAATTATACGATTGCTCCTCGACCGACATAAACGTTTCGGCTCCATAGTATTCCCTCCTCTTTTGATTTGCCCCTATTTTACCAGCAAAGTGTTATATTTACAATTTACTTTTCCCTAAATTCTGATTAAAAAACACTAGCCGGACCGCGTTACGGTCCGGCAGTTATTGGATCATGTCAATTGTACCGTTTGTTTTTGTTTTTGCGCGCTGCCTCTGACTTTTTCCTGCGTTTGACGCTTGGGCTCTGATAATACTCTTTTTTTCTCAGATCCGAAAGGACGCCCGATTTCGCGCAGTTGCGCTTAAATCTTTTCAGGGCGCTATCCAGAGACTCATTATCTTTGACATGGACTTCCGACATTGTTACTTCCCTCCCTCCGATACGCGCACCGACGCGCTCTTCAAGGGCCATTTGGATGGCTTTAGCATTTGCATTATAATGTCGCGTCTGACAATTGTCAATATTTTTTTAGCAGTTTAGCGGATACCCCCTGACCAGGAGTAACAAAAGAGTAACTATATATGCCGAACCTGTGAAGGTCTATCCGACGGGCTCTCCATCAGCAGCTTCGTCATCGACTGCCGCCTCCGGCTCGCAGTACTGGACACAGCACGTCTGGTCAGGCTCCGTAACGGCCCCATCCGCTGCGTCAGAACCCAGGAACCCCGGAATGTTCATGCCCGCCATTTTGAACATCTCGTTGAGCGGGGGGATAGAACGCATCATTCCCGACAGGAAATTCGACGTCGTAGGCGAACCCCCTTCGCCGCTCATCGAATCCCAGACAGTGATCTTGTCGATCTGCAGATTCTTGATAGCTTCAACCTGAAGCTTGACCAAGTCCTCTATTTTATCAGCCAGCATGAGTTGGACCGCCGCCCCGGTATCCCCGCCTGCGGCTTCTACGACTTTGCCAAAACCCGCCGCCTGCTTTTCCAGGACTTCCTGTATACCGCGGGCCTGCGCCTCCATCCTGGCGTATATCGCGTCCGCGTCGCCCTTTGCCCGGCGCCTGGTCTGCTCCGCATCGGCTTCGGCTTCGAGCTCCAGCCGCTCTTTCGCTATACGCGCGTTTACGATTATATCGGCCTGACCTGTCGCCGCGTCGCGCTCAGCCCTCGCGCGTTCAGCCGCTTCCTGCGCCGCGTATGCTTCTTCCAACGCCTTGGCTTCCGCTGTACGCTCCGCCGCCGTCGCGCGCCGAGTCGCCTCGGCTTCCTGCTCGCGGCGCGTAGCGTCCGACTGCGCGACGAGTACTTTGGATTCGTTCTCCCCCTCGACCGCGGCCGCGTCTGAAGCCGCTACTGCGACGCGCTCGTCCCTGATAGCCTTTGACGCGCCTATAGAACCGTCGCGGTTCTTCTCTGCGACGCTCTGTTTCGCGTCATTTATCGCTTTCGCCGCCGCTTCTTTACCCAGAGCCTCGATGTA
>Ga0082212_10012229_pt1 | contig 10824 bp, 8 predicted proteins | sample TergutNt197P3_FD_71548 | JGI IMG/M metagenome (GOLD analysis project Ga0082212, IMG submission 71548) | Neocapritermes taracua P3 segment gut microbial communities from Petit-Saut dam, French Guiana - Nt197 P3 | ecosystem: Host-associated > Arthropoda: Insects > Digestive system > Gut ...
CCATCCTATATCAGCGAAAGGATAGGCATAAGTATTTTCATCTTCAAATGTTATTTTTTCCTTGTTCAGCAACACCAACAAATCCCAATCGGAATCCTCTCGCGCATCGCCCCGCGCTTGTGAACCGAACAGTATTACCTTTTCATTCGGCAGTATTTGCCGCTTTAAGGCTTGTATCTCTTGAAATATTTGCTGATTCATCGCGTAAAATTTTAACGATGCAAAGATAATATTTAGTTGTTATAATTTAACTGTAAATCTAACCTCTTTATTCCATAATCACTATCTTCATTATTATAGTTTGATAGGGTTTAATTTTGTATCCGTCTCCGGCGGCGCTGTAGGCTAAATGGGAGGGGATAATGAGCCGCGCTTCGCTGCCTTTGTTCATCAGTTGCACGGCTTCGTGCAAGCCGACAATCTCTTCCGATTTTTCTACCGCAAACTGTTTTAAGCCCGCCTCATCTGAGTTATAAATCTCCTCGCCGGTCAATAAAAAAGTGCGATATGCTAATGTTACGGTTTCGCCTGCTTCAATATTTTTTCCGGTTCCTGTTTTCAATATTTCATACCTCAACCCTGTTCCTGTTTGCTTTACATCCCATTCATAGCGTTTCAAAAACAGTTCAATATCTTCATTCTCAAGTTCAACAATTTTTTGATTTCCCATTACAAACGGATTTGTTTCTTCTGTTTTTGTGGATGAATTTTCAATAACGCCGGTAGGGGCGGGATTATGGCAGGAGAGGGAGAGAAGGAGAAGGGTGAAAAGGAGAAAGGAGAAAGGTGAAAGGTGAAAGGGTGAAAAGGTAAAACGGAGCAAGGAAAATTTTGAACATTGCCCTAAATTATGTTCAGAATTGATTTTAAATTTCATATTAATAAACCTCTTAACCTTTTAATTCCCTTCTCCCTTCTCCTTTCTCCTTTTACCTCTTAACCTCTTAACCTCTTTACCCCTTAACCTCTTTTCTCAATTCAGGGTGTTTGTGAACCACCTCTTCAAAGTACTTAATCGCATTTTCCAATGTATCGTAGTGGTAGGCAGCGGCAGCGTTTTTGTGCCCGCCCCCTTGAAAATAGGTTTGGGCAAACTTATTCACATCAAAATCCCCTTTTGAACGAAACGAAATGCGGATACGTTTGTCTCTTTCAATAAAAAATGCCGTAAAATGAATATCTTTTAAAGAGATGCCATAATTCACAAATCCTTCGGTATCACCATCTTTAAAATTATTATTTTGCATTGCTTTACGGGTAATATACATATAGGAAGTTCCTAATTCCGGAAAAACGGTAAACGTATTCAAAGTCAATCCCAACAACCGGACGCGGCTTTCCGAGTAGTTTCCATACACTTCGCGGTGCACTTCTTCGCCGTTCACGCCAAGTTCCATTAATTGGGTCAGCAATCTGTAAGTATCGGGGTCATTACAACTAAAACTGAGCGAGCCGGTGTCGGTAATAATTCCCGTATAAATACAGGTTCCAATCTCTTTATTTAGAAAAGGTTGGTCGGCAATTTCAGTTAAAAAGCGATACACATTTTCGCAAGCGGAGGTAGTGTTTGTTATGGAATAAATGAGGTGGCAGTTTGCTGTTGGGTTAACGTGGTGGTCAATCAATACTTTATATGCTTTTGTTTCTAACAGCGTGTTTTCCAAGTCTATTCCGCTTCGATGTTCGGCGCTCATATCTACCAGAAAGAGCATATCGGCATCTTGAATTATTCTTTTCACTTCTTGAAACTGTTTGTGCGCATTGATGATAGTATCAGCGGCGGGCATCCATTGCAAGAAATTCGGTATATTATTGGGAACCACGCATTTCACATCAAACCCTTGTGAGGTAAAATAGGAGCGCAACGCCAAAGAGCTCCCGATAGCATCGCCGTCGGGGTTGTAATGCGTACAAATGGCAATAGTTTTGCTTGTTTCTAATTTTTGTTTAAATTCTGAAATTTGGGAAGTGGATAGCACTGTGTTTGTTATTAAGGGTGCAAAGAAACAAAAAAAAAACTTAACCCAAAAAACACAAAACAAGAAATTCAAAAATAATTATCGTACTTTATTTGGGAATAGGTAGTAGAAGACCTCAAGTTCAGATAAAAGAGTACCACGTTTTTTTATTTGTTAAAATGAAACAAAAAACATAATAAAATATTATAAACCAATTCATTAACAATAATTACTCGTGTTGCGTTTAATCTAACGGCAATATGTCAGGCGTTTGGCTCAATAGCGGCAGTTAGCTCCTTAATCTTTAATTTTCAAATCTAATATGTGCAAAAAGTCTTCAAATTCTTCATTTTGTTCTTTAAAATTTTGCAACTTGTCTTTTACATCATAGATAATTTTTTTGGTTTCCAATTTCTCGTTGGTTTCCACCACAATATCTTCAATTTGTTCATTGTAGTGGGTGCGTAAAAATGCTAATACCTCTCTGGTTTTGGCTTCAAAATGTTCTTTTTGAATATCATTTTTAACGACCACTTTAATGATATTATTTTCCACTACCGGTAATAATTCTTTGAGAGGAATATAGATGGTGGGCACAGAAGCAAACACTTGCTCGAACATAGTGCGCCATTGCTCAGGGAAATCAGATGTGAGATTATCGGATGTGGGATTATCGGATGTGAGATTATCGGATATGGGATTATCAGATATGGGATTGTCGGATGTGAGATTATCAGATGTGAGATTTTTGGATGTGGAATTATCGCATATCTGATAATCTGATAATCTCATATCTGACAATCGTATATCGGAAATATCCGGTGTTTTTTTTACGGGGGCAGCGGCAGGCGCTACGAAGCCGCGCGTGGATTGCTGCGGCGTAACGGAAGCCACTAAATTGTTGATGCCCAAAGGCGCGGGCTCTGCGCTACTTCTCCCGTGATTGCCTGACGCTTGCAGTTTGTTTATAGATATAGTTCCCATTAATTTGCATCAAACAAATTTCTACCGAAAGGCGCTTGTTTTGAGACAATTTATAATTGAAATCGCATTGGTTGGCTAATTCCAACCCGCGTAGCAACAACTGTTTGTCGGCTTTTTTAGATTGTTCTAAAAAACGTTGTCTTACCATATCGGAAACATCCATCAATTTAATGGTAGATGAATTTTGCGCCATCAGCAACTGCCGGAAGTGTGCGGCTAATCCGGCAATAAAGTGTTGTCCGTCAAAGCCGCTATTCAAAATATCATCAAATAATAACAGCGCCGCCGAATTGTCTTCGCTAAACAAAAAGTCTGTCATTTTAAAATAGTTATCTACGTCTAACACATTCAAATGCTGAATAGTGGTTTGGTAGGTAATATTTTTTCCGGAGAAACTCACCAATTGGTCAAAAATAGAGAGGGCGTCTCTGAGGGCGCCGTCTGCTTTAGAGGCAACCACCCGTAGCGCTTCCTCCTCTGCCTGCACCGTTTCGCTTTTAGCCACAAACGCTAAGTGTTTCACAATGTCGTGGTCTCCAATTCGTTTAAAATCATAAACTTGACAGCGCGACAAAATGGTGGGGATAATCTTATGTTTTTCGGTGGTTGCCAAAATAAATTTAGCATAAGGCGGCGGTTCTTCCAGTGTTTTCAAAAAGGCGTTAAAAGCCTGATTAGAAAGCATGTGTACCTCATCTATGATATACACTTTAAATTTGGCGCCCTGCGGACTGATACGCACTTGCTCTACCAACGAACGAATATCTTCTACGGAGTTGTTTGAGGCAGCATCTAATTCATACACATTAAACGAGGCGGAGGCGTTGAACGATTTGCAGGATTCGCACTCGTTGCAGGGCTCAAAGTCGGGGGTAAGTTGGTGGCAGTTGAGGGCTTTGGCGAAGATACGGGCGCAAGTGGTTTTGCCCACCCCACGCGGACCGCAAAACAGGAACGCCTGCGCTACCTGCTGAGTTTTAATAGCATTTTTAAGTGTAGAAACAATGGCATCTTGCCCCACCACTGTATTAAATGTAGATGGGCGATATTTACGCGCCGAAACAATAAAATTATCCATAAAATTGAAATAACGGTTTTATAAACAATATCTTATAAAAAAAGATAAAGTTTTGCAAAAATAAGATGTTTTTCTGAATGTAGTGATAAAATTAAGAAAAAAATAGTAAAAGAATAATTTAACTTCTTAATCGTTTAATCATTTTATTTTAATCTTAAATTATGTAATATTATGAACGGTTTTTTAAAAGAATTTAAAGAATTTGCCATGAAAGGCAATTTGATGGACATGGCGATTGCTTTCGTAATGGGAGGCGCATTCGGCTCGCTTGTTACTAAATTTATTGAAGGAATGGTTATGCCAATAGTTGGTAAACTTACTGCCGGAATGGATTTTAACTCGCTGAAAATTGTGTTAAGCAATGCAAAAGTGGATGAAACGGGACAGGTAGTTGCTGCAGAAGCTGCCATCATGTACGGCGAATTTATTACGGTATGTATCAATTTCATCATCATCGCATTCTGCATGTTTTTAGTAATTAAGGCGATGAACAAAATGAAAAGAAAAAGTGAAGAGGTAGCGCCGGTACCCGAAGCAACGGAAGATCAAAAACTGTTAGGTGAAATCAGAGACCTGCTAAAAGAACAAACCGAAAAAAATTAATTCTCACCGCGCACCGCAAACCGTTTTTTCGCTTCATTTTTGTAATGAAAAAAATATACTTTCGCCGCCGATTTCAAAAATGAAAAATAAATCCTATATTCATCATTAAATTTATTGAAAATGAGTAACGTAAAGTATGTTTACGCCTTTGGAGGAAAAACCGCCGAAGGTAAAGCCGACATGAAAAACTTGTTGGGCGGCAAAGGGGCAAACCTTGCCGAAATGTGTCATTTGGGGCTCCCCGTACCCGCAGGTCTTACCGTAACCACAGATTGTTGTACCGCATATTACGACAACAACTGTCAACTGCCCGATACACTGATGCCCGAAGTATGGAAAGCCATGGAAGAAGTGGAAAACATTATGGGTTTACAATACGACAACGCCGAAAATCCACTGTTAATGTCTTGTCGATCAGGGGCGCGCAGTTCTATGCCCGGCATGATGGACACAGTGCTGAATATCGGTTTGTCTTCCAATACTATCCCCGGATTAATCAAAAAAACCAACAATCCTCGTTTTGTGTATGACTCTTACCGCCGCCTCATCATGATGTATGCCGATGTGGTAATGGAAAAGGCAGAAGGCTTAGAACCTGCAGATGGTAAAGGTATTCGTAAAATTTTAGACGAAAAATTAGACGAGTTTAAACATGCCCGCGGATATAAATCGGATACCGAAATTACCGCCGATGAATTGAAACAGTTGGCAGATGATTTTAAAGCATTAGTAAAAAAATATATTGGCGTTGAATTTCCGGACGATGCGCGTACCCAGTTGGAAGGCGGTATCAAAGCGGTTTTCAAAAGTTGGAACGGTAAAAAGGCGGTTTCTTACAGAAGAATTGAAGGTATTCCCGATGATTGGGGCACCGCCGTGAACGTGCAAGCGATGGTATTCGGAAATATGGGCGACACCTCCGCCACAGGCGTAGCATTTACAAGAGACCCTGCCGTGGGCACAGATATCTTCTACGGCGAATGGCTCATCAATGCGCAAGGAGAAGACGTGGTAGCCGGTATTCGTACCCCAAGCCCGCTGAACGATGACACTAAAAACGAACAAAACAAACACTTGCCCTCCATGCAAGAATTGATGCCCGAAACATACAAAGACCTCTTCAACATTCGTAACATATTGGAAAAACATTACAGAGATATGTTGGATATTGAGTTTACCATTCAAGAAGGCACCTTATACATGTTGCAATGCCGTGTGGGAAAACGCACCGGCTTGGCTGCTTTGAACATGGCTTTGGATATGCTTCACGAAGGAAGAATTGATGAAAAAGAGGCGCTGTTGCGTGTAAATCCGGCACAGTTGGACGAGTTGCTACACCCTATTTTGGATAGCAGAGACGAAGCCAAATTTACCGTGTTGGCAAAAGGGCTTCCGGCAGGTCCCGGCGGATCGGTGGGAATTATTGCTCTTACCAGCGAAAAAGCCATTGAATTTGCCCGCGCCGGCAAAAAATGTATCCTTGTGCGCGAAGAAACAAACCCCGAAGACGTTGAGGGTATGCGTGCCGCTGACGGCATTTTGACTGCCCGCGGCGGAATGACCTCACACGCCGCATTGGTTGCCCGCGGCTGGGGAAAATGCTGCATTGTAGGTTGCGATGCTATTCATATTGACTTGGATAACGGCAAAATTAAGATTGCCGGAAAAGAATTTAACGAAGGCGACTTGCTCAGTTTGAACGGTACCAAAGGTTGGGTATATGACCAAAAAATTGGTATGGTAGATGCTACGGAAAATCCGCGTTTCCAAGAGTTTATGACTATCGTGGACAAATATCGCACGATGGGTGTTAGAACTAATGCCGACACACCGGAAGACGCTCAAAACGCTATTGATTTCGGTGCAGAAGGTATCGGGTTGTTCCGCATTGAACACATGTTCTACGGCAAAAACAGCGAAGAACCGTTAGCCAAATTACGCAACATGATTTTGGCTGAAAACACCGCAGAGCGCAAAATGGCATTGAACGAACTTGAGCCTTACATTAAAAAAGCAGCCAAAGGGACTTTGCTTGTAATGGACGCCAAACCGTTGACTTTCCGTTTAATGGATCCGCCGTTGCACGAGTTTGTGCCCCAAACAGAAGAGAAACAACGCGAATTAGCCGCCGAAACCGGAATCGCTTTTGAAGAGATTAAAAAACGTATTGACGCACTGCACGAAGTAAACCCCATGATGGGACTGCGCGGCGTGCGCCTCGGAATTGTGTATCCGGAAGTTACCGAAACACAGTTCCGTGCTTTGTTTGAAGCCACCGCCGAACTGATGAAAGAGGGTTACAAGCCGATGCTGGAAATCATGGTGCCATTAACCATTAATGTGGACGAATTGAAACACCAAAAAACAATTGCCGACAAAGTTCAAAAAGAAGTGGAAGATAAATTTGGATTAAAAATTGACTATCTATATGGTACAATGATAGAGATTCCGAGAGCCTGTTTGGTAGCCGACAAAATTGCTACAGTAGCGCAATTCTTCTCGTTCGGTACTAACGACTTAACACAAATGACCTTTGGTTTCTCTCGCGATGACGTGAATGCAATTGTTCATAATTACATAGACAACAGAATTTTGGACAATGACCCGTTTAACACATTAGATCAGGAAGGCGTAGGCGAAATGGTAGAGATGGGTATTCAACGCGGACGCAAAACCAACCCGAAATTAAAAGTGGGCGTTTGCGGCGAGCACGGTGGAGACCCTGCCTCTGTGGAATTTTTCTTCAAAGCCGGCATGACTTATGTATCCTGCTCTCCGTTCCGTGTACCGATTGCACGCTTGGCAGCAGCACATGCGGCAATAAAAGCTGAATTCTGTCGATAGATTGCTGATAGCTACTATGATATAATTTAAATACAAATTATGAGATTTTTTATACAAAAACAAAGGCGAACCTTGATTCGCCTTTGTTTTTGTTTTGGCAGGGGAAGAGAGATTCGAACTCCCATCAACGGTTTTGGAGACCGCTATTCTACCCTTAAACTATTCCCCTTGATTGGGGGCGGTTTTAAGCCGCCCCATCAATATTAGTCTAATATTTTGGTTACCTGACCTGCGCCAACGGTACGTCCACCTTCGCGGATAGCGAAACGAAGACCTAAGTTGATAGCGATTTCGGATAACAATTTAACGGTAATGGTTAAGTTGTCGCCGGGCATTACCATTTCTACTCCTGCCGGAAGAATTACTTCGCCGGTAACGTCTGTTGTACGGAAGTAGAATTGCGGGCGGTATTTGGTGTGGAATGGGGTATGACGACCACCTTCCTCTTTTTTCAAGATATACACTTCAGCTTCAAACTCTTTGTGAGGTTTAATAGAGCCGGGTTTCGCGATAACCATACCACGACGGATTTCGTCTTTATCAATACCACGGAGTAACAAACCTACGTTGTCGCCGGCTTCGCCTCTATCCAAAATTTTGCGGAACATTTCCACACCGGTAACTACCGATTTCAGTTTTTCAGCGCCCATACCGATAATATCAACGGGGTCTCCTGAGTTGATAACGCCGGTTTCAATTCTACCGGTAGCAACAGTACCACGACCGGTAATTGAGAATACGTCTTCAACAGGCATAAGAAATTCTTTATCTTTATCGCGCATTGGAAGCGGGATGTAAGTATCTACTTCATCCATAAGTTCCATAATTTTATCTACCCACATTGGTTCTTTGTTCAATCCGCCGAGTGCAGAGCCGCGAATTACGGGGGTGTTGTCGCCGTCGAAGCCGTAGAATGATAATAGTTCACGGATTTCCATTTCCACGAGGTCTAACAATTCGGGGTCATCTACCAAATCGACTTTATTCATGAAAACCACCAATTTAGGAACGCCTACTTGGCGAGCCAAAAGGATGTGTTCGCGCGTTTGGGGCATAGGACCGTCGGTAGCGGCTACCACGATGATAGCGCCGTCCATTTGTGCAGCACCTGTTACCATATTCTTAATATAGTCGGCGTGGCCGGGGCAATCCACATGGGCATAGTGGCGGTTTGCGGTTTGGTACTCAACGTGTGCTGTGTTAATAGTGATACCACGTTCTTTTTCTTCCGGTGCGTTGTCAATAGAATCGAAACTGCGGATTTCAGAAAGTCCTTTTTCTGCCAAAACGGTAGTGATAGCAGCGGTTAAGGTTGTTTTACCATGGTCAATGTGACCAATTGTACCCACATTTACGTGGGGTTTGGAACGATCAAATTTTTCTTTTGCCATTGTTTTATCAATTAAAGGTTATTAAATTATATTATCTATTTTATCAAATAGAGGTTGTTTTTTCCTTTTTTGAGCCATTGACGAGAGTTGAACTCGTGACCCCTTCCTTACCAAGGAAGTGCTCTACCACTGAGCTACAACGGCTTAACGCCTCAAGTTTTATTTTGAGGGGTGCAAAAATATATTTTTTTCTGATATAGGTTTTGAGCAGAGAATTTTTTTATTTCACTTCCTTTTTTGAAAGCAACACACTATCATATCACGCTTTATTGCCGCCCTATTTTTCGCAACCAAATTGGTAAAATTATTAGTCCTAATACTAAGTAGGGATAGTAAGATATGGCGCGCCATAGCACGGCAACGGCGGCGTGGCTGTGTTCCGGAAAGTCGTACCTGAAAAATGCGGAAAAACTAATTTCGGCAATGCCGCTGGCGCCAGGCGTGGGGCTAATCAATAATATTACCCACATTACCAATTGTTTGGTAAAGATTAATAACTGTTGCATAATATGAAAACCCAAATCGGGATTGAGCGCTAAGATTAAGAAATTGAGTACCATAAAACGCGCTGTCCATGTGAAAGCGGTGGCTAAAAATGCTTTCACCCAATAGCCAAACGATTTGCCTTTCAGTTCTATAGAGGAAGCGATAAGTTCATCGCCCACCTCTGCCATTCGAGGTTGCCATTTCTTCAAAAAAGAAAAAGAAAAAAGTTTAATTAACAGTTTTTTTATTCCCTTTGGAGCGATAAAAATGCCCAACATAATACCTGCCGTCATAGCAACAATTACTGTATAACCAATAAAGAAGAAGAAAGTTGGATTGAAAGGTAAAGCAACGTCAATCTTTATAAAATCAATACCTACGCTTAGGAGCAACGCCGCCACAGTGATAATGTAAAATATTTCATCTAACATCGCAGTGCAAAGTACAATGGCGGTGCTTTTTCCCAGTGTTAACCCTTCCTGATTTACAAAATAGATAGCAAATGCCGAGCCGCCCACCATAGATGGCGAAACGGAAGAGGCAAATTCCCAAAGCATTACCACATGCCAACTGTCTAACCAACTCAACTGTTTTTCCGTTAAAATTCTGATTCTTACAATATACATCAAGTCGCGAATTACCATGCAAACCAGCGCTAACAATATGTATTTCAAACTGATTTCGATACCTTTTAAAACCGCTAAATCAAAATTGGAAGCATATAACGAATAGGCGGAGAACGCGATCCCGATGGCGATAGGGATGATTACACGTTTGAAACTGAAAACAGATTTGATATTTGGATTTTGCACTATTTTTAGTTGGGCGGCAAAGGTAGTTTAAAATTTTTTTTGAAAGTCCACTTGTTCGGTTTTTATTTTTTCTTCTGCTTAACTGTGCGTTTAAATTTCATTAATGCCAAATTTACTTCCCAGGTGGTTTCCGCATCAGTAACCTCTAAGTCATTTCCTAAAATATCTGAAATAATTTCGCCGCTTCTTTGCATTAAAGATTTTTGCGTGGGTTTATCTTGGGTTTCAGATAATTGAGAAACTGCCCACGAAAGTTCCCTAATCTTTGCAAAGGCTTCTACAATGGCAATGGTAGTTTGCGTAGCCTTTGCACTTTTTAAGATAGTTGCCAGCATGTACAAGCCTTTTTCGGTAAAGGCAGTTGGAAATACAGTTGAATGTTTTAGTCTATTGAACCGGTCGAAATTTTCGACCAGTTCAGCTTTTTCATTTTGACTAATTTCCATTACATATCCTTCAGGAAATTTCTCAGGATTGTTTTTTAAGGCTTCATTAATACGTTTAGTTTCCACGCCGTAGAGTTCGGCAACATCGCTATCTAAAATAACGGAAATGCCTCTGATGGTGATGATTTTCTCTTCTGCTGAGTTGAATTTTAGTATGTTCATAGTATTATAAATTAGGGTGCAAATATACACACTGAAAGGGCGTTTGTCAAGGGGTAAGCG
>Ga0082212_10012230_pt1 | contig 10822 bp, 10 predicted proteins | sample TergutNt197P3_FD_71548 | JGI IMG/M metagenome (GOLD analysis project Ga0082212, IMG submission 71548) | Neocapritermes taracua P3 segment gut microbial communities from Petit-Saut dam, French Guiana - Nt197 P3 | ecosystem: Host-associated > Arthropoda: Insects > Digestive system > Gut ...
TGGTCTTTTTTGTGGAGGAAGTGGAGTATTTAAAAAATTTGTACAATATGCAGTAGAATCTGGTACTACAATGATTGACAACTCTTCTGCTTTTCGACAGGATGTGAATATACCCTTAGTAGTACCTGAAATAAACGGACATCTTCTAAAAGATTATAAAGGAATCATTGCCAACCCAAACTGTTCGACTATTCAATTAGTACTGATACTAAACCAACTTCATAAATATTCACATATTAGAAAAGTTGTAGTTACTACTCTTCAATCTGTTTCCGGTTCTGGCTATTCTGGTATCATTGAACTACAGAATCAACGAAAAGGAAAAATTGTGAATAGTTTGTATCCCAGAATAATTGATAGAAATGTCATACCACAGATTGGATGTTTTGATGATAATCTGTATAGTTCGGAAGAAAATAAAATGACTTTCGAAACAAAGAAAATTTTAAATGATGACACTTTTATGTTAGTAGCAACAACTGTTCGAGTACCTGTTATTTATGGGCATTCAGAATCAGTATATGTGGAATTTGATTGCGAGGTCACTTTAGAAGATATCGTCAAAATAATCTCAAATACTGAATCCGTTGTTTATGACAAAGAATATAAAACACCTCAGGAAATAGAAAATTCAAACGATTCTCATGTATCCAGAATCCGTTATGCAGGAGACAAAAAATCTATCTTATTCTGGAATGTGGCAAATAATGTTCGTATAGGTGCTGCTACAAATGCAGTACGGATATTAAAGAAACATGCCGATTTAAATATGAACTCAATATCGTGTGACACACGTATTGGTTGACATTGATTCCCTGATTAATTTTTGATAAATGATATTACATATCTTAGATTTAAATACCACAAAAGTGGCTAACAGCTCATTTAAAGTAAAAATTTAAGAATTATGGAGACAAAATATTACTTGACACATTAACATAATATTAAATAATGACAAAAAATACTTTTATAAAGGAGCTTTAACATGGCTTTTAACCTTAGAAACCGTCACTTCCTGACACTATTAGATTTTACACCAAAAGAAATTAGATACTTCTTGGATCTTGCTGCAACCTTGAAATCAGCAAAATATGCTGGTATAGAACAACAAATGCTGAAAGGTAAAAACATAGCTCTTATCTTTGAAAAAGATAGTACCCGTACACGCTGTGCCTTTGAGGTGGCTGCTCTGGATGAAGGCGCGCATATTACATTTTTGGATTCAGGCAGTTCGCAGATGGGCAAGAAAGAATCTTTGGAAGATACGGCAAAAGTTCTGGGGCGCTATTATGACGGTATTGAATACCGCGGATTTAAGCAGCAGGTGGTTGAGGATTTAGCGCAATATGCCGGTGTGCCGGTATTTAATGGCCTTACTGATACTGACCATCCAACGCAGATTTTAGCGGATTTACTGACAATAGAGGAACATGTGCCGCAGCCGTTGAATAAATGTAAAGTAGTATTTTGTGGTGATATTCGTAATAATATGGCTTATGCCTGGATGTATGGCTGTGCCAAAATGGGTATGCATTTTGTAGCGTTTGGCCCCGCGGATTTGGCTGTAGACGCAACTGTTCTGAACAAAGCAAATGAGGTAGCTTCTAGGACAGGCGCGATAATTGAGGTTTGCCATGAACCTTCCTGCCTTGAAGGTGCGGATGTGCTATATAGCGATGTTTGGGCATCCATGGGTGAAGAAGCACAAATACCGGAGCGTGTCCGTCTCTTAACGCCCTATCGTATTACCATGGATACATTAAAAGCTACTAAAAATTCAGATGTTATTTTTCTACATTGCTTACCAAGTTTTCATGATTTCGAAACCACTATGGCCGCTAGCCAGCAGGAACAAGGCTATGATATCCGCGAGGTAACAGATGAAGTTTTCCGCAGCCGCCATTCCAAGGTTTTCGACGAAGCCGAAAACCGCATGCATACTATCAAAGCGGTTCTGGTGGCGACAATGGGGTAACAAAGAAAAAATATAAAACCAAAATCTACGATTTTGAGTTTTAGCTTAGTGCATACCTTTGGCTTTGCCAAAGGCAAAGCCAAGGTAGGTCAAAGCGGTTCTGGTGGCGACAATGGGGTAACAAAGAAAAAATATAAAACCAAAATCTACGATTTTGAGTTTTAGCTTAGTGCATACCTTTGGCTTTGCCAAAGGCAAAGCCAAGGTAGGTCAAAGCGGTTCTGGTGGCGACAATGGGGTAACAAAGAAAATACAATTAACAAGGAGGTCGAAATTATGGGTGAATGCCAGGGGCGTATTGTTATTGCTTTAGGTGGCAATGCTTTGCAGGAAAGCAATGGACCGCCTACCGCACAGGCACAATTGGACGTAGTGAAGAAGACATGTGGTTACATTGGGGAAATTGTGAAGCGTGATTATGAAATTGCTATCGTACATGGCAATGGCCCGCAAGTGGGGAGGCTGGTACTTGCCTCAGAAGCAGCAAAAGAAATAACCCCCGCTTTGCCTTTCGATGTCTGCGGCGCTATGAGTCAAGGTTATATCGGGTATCATATTCAGCAGGCTATGGCTGAAACATTACGTGATATTGGCAAAGGTCATATTCCCGTAGTAACGCTGGTGACGCAAATGGTGGTAGATAAAAATGATAAGGGCTTTAGCGACCCCAGCAAACCTATTGGGCCTTTTTATCAGGCTGAGGAAGCACAAAAGATTGCTGCCGCAACCGGATATATAATGAAAGAAGATGCCGGACGGGGTTGGCGGCGTGTGGTGGCCTCCCCTTTGCCGGAACGTATCATTGAGGCTGATTCCATAGATAGGCTATGGGATAGCACGATTGTTATTGCTTGCGGTGGCGGCGGCATACCGGTAGTTGAGACAGATGACGGCAATGTGGAGGGTGTGGCAGCGGTGATAGATAAAGATTTTGCCGCCGAACTGCTGGCAGAAGAAGTAAAAGCGGATATCCTGATGATATTGACTGAAGTGGAGAAGATCTCTTTGAACTACAATAAGCCGGATCAACAGGATATTAGTGCGATGACTGTAGCCGAAGCTCAAAACTATATAGAGCAAAAGCATTTTGCTCCCGGCAGCATGCTCCCGAAAGTGCAGGCTGGCATTAGGTTTGCCTTAAGCGCTCCAGGCAGAAAAGCCATTATTACCTCGCTATTTAAAGCTGTCGATGCTTTAGAAGGGAAAACCGGCACAGTTATCACCTTGGACTAAGAATATTGTATTAAATGGGGACGGCAAAGGCCGTTCCCATTTTTATGAAAGCGAGACTGTTTATGGAAGAGCTACCGATACCACTTATGGGTATTGCCTCAGATGGCTCCAAAAAAGGCAAAACCAGGTTGATACTGGCATTGCTGGATGAATTGGCTCATATGGGCTTAACTGCAGCCGTGCTTAAGCACGGTCAGCATGTGCAGTGGCCTATTGCGAAGGATAGTGGCCTTTTTATGCAAGCGGGGGCAACAGCAGCGCTGATAGCTTCACCTTCAGGGTGGCAGCTTTGTGCCGCTCCAATTGAGGAAGTGGATTTTACTTTAGCCATACAAATACTAAAGCAAAGTTGCCGGGCTGACTTAGTACTGGTTGAAGGGTACAAACAAGGATCCCAGCCAAAGTTATTATTGTCAGAGGATGTTCTTGCCGAGCAGCAGTTGTTGCCCCATACAGTCGCTTTGGTTAGCGATACGGTACAACATATATTATTGCCTTGTTATAATAGCATGGATATAGCAGGGATAGCTAACTTTATTATTAGCTATCACAATATAACATAAATGAGGGATTCATAATGACTGACAATCATAATATTGATAATAATTTAACTCATTTTGATGCCAAGGGGCGGGCGCGTATGGTTGATATAACCGCCAAGCAGCCTACTATGCGCATGGCAACAGCCCGGGGTTGGGTGCAGATGTCCGAAAAAACCCTACACCTAATAGAAAACAAGGAAATAAAAAAAGGAGATGTGTTAGCTGTAGCTCAAGTAGCAGCTATTATGGCGGCAAAGCGTACACCGGATATTATCCCTATGTGCCATCAGCTACTATTAGCTGGCTTGGAAGTGGATTTTCTTTTGGATTTCGCGAAAAGCCGGGTGGAAATAGAAGCCAGTGCCCGCACTACCGGGCAGACTGGGGTTGAGATAGAGGCGCTAACAGCCGTGGCAGTGGCTGCTTTGACTATATACGATATGTGCAAATCTGTAGAGCGGGGCATGGTGCTGGGAGATGTGCGCTTGATTATGAAGAGCGGCGGTAAAAGCGGTTTGTTTTTTAGGGATGGTGAAGAAAAATGGCCCCAATAAGCGTCGGCTGATAATTACAGTTCTTGCGATTATACGTTAAAATAGTATTAAACCATCATATTTGGTGGTTTAATACTATTTTATATTATAATTACAGCAGTGCTAGCTGGTAGATTATGAAAAATAAAAATACTAAAAAATAATCATTGCATTTTTATTCTATATAATGTATACTATGCTATGAAGAAAATAATTGATGCGAGGATTTTATTCTATGGTAAAAAAAGTTGCTTTGGCATATAGCGGCGGTTTGGATACATCTATCATTATACCATGGCTCAAAGAAAATTATGACTGCGAGGTGGTGGCGGTCTGTGGGGATGTGGGGCAGGGAACAGAGGTGGATGCGGTTAAAGAAAAGGCTATTGCCTCTGGCGCTATTAGTGTATTTGTGGGGGATCTGGTGGAGGATTTTGTGGCCAACTACATTTTCCCCTGTCTTAAAGCGGGAGCTTTGTACGAGGGGAAATACTTGTTGGGAACCTCCTTTGCCCGCCCTGTGATAACAAAGTATTTGGTGAAAATTGCCAAGCAAGAAGGTTGCGATGCCATTTGTCATGGCTGCACCGGCAAGGGCAATGATCAAGTGCGTTTCGAGCTGGCTATCAAGGCTCTGGCGCCGGAAATGAAGGTAATAGCGCCGTGGCGGGAATGGGATATACGCTCGCGAGAGCAAGCTATGGACTATGCTGAAGCACGCGGTATCCCGGTGCCTGTTACTAAAGCATCGCCATATAGCATGGATCGCAATATCTGGCATTTGAGCCATGAGGGCGGCGAACTGGAAGATCCGCTTAACCCCTATAATCCGCAAATGCTGCAAATCTGCAATACCCCTAAACAAGCTCCGGACGAAGCCTCTGAGGTGAAGATAGAATTCTTACATGGCATACCGGTCAGGGTAGACGGCCAAGACATGTCGCCCGCCGCTTTACTGGATTATCTGAATAAACTGGGTGCAAAGCATGGTGTGGGCATAATGGATATGGTGGAAAACCGTCTGGTAGGCATGAAATCACGGGGAATCTACGAAACCCCCGGCGGTACTATACTTTATGCGGCTCATGCCTGTTTGGAAAGCCTTTGCCTAGACCGAGCCACCGCGCACTTTAAGGAGGTTGTTGCTCTGCGTTATGCCGAATTGGTTTATGACGGGGTTTGGTTTCATCCCTTGCGGGAGGCTTTGGATGCCTTTGTAGATAAGACACAGGAGACGGTCAGCGGCTTGGTATGTATGAAGCTGTATAAGGGTAATTGTAATATTGCCGGTATGGAAAGCCCCTATTCCCTGTATAATGCTGATTTTGCCACATTTGGTGAGGACGAGGTATATAACCAAAAGGATGCCGCTGGCTTTATCAATCTATTTGGTCTGCCCCTTATGGTACGGGCGCTCATGGAGAAATCTTCAGAGCGGTCTTAGCAAGTGTAAAGAAGTAAAATATAGGAAATTTCCAGTAGGGCGCGATGCCCACATCCTTGTACAATGTAATATTAAGTGATAAAATAACGGCCTATATTTTCCAGTCAATATCAACAAGTTCGCTTGTAGCCTTGATCTGTGATATAAGCCCGTCAACCACAAACTGTTTTTCCTCAATAGCAATGTTTTCCCAATTATTGATATAGTCGGATATTTGGTCTAACCGCTTCGGGGAAACCGTTTCGGCGGTCATATCGGCAATCGCTTTCATCAGCGATTGCCTTCTTTTGTCCAGTTCCTCAATTCTGCTGTTGGCGAAGGACATCAAAACGGCGTTCGCGCCTGTCAGGGTATCAAGCAGCTTTTCAATTTCGGCTTCCACTTGCGCAAGTTCAACATGAAACGCTGTTAGCTTTGGGTTTGCTCTTTTGGGGTTGCCGCCTGTAAGCGTTTGAAACTCGCGGAGCTTTCTAACCATCTCATCGTATATGAAAGCCTTTACCTGATTGGAGTGGAGCGTCCCGCAACCCTCACAGCTCCTGTTATCCATTCGTTTTCTTCAACGCAAATAAGAATATGCCGTTGTTTGAGACTTGGTGAACATGAGGGCAGTTCCGCATCGTCCGCATTTGATTTTCTCGGATAGCCAAGAGTTTTTTACTTTGCGTGCGCTCGGGAAAACATGATTATTCAAAAGCTTTCTTCTGCATTGCAGCCATAAGTCGGATGATACAAGCCCTTCATGCGGTGCGATAACAAGTATTTGGTCTTTTAGGCTGACGTTTTTGTGTTCGCTCACGCCTTGACCTTGAAAGAGATAACAGCCGTTTGTACCCGTGAAATAAGCGGCATCGTTTACGACGTTTGCGCCTTGACCTTTGAAAAACTCGTATAGTTCAAGGTCTGCCTGTGCGTATGTCGGATTTTTCAAGAGGAACGCCAGCGCCGAACGGTATAGATTTTTGCCGCCGGTATCAATGTTTTCGTCAATGAAGTAGCGGGCTATATCGCCGAAGGAGGTTTGCGGGTCGGCGTACATTTCATAAATCAACCTGACCTGTTCCGCCGCTTCCGGGTCTATCACGAGCCGCTTTGTGTTAATACCGTTCATGACAGCCATACGGCGCGGCTCCGCTCATATGAAAGCCTCTTTGACACCGCGAGTAGAAAGAATCGGTAATACGTTTTTGGATCGTTTCGCGTTCAAGCTGTGCGAACACGATGCAGATATTCAGCATTGCCCGGCCCATCGGTGTGCTTGTGTCAAACTTTTCCGTGGAGGATACAAATTCAACTTGATACCCTTGGAAAAGCTCCATCATGTTTGCGAAGTCGATAATCGAACGGCTTATGCGGTCAAGCTTGTAAACGATAACCCGCCGGACTAATCCCGATTCGATATCACGGATAAGCTCTTGAAACTTCGGCCTGTCTGTGTTTTTACCCGAAAATCCTTTGTCGATATACTCTCTGCCATTACCACCTTTCAGTTCATACTTGCCGAAGTCGATTTGGCTTTCGATTGAAATGCTGTCTTTCTTGTCTACCGATTGCCTTGCGTAGATTGCGTCTATCAGATTTTTCATTGTTTAGCTCCTTTTCTGCACAAGAAAACAGGAGCTAACCTACAAGTAAATTATACCATAATCAGCTCCATATTGCAAATTGTTTTGGCTAAAAACGCGAGCTAGCGGCTCTTGTGGTTACAGTTCACACCCTTTCAGCCCCCCACTAACAGAGCTCATAAATCTTGCCAGTCGCTATTTTGTTTTTGACGTAAAGTTTCTTGGTGCCTATCATCAGCATAACCAGCCTCTCTGTTAACTGTTTATATGCTGATTATAAACTATGTAGGGTAATCACTTGGGAAAAAATTGAGGCGAAAGCCTCAATTTTTTTTCAAACAAGCAGGTCTCTAGAAATTTGTGTCGAACATTAGGGGTATGAGCATAAATAGAAGACCTGAAATAACAAATGAATTAATCGATGTAGTTCGCCAGTTTATTGCAGACAACCCAGGTATTGGGCGTACAAGGCTGTCAATATTGCTCAGTGAATTATGGGATTGGCGGGATTCGACAGGCAGGACAAAGGACATGTCTTGCCGCGATATGCTGAGGGCGCTGGATAAAGCAGGCAAAATAACTTTACCGGCTATGAAATGCACCCCACGGCGTCCTGGCGACAGCAAAGGCGTAGAACACCTTATTCACGATGAAACTCCAATAAACTGTAGATTAAAAGAATTGCAGCCGTTACGAGTGGAAGTTGTAGCTTCAAAAGCCGACTGGCAACAATTCAAATCATTTGTAGATCAATACCATTATTTAAAATTCGACCGCTGCATAAGCGAGAGCATGGCATATCAAATCTATAGCAGTGACGGGAAGCCGCTGGCCAGCTTACTGTTCGGATCACCGGCTTGGTCATGTCGGGAACGGGACATATTTATAGGGTGGGGCAAGGACGAAAGGAAACACAACCTTAACATGGTCGCCAACAATTCCAGGTACGTTATATACCCTTTTGTGAATGTCCCCCACCTGGCAAGCCATATTCTTTCCCTTATATCCAAAAGGATAGCCGCCGATTGGGACAGTAAATACGGTCATCAGGTATGCCTGCTTGAGACGTTCGTCGAGTCGCCGACCAGGTTCAGAGGCACCTGTTATAAGGCCGCTAACTGGCTTAAAGCCGGAAAGACAACGGGGCGGGGGAGGAACGGCGGCCATAAACACGCTATCGTCCCAGAAAAAGACATATATTTATACCCACTAGCAAAAAACTGGCGTTCAATCTTGAATGAGCAATGACCACTTAATTTAGAAAGAGGGTTTGGAATTAATATGCATGATAACGTCAAAGCCGAGAGTTTTTATAAAGATGCCGGCGACAAAGTCAAACTAAACTGGTTCTGCTATGAGTACGCGAACAATATTTATAGCGAAATAAAGCGGAGCAAAAAACTTGCCCAATACAACATGCGGCATTCGACGGATCAAATAGCCGATTTCAGCTTGTATTTCGCAAAACGCATGCGGAAAAGCATTTACGACATGCAAACCGGCAAGAGCGGCAGCGTGGCGATCAGCGCCCAATACGTTTACGAATATGACCCAAAATGTATCCATAAGCAGGCCCAAGCGCTCATAGAAGCGGCACAGTCCGCATGGGGGGAAACAACCTTTGCGTGTACGGTTTGCCCCTGCCGATGCTTATCCGAGCCTTTTGAGCTTACGCCAATGTTCGACAACCTCGCAAGAACTGGCTGGCCAACATAACCGGGGCGGTCGGCAATGTGCAGGGTAGCTACATTAACATAGGGAGGGGGCGGCAACAATTGTTTGGGCGTTTTGAATTCATGACAAATCTCCAATATAAAGTCAAGAGCCAACAGCATCAGCTAGATTTATTCCGGTCAGGCGAAAAATATACAAAAATGGATTCGGAGCGCCAAGTAGCCATTGCTGCGAAGAACCGCGAAATCGAACGCCTCAAGCTGGAGCTTGCGGCTGCACACGCCGAAACGGTCACCGCACGGAAGTATTGGTTCCAAGTGTATGAGGACGTACAGGCAGAGCACGTCAAAGAAACACAAAGGCTGGAATGTATTATAAAAAACCTGGAAGAGCGGGCACTCCAGGCCGAAAAACGTGTTGATGAGCTGAAAGATAAGAATTTGGCGCTGAAACGGGAATACTATGCCATTGAAACCGAACTCGAAGAAGAACGCGGCAAAAACAAAAAACTTACAGCACAAATAAATCGGGATTACGAGAATTCATCAATCCCTTCATCTCAAAATCTTAACCACAAAAAAATAGCCAACAACCGCAAGAAAACAGGCAAGAAACCAGGCGGCCAGCCCGGACACAAAGGCCATGGCCGTAAAAAGCAGGTGCCGACGGTGGTGATTGAAATCCCGCCGCCTATAGAATATTTAAACAACCCCGACTACGAATTTACCAATATAGAGAAAAGGCGGCAGAATATTGGCATAAAGATCCTCCTTAACGTCGAAGAGTATTTTACCTTGGTATTCAGGCATAAAAAAACGGGGCAGCTTGCCTATGCTGATTTCCCAGCCGGTGTTGACAACGATGTTAATTACGACGGCAGCATCAAGGCATTTGCTTTCCTGCTCAACAACTACTGCAATGTTTCCATTGACAAGGTACGCGGATTCTTATCGGACATCACCGGTGGCTCCTTGGAGATCTCCAAAGGCATGATCAATGGACTCAGCCGCGAGTTTTCCAATAAAACGGCAGCAGAGCAAAAAAAAGTGTTTTACGACCTTGTAGGCACTCCAGTGTTGAACGAAGATTTTACAACAGCGCGAGTCAATGGCAAAAACGTAAACGTCTTTTGCTGCGCTACGCCAAATGAAGCTGCTTATTTTGCGCGGGAGCACAAAGGCCATGAGGGCATAAAGGGCACGCCTGCTGAATTGAATCCAAATATCCACGTGCATGATCACGATATAACTTTTTATAACTACGGCAGCCTTCACCAGGAATGCATGATACATATATTGCGTTACCTGCTCGATAGTATTGAGAACGAGAAGAATCTGACTTGGAGCACCGAAATGAGGAAATTAATACAAGAGATGATCCACTATCGAAATAGCATGAAATCCGATGAAGATTTTGACGCTGATAAGGTACGGGGGTTTGAAGACAGGTTCGACAAGATCCTTGATATAGCAAAAAAAGAGTATGAATATGAACCGCCGACAAAATACTACAAAGATGGCTACAACTTGAGCAAAAGGTTAAGGGAATATAGGGACGCATGTTTGTTATTTCTTCACGATAAGAGAGTCCCAGCTGACAACAACCTTTGCGAACGCCTGCTTAGAGTCTTTAAACGCAAATTAAAACAAGCTATGACATTTCGAAGCTTTGACAGTCTAGAGTATCTTTGCCAGAGCATGACTGTTATTGCATTGCTACGTGCCCAAAATGATAATTTCTACAAAAGCGTCGCAGATATTTTTTCCTAGACCCTGCGAAATAAATAAGCTCCAAAGAGATTGGTTTGAGGTTTAAGTATCCTCATGCCAATCTCTTTTTACTGGTATTTTAAGTTT
>Ga0082212_10012231_pt1 | contig 10821 bp, 4 predicted proteins | sample TergutNt197P3_FD_71548 | JGI IMG/M metagenome (GOLD analysis project Ga0082212, IMG submission 71548) | Neocapritermes taracua P3 segment gut microbial communities from Petit-Saut dam, French Guiana - Nt197 P3 | ecosystem: Host-associated > Arthropoda: Insects > Digestive system > Gut ...
CCGATTGCTTGCCAACCGTGCGAATTGGTCGCTTGCGATCCCTGCGATCCCTGTGGAAACAGTTGCCAACCACCGTGCCGACCCTTCGGCGGATTGTTCGCCAATCGGAAAGCACGAGCCGCAGCCGCTCATTGTGCGCCCGTCGGTTGCGAACCGTGCGAGCAAGTCGCTTGCCAACCGTGCGAAGTCGTCGCTTGCGATCCCTGCGATCCCTGTGGCAACAGTTGCCAACCACCGTTTCGACCCTTCGGCGGATTGTTCGCAAACATGAAGGCCAAACTTGCTACTCCGTGCAACAGTTGCAACAGTTGTGATCCTTGCGAACCGGTCTGCGATCCTTGCGCCATTTGCCGATAGTTTGACAAAACAATAACTCGTACACAGAAGGTTACTCCTGTGTGAATGAGAGGGTTAGGGGCAACGAAGAAATTCGTTGTCCCTTTTTTGTTGTGACGGCGACAAAGTCGCCGGCTCTCTGTATCGCGTTGCCGGCTCTCTGTATCGCGTCGCCGGCTCTCTGTATCGCATCGCCGACTCTCTGTATCTCATCGCCGGCTCTCTGTGTCTCGTCGTCGGCTCTCTACTCGGCGACCAGACGATACCCTCTGCGAGTGATCGTTTCGATACGATAAGGAAACCGATGACGTTGCAGTTCCCTTCTGGCTTCCAAAATACACTGGCGGACGCTACCTTCGCGGGCTTCGTCGTCCAGTAAGACATCTTGACGAATATCTTCTTTGGAAAGCGTCAGACTCTCGGCTTCGAAAAATTGCCGAAGTAAAGTGTACGTACTGGAACTAAAAACGTGCTGCTGATCTTTCCAAGTGATGATTCTGTCGGCACAGAACTTGCACGGAATCGGCACAGTTTGTTCGACAGACATCAGTTCGACAATCGTTTCATCGAGGCGGTGGACGAAACTTTGCAACATACGGCGGAGCGCAATTTTTTCGGGTAGGATAGACGTAGACATAGTGTTTTTGGGGGGGAGAGTGAACGAACAGTCGAACGAACTTATTCAAGGTTAGGTTCTCAGTCCTTGCCTGAGGTAGCGTTCTCAGACGCTAACATGCAGAAATTCAGCGAGTCAATAAGACTCGCCGATGACGATGGGGCAAGTGTAACACATCGTTTCGATGGTGTCAATAGTCCCGGCTATTTTGCACGATTTTACACGAGTTAAGACAATCGACCTACTAGATACGGAGCGCAGACAACGGTGCCGCGTTTTTTGCAACGAACCAAATTTTTTCTGTTCTAGCGTTCCGATTGTGCCGATAGTGAAGATTGAATGTATTGTGCCTAATTTAAGAGTATTGAATAATGAACAAAATCAGTTTTGCGGCAATTTTGGCGTTTGGGGTAGTTTGGGCAGTCGAAATTCAAGCGCAAACAGTGATGGAAGCAAACAAAATAGTGCGGCTTCATGATGAAATCGGCAACAATACTCCCATCCCCATCGTGAAATGTCTCGACGTGGAACAGCACGGGCAACTTCTTGCCCTCGGCGGCGATGACCACGTCGTTCGGCTTTGGAGCGTACAAGATCGAAAATTCGTCGCCCAGCTTCGGGAACACAACGAATCGGTACGCGGTTTGGCGTTCAGTCCCGATGCCAGTCGATTGGTAACGGTCGGTCAAGATGGTCAAATACACATTTGGAATGTTAAGGACGGTCGTCTGCTCCACACATTAAACACGCCTGTACGTGGAACACGGCGAGTCTGTTTTCAGCCGGACGGTTCCCGATTCGCCATCTGCGGATTCGATCAAGATGTTCGAATTTACGATTCGGCAACCTATAAACTGGTTACACGGCTTCCTGCTCACGACACGAACAACGAAGCGATTGTCTATTCTGCCGATGGTTCTCTCTTGGCGGTCGGTGGTCGAACCGGTATTGTCCGAATCTGGCGGACTTCCGATCACAAACACCTGACCGACATCGAAGGAGACGGTCGCCGAGTGCGCGCGCTTGCATTCAGCCCTGAGGGTTCCTTGCTTGCTACGGGCGGAGAGGGTCCCTTCATTATGCTTTGGAATCCGCAAGACGGACAACTCGTTCGTACTTTTGCGGAGCGACCGGGCAAAACGTTCGCGCTGACCTTTTGCGGCAACGACGTTCTCGCATCGGGAGAAAGCGACAACATGGTGCGTCTTTGGAATCCGGCGACCGGAGAACAGACGGCACTCTTATCGGGACACACCGGCACGATTTCAACGATGACGTTCGAATCGAAAAAACAAAGTCTCATTACCGGCAGTTTCGATGCGTCAGTTCGATTCTGGTCGCTGCCCGATGTAACAATGTCGATCATGCCCTTGTCGATGCCTGTGCTTGAATCTCCTTTTCCGGTGCTCGCATCGCCGCCGATGGGATTTGAGTTTTAGCGGCAAAATCTCGTATCGCAGCCAATGGTTTCGGCAGGATAATACGTTTCACATGGATTTTTCCGGCAATGCACTTACAAATGACATCGAAAGTGTTACAATGCCGATATTATGGAATGGTGAGTTGTGTCTCCACTCTTCCGATATCGAGCCATGCCGGAACTCAATTTTTCTGCCGTTGACAGTTTTATCGAAGCCGTAAAAAACGGTGCCGGTGAATCCGCCTCTACTTTTGCCCGAACGTTCGATAAAACCGTTACGTTGGAACCCAAAGGTGGGGGAGCATTCAACATGGAACAATTTTCGACAAACCTCAACGAAAAAGGTTTGGCACTCCTGCTGCAAGTTGGAACCCAGGGAATTGCGGTGTTGATCCCCTCCTCCACGGGGTTGATTCCCGACTGGTGCGATGTCCCGGATGCCACCGGAAAGAGCAAACTATCCACCTTCGCCCAAGAATGGGGAATGAATCTTGCGCCGGAAGACTTTTTTCCCGAAGATTTCAAAGCCGCCGTCATTCAGAATTTGTCGCAAGGACTCATCCGGGCAATACCGGAGTTGGATGCAGGCTATTTGGAAATCGCATTGGGAAAAGAAGACGGTACATCGACGACGGCTTACATGGTCTGGGCGTTGAGTACCCCCGAAAAATTGTTGGAAGAGCCTAAGTCTGCCGAGGATGATATTCCCCATGCGCCATCGCTGGGCAATGTACCGCCGACATTCGGAGTTCAGGCAGACCCCTTTGCTGATACCGATTTTGGCACACCGAACTTTGTCGGCGCAGGAGCGTTGCAGCACCACCGCCTGGAAGACCTGCCGGGATATACTCGAAGTGCCTTGAAAGTCAAGGTTCCGGTCGCTACAATTCTTGCACGGGCGAGACAGCCGATCAAGACGATCTTGGAACTTGGAGTCGGTTCGATTATCCAGTTCGACAAGTCGTGCGACGAAATGTTGGAAATCGAAGTCGGGCAAACGACCGTCATTGCTGCAGCAGAAGCGGTCAAGGTCGGCGACAAATTCGGCTTTCGTATCAGTACGCTGGTTTTGCCGGATGAGCGGTTCCGCCGGGTGGAAGTCCGACGTGAAGGGGAATATCACGCCAATATGGATTCCCCACAGATCATTGGTAAAGCCCCCATTAAATCGTTTGACCAACACCACCACTAACTCCTGAATTGCAATGCCAGAACCACGGATCATGATCACATTGGATGGTCGCGGTCGTCGGCAGTATCGACCCGGTGAAACGCTTGCCGGAAGTTATCGGCTTGATTCGATGAGCGGCGATGATATTCGTGCCATCGAATGTTCCATCCTGTGGTACACCACTGGAAAAGGGAGCGAAGATTTGGGAATTTACGCTTTTTGGCGTTCCTCTATCGAATCCGGGGATTGGATTGATCCCCGGACGCCCGGTCGGTTTAGTACAGTTTTACCGAAATCGCCGCTTTCCTATACGGGCGTGATCGTCAAGATTCATTGGACGGTTCGTGTTCGGGTCTTCCTTGCGGATGGACGAGAAATCGTCGAAGATTTTCCCTTTTGGCTTGGCTCGCTTCCCGATGTCCGAGTAGTGAAGCCCATCGGTGGTTCCTCGGTCATTGAGAAAATCAAAGCGTAACGGGTCGGTTTGGCGCACTCTGTGGCAGTACAATCTTTCCTATGTAACTCATCATTACAACCGGCATAACCGTACCGGCGGAAAACACTGTATAACCGACATAGAGAATTCTTTATAAAAAACCGCCGAGTTTTGCAAGAAAGAGGGTCGAAAAAGACTGTGTAGCGTTAGATGCGCCCGGATTCGTGTAACGTTGTGGCAACACAGCCCACACGACCATCCCCTAACTATGACTTTGAAAACGAAAGCAATAGAATCAATGAAAATGTTCACGCCGTTTTGTCCGATGGAGCGACGAACCGAAGGGATGCAATTTGAACAAGAAAAAAGTGCAAACGTAATCTACATACGAGCGGAGGGCATACGCCCTCCGGTGAGTTCGAACCAACACGCCCAAAACCGGGGGGCGTATGCCCCCCGCTCATGCGCGGTCCTCGCCCTCCTCATCGCCGTCATGCTCGCGGGAACAAACGCGTTCGCGCAAAACACCTACATAAACTATCAACAGAGAGATTCAAGTCAGATAACTGATACGGATACCTTCTACACTCCTAATCGACATCTGCATGCTTGGCGCAATTCATACAGTGCCAATGCAGATAGTCGAAGTTACGCTTTCAATGAGTCGGCTGGTTGGGGCACCAACGGTGTCATCCAAGCCATCAACGCGGCGGATGGTGGATATACCGCCATTATTACAGAATCTGCTGCAGCCACTTCTGGATCCCTTCCGGGCAATGGTGGTTGGACAACAGATGCTAGCACTGCTTATCGATATCGACAAGGGTGGGATCAGTACACAAACCCTAACACATCAGCCGGTAGTACTGCGGTTAGGCTCACCTCCGGTGCCACTCTCCAGGATAACCGTAACAGCAACTACTTCATTACGGATTTAACCATAAGCGACTCTGCCAGTTATACAGGTGTACTTACTATAACTGGCGGAACAAATACTTCTTATACCACCAGTGGCACTTTTACAGGAAATCGAGGCGGATTGACGCTTGGTGCCAACGTTCTCTATGCTTCGTCGAATACGATCCTCGGGTCATCTGAAAACAGTTTCATTGCCACTATCACTCCTACTTCTGGGAGTACAACTAGGGGTTGGACAGCAAATACAACGACCACAAACGGAACGGTTGCCATAACAGGCGGCGGAGAAATGAGATCAAGCACGATCAGTATCAACGACAATACCACTCTGCGAGGCGGGACACATTGGAATGGCTCCTCCACACTCACCGTGGGTGCCGCCCGCGCGGGTAACTTGACGGTTACAGGAGCAAACACTTGCTTGGATTCAACAGGTGCCATCGTCGGTACAGGGAGCGGACGAGGAACCGTTACGGTCTCAACTAACGGCGTGTGGAACGCCGCCGGTTTGACACAAATCGGTACTGGTGCGCCAACGGGGGGCACTCCCGCAAACAATGGCTTGGTAACGCTCGATTCCGGGACTTGGAACAGCACCGGTCAAACACACGTTGGCGACGGTGGCACCGGAAGAGTCGAAATGACCAATAGCACTTGGAATGCGGGTAACGCTACTACGGGTCAGACAGTAAACATCGGAAACACTTCGGAAGGTACTGTCAGTATGAACAACAGCACGTGGACAAACCGATACACCTACATCGGTATCGGTGCTAATGGAATGGTTGATATGACCGGCGGTTCGTGGACGAACCAGGTCACCGACATCGGCTTGGGGCATACCGGAACGGTTACGCAGTCCGGTGGAACGCACACCGATGTAACCGCCAACATTGGAAATACCAGTATCGGTGAATACACCCTTTCGAACGGCGGAGAATGGAACACGACCCACGCAACCCTCGGCGTTACGAACACCGGAAATGGAACGGTTACGGTACAAGATAACGGTGCCGCATGGACGATTAGCGACGAATTGACCGTCGCCAAAGCGGGAACAGGAAGACTCAACGTTTCCGATAGCGGTTTGGTTGATGTTACAGGGCAAACCATCATTGGAGAGACCGGCTCGGCTGTCGGCTGGGTCGATGTTACTAGCAGCGGTGTATTGAATGCACGCGATAAAGTAACCGTCGGAAAAGGGGGGAATACAACCGGTACACTCAACATTCACAATGCGGGAAAAGTCAATGTTCTTGCGACCAGTGATTCCAATGGCATCGCTCTGATCGTCGCAGAAAGTACCGAAAACGGTTCTGTCTTCGTCGATGGCGACGGCAGTGCATTGAACGTTACTGGTAAAGCGGTTGTCGGACAAAATGGTACGGCAAAGGGACTGATCGAAGTGTCCGACAGCGGATATATGAAAGTAACCTCCGATCTGATCCTCGCTGAACTTGCCGGTGCGGAAGGAACTCTCTGGGTTCACGGCATGGATACCCTTGCCACTGATCCTGCCACGGTGGATGTTGGCGGCAAAATGATCGTCGGTCAACGCGGGAATGGGCTTGCCGAAATTTTCGACAGAGGTACGGTCAATGTTACCGGCGAAACCATCATCGCTGCACTCGGCAGTGCGGAGGGAACGGTCAATGTTTCCGATAGTGGTGTGTTGAATGCAAACGACAAAGTAACCATCGGACAGGCTGCCGGAACCAAAGGGGAATTGAACGTTTCTGATAACGGAATAGTCAATATTCACACGACGGATGCCGAACATATCGCCCTGATTGTAGCGGATAACAGCACAAACGCCGATACCGATCTTACTATTTCCACTAACGGAACGGTCAACGTTTATGGTCAAACCATCATCGGCAACCAGGGCAATGCAAGCGGAGATGTCAATATCTCCACTGGCGGAACGCTGAATGCCTACGACACCGTTACCGTTGGAAAAGGCGAAGATACACTTGGAATTCTCGATGTTAACGATGGCGGTCACGCAAACATTACAGCCACAGGTGACGCACTCATCGTTGCCGAAGATAGCGAGAAAGGATATGTGTACGTAGATGGAGTCGGCAGCACATTGGACGTGACCGGCAACACGATTGTTGGGCGGAACAATGGTTCCAACGGCTTCGTCGGTGTTTCTAACGACGGCGAGATGACCGTTGTCGGTAATACGACTATTGGACAGGAAACCGGCTCGACCGGACTTGTTACCGTGTACAATGACGGCTTAATGGATGTAACCGGCAAAACGACCGTCGGAAAAGGTGTCGGATCGGATGGAAAACTGCAAATTTGGGGCGGGGGGGATGTCATCCTTACAGCCGCCGCCAGCGACCTTACCAATACGGCTCTCGTCGTTGCCGAAAGCACCCAAAATGGTTCCCTTTTCCTCTGGGAATCTGGCAGCACCTTAGACGTGACCGGTAACACGATTATCGGTCAAAACAGTACGGCAGTCGGACGCGTCGATGTTTACGACGAAGCCGCAATGACGGTTCTTGGCAAAACAACAGTCGGACAAGATGTCGGATCGGTCGGAATACTCAACATTTATACCAACGGAACCGTAGAACTTACCGCCGGTACAGACGGTCTCGCTCTGGTCGTCGCCGAAAGTACCGAAGATGGGTATGTTTTCGTTGATGGTATCGGCAGCGATTTGCTTGTTACCGGCTCTGCGATTGTCGGTCAAGAAGGAACGGCAAAAGGATTGGTCGAAGTAACCAATAGCGGACACTTGGAAGTAACTCAAAACTTGACCCTTGCCCAAAAAGCCGGTTCAGAAGGTACCCTCTTGGTGTTCAACGATCCATTCCCCTCTGCCGCGACTCCTCCCCAAGTTGATATTGGGGGCAATTTGACTGTCGGGCAAGGCGGTATTGGACTTGCCGACATTTACAACACAGGTATTGTCAACGTGGATGGTCAAACCATTGCCGGTGAACTTGACGGGGCAATCGGAACCATCTATGTCCACCACGATGCCACGATGAACATGTACGACACTGTAACCATCGGAAAAGCAGCCGGTGCCATCGGTCTGCTCGATATTTACTCAGCGGGAACAGTAAACATTGATACGGGAAGTGCTGGCAATCTTGGCTTGGTCGTTGCGGAGTACAGCGTAAGCGGAACCGTCTATAACCATCACGGAACGACACCGGCGCATGGCGGATTAGTGTCTTATGGTGGAACAGCCCTTGTTCACGGCGTTGGTAGTGAGTTGAATGTGCTCGGCGAAACGATTGTCGGCGATAAATCCACGGCAAAAGGTGTTCTCGCTGTTTACGACCACGGCGAGGTGGAAACAAACGGCAAAATGACCATCGGAAATGCAGCCGGGACGACCGGGTTGCTCGATATTTTTGAAGAAGGAAAAGTCAGTATCGATAATGGTACCGGTGATGGATTGGTCGTTGCCGAATTCAGCCACGATGGAAAAGCGTTTGTTCATGATGCTGGCAGCGAGTTGAACGTAACCGGCAGAACAACGATTGGACGGGATGCAGAGGCAAACGGTCTGTTTGAAATTTACGACGAAGGAAAAGTGACGCTCACAAATGTCGGCGGTATCGGCTTGATCGTTGCAGACAGCAGCACAGGCGATCCCAACGGAACCTACTATAACCATCATGGTACCACCCCAGACCACGGAGGATATGACGGATTAGGAAACTACGGCGGAACAACTCTTGTCTATGGTGCTGGCAGCCTGTCGGTGGTCGGCGAAGCAATTGTCGGTAATCAAGGTTCCGCAAAGGGTGTTCTCGCTGTTTACGACAGTGGCACAATGGACACGACTGGCAAAACGACTATCGGAAAAGCAGCCGACACGACCGGATTGCTTGATATTTTCGAACAAGGAGTTGTTACTATCAATAATGGTACCGGTGATGCCTTGATCGTTGCCGAAAGCAGCCACGATGGCAAAGCATTTGTTCATGATGCGGGTAGCGAATTGAATGTTACCGGCAGAACAACGATTGGGCAGAATGCAGAGGCAAACGGTCTGCTTTATATTTATGAAGCAGGAAAAGCAACTCTCAGCAATGCTGGCGGCATCGGTTTGGTCGTTGCTGACCGTAGCACGGGCAATCCGAATGGAACCCCCTACGACCATAACGACACACCATTTGTTCTTGGCAGTAATCATTCCCATGACTGGTTTGAGCATGACCCTGACTACCTTCACCCTGCGGATAATCGCCACGTCGGTGGTCCCGCTGACCTCGGACCGGACTCCGACCTCGACCACAACAGTGGTTCCTACGGCGGAACAGTCCTTGTTTACAACCCCGACAGCGAGTTGAATGTGGTTGGTGAAACCATCGTCGGCAATACTGGCAATGCAAAAGGTGTTCTCGCTGTTTACGATAGTGCAACGATGAACACGGGTAATATATCGGATATGGACGGCAAAGTAATCATCGGAAAAGGTGCCAGTACGACCGGGTTGTTTGACATTTTCGAAGAAGGGAAAGCATATATCAAGAATGACGGCAACGATGCGTTGGTCATTGCTGAAAGTAGCGGCAACGGAAGAGCCTACATCCATGATGAATACAGCAGATTGGAAGTTATCGGCAAAACCATTGTCGGAGAAAAGACGGGTTCAAATGGGGAACTCCACCTTTATGACAAAGCCACAATGCAGACGACCGATTTTACCATCGGTCAGAACGGCGGGGCGTATGGATTTGTTGATGTTTTCGATAGCGGAATCCTGACAGTGGACAACAACATGATCATTGCCGAACTGAGCGGCTCGAAAGGTATTCTCAATGTACACGACCGTTTTGACACGAATTCACTTTATTCCAAAGTGTATGTGGGAGACAAATTGATCGTCGGGGAATACGGAGACGGACTTGCCAATGTCTATAACCGCGGTTCCATCGACGTTGGCGGTCAGATGATTGTCGGGCACTACAAATCAACAGATCCGCTCGATCCAGACTCGGCGAAAGGCGTTGTCAATATTTTTGAACAAGGTACGGTGCATGTTAATACCGAAGGTAAAGCCCCGACTACTACTCGTATCAATAAAGAAACGGGGCTGCCTATTATTGATCCCGAGACGGGGCTGCCTGCGATTGAGGACATGGCAATGGTCATCGGATATGAAGAAGGTTCGGTAGGTTGGGTTTATGTTGACGGATATGGGTCTGAACTTGATATTGAAGGTAACTTGTGGGTCGGCTACGAGAAAGACTCATACGGTGTGCTCCATGTAACCAACAACGGGATCGTACGTATTTCCGGGAACATGTTTATTGCCGAAAAGGAAGGTGCCTATGGTAACGTTTATGCTCATGAGGGCGGTCAAATCATCGTAGGACAGAACCATGTAATTGCCAGTGTAAGGGAGGGTTTTGCACATGAATACTACGATGGTCCGACAACGTCTCTGCATGTAGGAAACCTCCTGACGGTCGGCGAAAAGGGGTATGCCGGCGGATTTTACACAGAAAACAGATACGACGACCGCTATCGGATAGACCCAGGAGATTGGTGGAATGATTTCGCTCGAACGCTGGACTTCTCGGAGGAACATATTAACCCCAAGCCCAATCTGGATGTAAGAACGGGCAAGGACACCGGAAATGCTCCCGGATTGGCAATCACGCATGGCGCATCAGTCGTTTCCGGGAGAGGACTTGTCGGAGACGAACGCGGTAGCAACGGTTATGTCCTTATTGATAGTATTGGCGATGTTGTTAAGCCCGCCGAATGGATCGTCGGACACTGGATTAGAGAACCCGATGCTTCGCATCCTGATGTCAAGAAAGACGATCCGACAACATGGGTTCTCGACGATCCAACCAGCGGATATTTGGAGATCGGAAGAGAAGGTACTGCTTTTGTGCGTGTTCTCAACGGCGGATTGCTCGTAAGCAACGAAACCC
>Ga0082212_10012232_pt1 | contig 10821 bp, 8 predicted proteins | sample TergutNt197P3_FD_71548 | JGI IMG/M metagenome (GOLD analysis project Ga0082212, IMG submission 71548) | Neocapritermes taracua P3 segment gut microbial communities from Petit-Saut dam, French Guiana - Nt197 P3 | ecosystem: Host-associated > Arthropoda: Insects > Digestive system > Gut ...
ACAACGGGACGGGGGGCGGGAAAAAAGACAAAGACAGTGAACAGAAGTTTCAACATGCCCGGGGTCCGGGGTCGCAACCCCGGGCAGGGAGGGGGGCCGGGGTGGATCGTAAGGAGGGGCTGGGGGGGAACCTTGCCCGTTCCCCTTGGCCCCTCCTTACATCGCCCCCCATACTTTGGGATAAGGTCCCCACGGAGGAAACAAGGGGGGTCCGGGGCCGAAGCCGCTAACGGCCCGCAGGCGAGAACTTTACCAAGTATCGGGCGCGAGGGAGCGCGAAGCGCGACCAACCACAGAGCCTGCGAAGCAAGCGGACGGCGCAGCCCCGACGCATCCAAAAGCTGCGGCTTCAACTTTTTTTCCGGAACGATATTGACAAAGTGCAACGTTGCACGTACAATGGAAACAGAGAATTCGATGCGGGTTACGCCACGCGGCGGCGAAAGCGTACGTACAACCAAATAGTCAGCGGATTCTGGGAGGAGTACGATGCAATCAGTCTACACACACATTCCATATACGCTTCTTTGGGACAAGGCGCCGGTGGATATTTCCTTTCTGTTTGAACAGGAACGGCCGGCGGGCAAGCACGGCTTCATGACGGCCCGGGACGGCCGGTTTCTGTTTGAGGACGGCACGGAAATGCGGTTTTGGGGTACAAACTTCAACTCCGGCGCAAACTTCCCCGAACACAGCCACGCGGAGAAGGTGGCAAGGCGGCTGGCCGCAATGGGAATCAACATCGTACGCTTCCACCAGCTTGATTCGGAATGGTCCACGCCCAACCTGTTTCAGTTTACCAAGGGACCCCGGTGCGCCACCACCCGCCGGCTGGACCCCCGCAGCCTGGAACGGCTGGATTACCTGATTTACTGCCTCAAGGAAGAAGGCATCTACGTCTACCTTGACATGATGTGCTACCGGAAGTTCAAGTCCGGGGACGGGGTGGAGAACACGGTGCTGATGCCCGAAGCGGGCAGGCCGTACTCCAACTTCGCCCGCAGGCTGATCGAGCTTCAAAAAGAATTGAACGGGCAGCTTTGGGGGCATTATAACCCCTATACCAAGCTGGCCTACAAGGACGACCCGGTGATCGTGATGACCGAGATCACCAACGAAAACGACCTGTTTATGTCGTGGCACCTGGGTAAAATCACCCTTGAGCCCTACCGGACGGAGCTGGCCGAACTGTACGCCCGATGGGCCGAAAAAAACGGCGTGGCCTATGAAGGGGAGCCTCCCGGCGGGATCGATTTTGAAAACAACGGGGACGAAAACATGGCCCGCTTTAAAAGCGACGTCATGAAGGACTATTACCGGGAGATGATGGACGACTGCCGCAGGATCGGCGTTAAAATACCGATCACCGGCACAAACTGGAGCATCAACACCGCCATCCTGGAAGCCCAGATGGCGACCGACTATACGGACAGCCACGCCTACTGCTGGGACGGCGACCAGCGCAGGTTTACGGATATGTCCATGATCCGGCAGCGGGGAAACATGCTGTCCTCCCTGTCCATCAACCGGGTGGCCGACAAGCCCTTTTTCGTATCCGAGTGGGACGAGCCGTGGCCCAGCATGTACCGCGCCGACAGCCCCCTGCTGATGGCGGCCGCGGGCAGCTTCCAGGGCTGGTACGGCTTCACCATCCACACCTACCGCTACGGCACCAACGAGCAGGAGAGCGTCACCTCCAAAATCGGCCGGGATATCGTGATCGGCAACTCCTACTACCGGGGCATCTTCGATACCTACAACGATCCGGCCAAGTTCGGCCTGTTCTATCACGCGGCCCTGATCACCCGCCGGGGCGACGTCCGCCGGGCGGAAAAGACCGTAGCCATCGCCCACGAAAACATCGCGGGGCCCAGCGTCCTGGACGGGCCGGAGCATTTTAAAGCCTACGAGATGACGCCTGAAAAGCACAGGGTGGTAACCGAGCTGCCGGGAAGGGAACACGGGAGCGCAGCGGACATCCGCCTTGGCCAAAGAGACGAAACCGAGTGGGGCGCAGCCTGCGAGGTGCTGAGCGATACGGGGGAGATGTACCGGAACCTGGAAAAGGGATACGGATACATCGACAGCCCCATGACAAAGGCCGTGTACGGCTTCCACGCCAAGGGCTGCACCTACGCGCTGAACGGCATGGACATCAGCGTTGACAACGACTTCGCCACCCTGGCCGTCAGCAGCATCTCCGACAAGCCCATCGCAAGCTCGGACAACCTGCTGCTCACGGCGGTGGGCCGCGCCGACAACAAGGACGCGGTGTACCAGGAGGGCCATACAAGGCAGGCGGATTGCGGGACCGGCCCCATCATGGCGGAGGTGATCCGGGCTAAGATCAGCATGGAAACCTGCCATGCCAACCTGCGGATCTGGTCGGTGGACAACGAGGGCTTCTATACCGGGGCGGTCCCATTTCACTATGAGGACGGCCGCATCATCTTTGAAATCGGCGGGGAATACGCTTCCATCTACTATCTCATTCAGGCGCAGTAACGGGCCGGGCCGGCAAGGAGCGCTTACGGGAAAGGAGACATCCCTATGGCGGCGTTGAAACTGGGCTGGGGCAAGGCCGATATCACGCCCATCGGCGACATCTGCAAAAAGGTCTCCCTGGTGGGCCAGTTTAACGAGCGCATCACGGATACGGTGCGGGATCCCATCTCCGCCACGGCCCTGGCCATCGAGGCTTCCGGCGGCTGCAAGGCGATACTCGTCTCGATGGACCTCGGCTTTATCACCGACGGCTTGCTCGCCGCCGCCCGGGAAGCGCTGGCAAAGCTGCTTCCGGACTTTCCGGTACGATCGTTGATACTGGCGGCCACCCACATCCATACGGGCCCCCACCTGGGCCGGGACACCATGTCCGCCCTCTGGGGCCCCCGGTTTGAAAGCTTTTCCTCGGACCCGGAAGTTTTATCGCCGGAGGCGTTTACTGATTTTGCCGCGGGCCGGGCGGCTCAAGCCGCCGCCGCCGCATGGACCCGGCGGAAGCCGGGCGGCGTCGCCGCCGCTTTTGGCAGGGTGGCGGTGCCCCAATGCCGGCGGGGATGCTACAAGGACGGCAGAGCCGTGATGTACGGCGACACCGACAGGCCGGATTTCCTGCGGATCGAGGGCGGCGCCGACACCGGGGTGGAATATATCGCGGTTTTCGACCGGGCCGGAAAAATGACCGGAGCGGTTGTAAACCTGGCCTGCCCCGCCCAGGTCATCGAACACAAGGAGTACATATCCGCCGACCTGTGGGGCGAGGTGCGCCGCCAGTGGCCGGAGTGCGAATACATCCTTCCCCTTTGCGGCGCGGCGGGGGACGTCACCATGCGCGACCTGGTACGGCGGGACCGGGGCGAGGCGGACATGCGCGAGCCGGAGGGCATGGAACTGCAGGCCGGGCGGATCGTGCGGGAAAGCGCGTACACCCTGTCCCGGATCCAACGGACGGATATCCTGTACGACGCGCCGGCGGGGCATGCCGTACGGCGCATATCCCTGCCCCTCATGCGGGTAAGCGAGGAAGAATATCAAAAGGCGAAGGTCTTATACGACGCCTACGAGCGCGACTATGAACTAAACGACTTTTCAGCCGGCTATGAGGACGGGGTGCCGCTGCGCATGAGAGACAGGGTGGCCTACTCCGTGGCGGCCGGCGTGGTGGCCCGGCGCCGGCTGCAAGCCGGAATCAGTGTCATCGACCTGGAGGCTCACGCCCTCCGGCTAGCCGATACGGCGCTGGTTACCAACCCCTTCGAGCTGTATCAGGATTACGGGATGCAAATAAAAGCCCGGAGCCCGGCCCGCCAAACCCTGATCGCGCAGCTTTGCTGCGGCCAGCTGGGCTACCTGCCCACCGCCCTGGGGATCTCCGGCGGCAGTTACAGCGCGGGGGTGTCCAACGGTTACTTCGGGCCGGAAGGGGGCCAAATGTACGTGGAAAAGGCCCTGGACATGATCGGCGATCTCTTTGAAAGCAGGTGACCTTTTGATTCGCAGATCCTATTGGAAGATCCTGGGGAAGGATATACGGCGGGACTGGGAGCTGTACCTCCTGATCCTGCCGGTGCTGGCTAACTATATCATCTTCCACTATCTTCCCATATACGGGCTGCAGATCGCGTTTAGGCGATACAACATCGGCCTGGGCATCGCAGGGAGCCCCTGGACCGGGTTCACCAACTTTTCGAACTTTTTTTCCTCCTACTACTTCCTGCAGATGACGTGGAATACGCTGATCATCAGCCTGATGCTGATCGTGTATGGGTTTCCCCTTCCCATCCTGTTCGCGCTCCTTCTGAACGAGGTGCGCCGGACGGGGCTGCGCAAGGGCGCGCAAACCATCTCCTACCTGCCATACTTCATATCGGCGGTGGTGCTGGTGGGCATGCTGAAGCAGATGCTCCAGACGGATGGAGGCATCGTCAACACCATCATCACCTTTTTCGGAGGGGAGTCCATCTACTTTCTCGGCAAGCCGGGCTATTTCCGCTCCATCTACGTGCTGATGGAGCTATGGCGGGGCACCGGGTTCAGCGCCATCATCTACATCGCCGCCATCACCTCCGTGGACCAGGAGCTGTACGAGGCGGCGGCCATGGACGGGGCGGGAAGGCTGCGCCGCGTCTGGCACGTGACCCTGCCCTGCATCATCCCCACCATTGTCATCATGTTGATACTGCGCATGGGCAGCATATTAAACGTGGGGTGGCAGGAGATCCTGCTGCTGCAAAACCCGCTGAACGCCGACGTGTCGGAGGTAATTTCCACCTTCGTGTATAAGCGCGCCTTCGAGAAGAACGATTTCAGCTACGCCACGGCGGTGGGGCTCATCAATTCCCTGGTGGGCCTGATCTTCGTGCTGGCTACCAACGCAATCGCCAAACGGGCCGGAGACACCTCCCTTTTCTAAACGGAGGCTCCCATGGGAGAGGAGTGATCGGCATGTCCAGCGTATCGGGGATGCGCCAGGGGAAATCGGACCGGGTGGTGGGCGTCGTCAGCACCGTGCTGATCATCGCCCTGTCCCTCGTGTTCCTGTACCCCGTGGTCTATATCGTCTCCCTGTCCTTCAGCGACAGCCAGTTCGTGGACAGGCGCATGGTATGGCTGCTGCCCATGGGCTTTAACGTGAATGCGTACAGGCTGGCTTTCCGGCACGAATACCTGCTGGGGTCCTACTGGAACAGCGTGGTCTACTCCGTCCTGGGCACGGTATACTCCCTGGCCCTTACCATTTTCGGCGCCTACGCCCTGTCCCACAAACGGCTTCGCGGCCGCGGCGTCATCACGATGATCATATTCATCACCATGCTGTTCAGCGGCGGCCTTATCCCCACCTTCCTGCTGGTGCGGGATCTGGGCATGCTCAACAGCCTGTGGGCCATGATCCTGCCCTGCGCCGTCTCCCAGTGGAGCCTCATCGTCATGCGCACGGCCTTCCAGCAGAACCCGGAAAGCATTGAGGAATCCGCCCGGATTGACGGAGCCAGCCACTTCCAGGTGATGCTGCGGATCGTGGTGCCCATGTCCACGCCGGTAATCGCCACAATGGGCCTCCTCTACTTTGTGGGCAAGTGGAACGACTATTTTCAGGCCATGGTATACCTCTCCACCCGAACGATGTTCCCCCTGCAGCTCATAGCCCGGGAGCTGCTGGTGGTCTTCGGCGACAACGCTTTTAAACGCGCCATGGGCAACGTGGCGGAGGCGTCGAGGCTGAGCTACTCCCCCGTTACCTTCCGCAGCGCGATCATCGTGCTGACCCTGGCCCCCCTGATGGCGATCTATCCCTTCCTGCAGCGGTACTTTGTCAAGGGCATGACCGTGGGCGCGGTGAAGGGGTAACCCTCCGCATAGGGGCGGACATCCATACGGTTCAACATACGTTGAAAATAAACAAGGGAGGAAAGATCATGAAAAAAGCACTGGCACTTCTTCTTGGGACGGTATTGCTGATCGCGCTGTCCGCCGGCTTCGTCACCGGCTCCGGCGAGCAGCCGGAACTGGGCACCGACCGCCTGGAACTGACCTGGATGGTGCACGACTTCGTGAACGCGCCCACCAAGGACGACTCCATCGCCAACAAGTTCTTTGAGGACCGCTTCAACATCGCCATCCATTTTGAGACGGTTAACTTTGAGGACTACAACACGAAACTGGGCCTCGTCCTGGCTACCGACGACAGGCCGGACCTGGTGTGGGCCATGCCCTGGGAGGGGGGCCTCTCCATGTACTACGACACGGGGCTGGTGGCGGAGCTGACGCCCTACCTGGACACCTACGCCCCCGATTTCATGGCCATTATGAACGGCGATCCCTCCCTGGCCAAAAACGTCAAGGACGACCAGGGGCGCTACTTCTTCTTCCCGCAGCTCCTGTACGGCTACGACCGGGAGGGCGTGGCCATGCGGATGGACTGGCTGGAGGAACTGGGCCTGCCCGTACCCACTACCACCGATGAGTTTTTCGACGCGGTGCTGGCCATGAAGACCCTGGACCCCAAGGTCATCCCCATCACCTCCGGGCAGTATATGCCCGCGGAACTGGGCCTGCCGCGCCCCTTCTACCGCGCTTTCGGCACCTGGGAAACCTGGTTCCCCTTCTCGGAGAGCGAATACCTCTTCGGGCCCTATGAGCGCAGCGAGGAGATGCGGGCTTGCCTCAAGTGGCTGAACGCCCTGTACGAGGCCGGCGCCATCGACCAGGATTACCTGACCGTGGACCAGGACGCCTCCGTGGCCAAGATGATGAACGACGAGGTGGGCGCCATCTACGGCTGGATGGGCGGCGACCATATGTGGCCCAAAAATGCGGACGGCACCTATGACGAGTACTACAACTGGGATGTCATACTGCCCCTAAAGGGACCGGGCGGGCTTCAGATCGGCGACGCCGCCGACCTGGTGGGCCATCCCACCTACATAACCTCTTCATGCCCCGAGATTGAGCGGGTTATCAGCTTCTTCAACTGGTGCTATTCCGAAGAGGGCATCGACTTCCTGAACTACGGCATCGAGGGCGTGACCTATACCTTTAACGAGGACGGCACGAGGGAGTATATGAAGGAGTTCCAGGAGCACGAATACGGCCTCGGAAACGGCCTTCGCGCCGCGGGATTCCTGGGAGTCACAAGGCCCTACGTGAACAGGCCGGACAACGCTTTTGCCGCGTCCCCCTCCACGGTGCGCTACATCGAGGCCAGCAAGCCCTTTGAGCGCCTGTCCTTCCCCAACCTGACCCCCACCCCCGAAGAGGTGGACATCGACGTGCAGCTGGGCGCCGACATCCTGAAGTACTGCGAAGACACGCTGCCCCTCTTTGTGGTGGGCCAGCTGAACACCGACGGCGATTTCGACGCATTCCTGACCCGCCTGGAAGCGATGCGGGTGGAGGAGTACATCGCCAACAAACGGGCCCAGTACGAGCGCTGGCAGGCAAGGTAGGCGTTACGCCATCACGGGGTACGACGCAAGGATAGACCGGGAGGAACCGGGGTTATACCCCCGTTCCCCCCTTCCGATCCCCCAAGCCCCCCCTTCCCGGCTTACGCGGCCGGGAAGAGGGGGCCCTTCCGCCGCAGGCAAAAAGCGAAACGCAGGTGAGCGTTTTATCAAAACCGGACGCGAGAGAGCGCGATTCCCCTTACAGAGCAAAGCGACGTCGGGAGGTTCTGAAACACATGAACGGACAGGAGCGCATGGAAGCCATCCACAAAAAACAGCCCCATGACCGCGCGCCGATCTGCACGCTGGTGGACGATATATCGCGCATGGGCATGAGCCGGCGGTTTCGCGAGATGACGCCCATCGAATTCTACAAGTATCTGGGGTACGACATTTACCAGTTTGGCAATTACGGCCTCCCGGAAGCGGAGCAGGTGAAGTATCCTTACAACATGGTGAAAAAGAACGTGATTGAGACATTCACCGACCTGGGAGACGGCTATACGGAAGCGGTGACGGAGACGGAGCGCGGAATCCTGACGGGCAAGACGTACCGGGGCCATCCCGTGAAATATCCGGTGGAGAACCTGAATGACGTGAAAATACTCACGGAGATCTGGCGGAATACGGAATACGCGGCCGATCTGGAGGGCTGCGGGGAAAGCTACGAACGCATGGCCAAGCTGATGGAAGGATACGGCGTCTATGTGCCGGTGGTCTATCCGTCGGCCCTGCAAAAGCTTCTGGAGGAGGACATCGGCGCCGAAAACTTCTACTACATGCTCCAGGATTATCCCCGGGAGATCCACGAGCTCATTGAAATCATGCACGACCGCCGCTGCCAGGAGTACCGGCTTGTGGCGAAGCATATGCCCTACGACGCGTGCATCACCTGCGAAAACACCAGCACCACCTACATCAGTCCGGCCCTCTACCGGCAGATCTCCCAGCGGCATATGAAAGATTTTGTGGATATCATGCACGCCGAGGGCAAAATGGGCATCCTGCACATGTGCGGCTATATCAACGACCTGCTGTACGACTTCATCCCCACCGGGCTGGACGGCATACACGGCCTGACGGAACCGCCGGTGGGCAACACCCTCGTCGCCGACGCGCTGGACATCCTGGAGGAGGACATGCTGATCGTCACGGGCCTGGACAGCACCAAGGTGCTCTGCCCCGATTATTCCCCGGACAGGCTGATCGCCCATATGGAAGAATTTATCACGGACCGGCTGAAAAAGGCCAACATCGTATTCGGCATCGCGGCCGACGGGCTGACCACGCCCCTGGACCGCTTTATTACGGTAGGCGAATGGTTTGCCACCCGCGGGTATCCGGGCGGGGGAGGTTCTCCCGCCGCTTGACGCCGGGGACAAAATATCAACAGGAAAAGGGATCACTGATGAAACGATCGGAAATTAACCAAATCATGCGGGACGCCCTGGAATTTGCCGAATCCAACGGGTTCCGGCTTCCGCCCTTCGTACGCTGGACTCCCGGCGACTGGCTGTCCAAGGGGCATGAGTACGACGAGATCCGTGATTGCATGCTTGGGTGGGACATCACCGACTTCGGCAGCGGCGCGTACTTCAAGACGGGCCTGCTCATGATCACTCTACGCAACGGCAGCTACCGGCTTGCGCAGTATGCCAAGCCCTACGCGGAAAAGCTGCTGATCAGCGGCGAGGGGCAGGTTACGCCGTGCCACTTCCACTGGAACAAGGTGGAGGACATCATCGTGCGGGGAGGCGGAAACTTGCTGGTACAGGTGTACAACGCCACCGACGACGACCGCCTGGCGGACACCCCGGTGGAAGTCTTCGTGGACGGGCTGCGGAAAACCGTGGAACCGGGGGCGGTCGTCCGCCTGACCCCCGGAGAGAGCATCACCCTTCCCAGCCGCCAGTATCACAGCTTCCGTGGGGAGGAAGGGTTTGGCAAAGTTCTTGTGGGCGAGGTGTCCAGGGTGAACGACGACCGGTCGGACAACCGCTTTCTCGAACCCGCCGGGCGCTTCCCGCAGATCCAAGAAGATGAGAAACCCCTCCATCTGCTGTATACGGAATATCCGTCGGCGCCCTGACGCTTCGCTCCCGCGGGCGGGTCCCTTTTCAGATCCTTCCCTTTGCTCAGGATGACAGCTACAACCCCTGCCGGTCATTCTAACAACCCCCGCCGGTCATTCTGAGCGCAGCGAAGAATCCTAGCGGCGCGAAACGACGACAGGAGATATCCCCATTGCTAAAAAACTTTTACAGCGATACCTTTGACATCATCATACAAGCGGGGCAATCCAACGCCCAGGGCTGCGGTTTCGGGCCCGTTAACGATCCGTTTGTTCCGGCGGAAACCATTTGGGCCATGGCTCCGGATCTCACGGTGGCGCAGGCCCGCGAAAGCGCCAGCGGAAACCGGGTGATCGGCAATTTCGCGCTGAACTTCGCGAATCTCTATGTGAAAAACGGCTTTCTGGCGCCCGGCCGCAAGGTTTTGATCCTCTTGTCCGCCCTGGGCGGAACCGGTTTTTCGGACGGGCGGTGGAAAGCCGGGGATGATCTGCATGAGCGGCTTCTTCAAATGACCGGCGCGGCCATGGCGCTGAATCCCGCCAATCGGGCCGCGGCGTTCCTGTGGCATCAGGGGGAGACCGACGCCATTCTGGGCGCGTCCCGCAGCTACTATGAACGGCATTTCGCCGCGCTGATCAAGGCCGTCCGAAGCGCCTGCCGCGACGACCGGCTGCCTTTTATCGCGGGGGATTTTGTATGGGATTGGAAAAAGCGCAATATGGACCTCTGCGAGCCTGTGATAAGCGCTCTCCGGAGCCGCTGCAGCGCGGACGGCCGGGGCCGGTTTGTGGAAACGAACGGGCTGAAATCCAACGCAGAGGAAAACCGGGGCTGGGAGGCCGTGGATCCCGAAGAAGCGATCCATTTTTCCCGCCGGTCCCTCTATCTTCTCGGAGAGCGGTATTTTAAAGCGTATAAAGCCGCCGCTTCACGCTCCTGACGCGGCCTCCCGGCAGCCTGCGAACGCGCGGGGCCGCATGGCCGCGCGCAATGGCTTTACAGGGGACGCCGCTTTAGGCGTCCCGTGCGGCGACGGCGCAAGGGGGCCGAGGGGGAGCGCCGGGGTTTCCCCCGGGGGAGCGAAACGGCAAAAGGAGGCGTTCTGCATGCTGAAAGCGGGTTTTGGAGAAGTGGACATCACGCCCTGGCGGGGCGTTCAGCTGGGCGGCGACATCGGGCGGCACAGGCCGGCCCGGTGGGTCCGCGACAGGATTTACGCCCGCGCGGCGGCCCTGGAAGGGGACGGCGTACGGATCCTGATCATATCCCTGGGGCCCAACGCCCTTGAAAAGGCCGAG
>Ga0082212_10012233_pt1 | contig 10819 bp, 6 predicted proteins | sample TergutNt197P3_FD_71548 | JGI IMG/M metagenome (GOLD analysis project Ga0082212, IMG submission 71548) | Neocapritermes taracua P3 segment gut microbial communities from Petit-Saut dam, French Guiana - Nt197 P3 | ecosystem: Host-associated > Arthropoda: Insects > Digestive system > Gut ...
CCTTCCGTTATAATCATAAAACGTCACTCTCTGACCTTCGACCGTGCAGTAACGGAAGCAGCCGTACCCGAAACCGGACGCCCCGCTGATCCTGGCCGAGTTGCTTACATACTCAAGCCCCGACGGCAGGTAGTCCGTTACGCAGTATGAACCGTTCAGCGCTTTTGCCGAGTAATCGATCCACACCTGGACGCGTACCAGGTCGCCCTGCTCAAACGTGTAACTGCTGTTTCCGTCGCCGCCTTCCCTGTAATAGCGGCGGCGGACAGTTATATCCTCGTCGATGTCGCCCGCTTCCGTCAGCGGTTTTTTGAAGACTGATACGGCGCCGACTTCGCCCGTCACGCCGAGCAGCCTGAACTCGCCCATATTACGGGCCGGAATCCTCAACGTATAGCAACCGCCGTTGCTGAGTTCGCGTACATACTGCTGCCCGAACAGCGTATATGTAATGCTGCAGGGCGTCCCCGACTTCTTCGCAATCTCATGTTTGATATGCGACAAGCGTTCTAGCGTGATAAGCGTATCAGTCGCGTAGTTTCTGACGCAGTACTGATACAAGCCTTCTTTTTCGTCCTTTTCAAGCCTTGTCGCGAGCATGCACGCCGCGGAAGTCGCCTCAAGGATATCATCATTGTCGACGCCGGTATTCACTCTGTAATACGGCGTTATTCTTTCAAGCTTGGGGGCGATTCGGCTGTCGTACAACGCTGCGGCTGTTTCGTTTTCTCCCAGTGCAAGGTAGCCCAGCGCGATATACACTATATCCTTAACCGGCAGGCCGTCCAGAAGCGAGTAGTTATCCAGATGCAGCAGCACAGGTTCCCGCAGAATGGCGAGGCCGTAAAGCGCGCACATCTTATTATCCGCGTTGTCGCCCTCAAAGACGTTGTACAAATAGTTCTTCATCGCGTTGATATCGACGTCGCCTGATATATACGGCAACAATTTCACAGTCGTAACAAGATCGCTGTCGGCGTAAGGCAGAATGGCGATTCCGCCGTCAGCCCGCTGGTAAAGCGCCGCGTTGAAACTGTCATTGACCCCGTATAATTCAATGTCGGGGAAATACTCCGCGAGAAGCCTGTCCGCTTCCCTGCGGGCGACAAGCTTCTCGACCCTGTCGCCGTATACATAGCGCATACCAAGCAGCTGATAAAGATACTGCCCCCTGCCGCGGTCCGTGAACGTAATATTAGTCAGGCCCGCCGTACCGACGTCGAACACCGTGCCTGTGGTAACATCGTAGTAAGACGCGGCGTCCATCTCGCGATAAGTGGCTAACACCTGAAACTGATGCCTGACGGCGTCGCTCGAACCGTTGCTTACGGAAGCCTTTATGATAAGGGCGTTTTCACCGATGTCCCTCATCTCCCAAAGGGGAATATCGACGCGCTCGAAAGCGGAACCGCTTGCAGTGTACTTCACGTCAGGCGCGCTCTCGTCCCAGACTTCAAAAGATACAGTCTCTCCGCCGGAAAGCGCAGTGCCGTAAACGTTGACGCCGATCGTCGGAACATCCCCGGCAAGGAAGGTGTCGTTGAGCGAGTAGCTGAGAAACACGGGGTTTGTGACGATTATGCTTCGCACACTGTTGCCCGCGAACAGATCGTTGCTGACGCCGGATACAGTAAGCCGCCACGACGTTATATTGTCGGGGAGCCTGAATGAGTAGACGGCTTCGCCGCGCTCATTCGCGCGGAGAGTGGCGAAGAACGCCGTATCCTTGAATACTTCCCTTAAATATGTATCGTTATCACCGCCTCCTGCGTCTGCCTCCGGGGACGCGGACGCCATTGGCGCCATATCAGCTATGTTGGCCCCGCCGTCCATCGCTCCGCTTTCATCGTCAGAAGGCGCCAGGTAAGTCCTGTGCGTCGCCGACGTGAATTTCAGTCCCGTACCCAGAGGCCTGTAAAGCGACGAAAGAGTATCGACATTGTAATCCTGCAGAGCGAACAACGCCTCGTCGACAATGCTGATGTTTACGAACGCGGGCTTCGCGTTTCCGGCCGCGTCCGTCGCTGTGACGGTGATATTGCACATATCACCCGGTTTATATGAATCTTTGTCGGTGGCTGCCGTCAGCGTCAGGTCATTTACTGAATAGTCAAAGCGGATATCCGCGTTCATGTAATAATTTGACTGGTAATTATATCCGTTGAAGTAGTACGCGAATACGGTCAGGTTGGGAATATGCTCCGCGGAGAACGTGAAGGAGAACGGATTTCTTCCCGCCTGCCAGTTTTTGATTCCGCTTTGCATGGCGACGAAAAGGAAGTTCCCCCTGCTGACGGAATTTGTCCCGCGTTTAAGTGTCAGCGTCACTTCCTCGCCGATGTTATAACCGTCTTTCGCGCCGTCGAGGTAATAATCGTTTGTGTTCACCCACCGGTAGTAGTTTGAGTAATCCCTGCCTATATAGACGTTCTGCGTTATGCGCCGCCCGTTTCCGTCTGCGCAGGACAGCTTTACGTAGTAACTCTCGTACTCGCGGTCCGGTACGGTAAAGCTTTTTGACGCCCTGCCGTCCGCGCCTGTCGTAATGCTGAAGCTGCTGATCATCTCTTCATTGCGGCTGTACGTGTACCTCGGCACTGTCCTCTTTTCGATATAATCGTAGTAGTTCCCCGCTTCGGATCTCGTGTAATAGACCCTGTAAACTTCCGCGGATATCGACTTACCGGCGACAGGGGCGTCCAGATAATCGAAGTAATGCTCCGCGCCGCCGTTATTTATCCTGTCGAGCGTGATGGAATTGACGTCGACCGTGAGCGACGCGTTTCTGCCGCTGCGCGACGCCTGAGCCGCCACGTCTACGTCGTTTATAAAGACCCGCGCGCCGCAGTATCTGAGGGTCTGCCCGATTTCGGGAAGCGTCGCTTCAGCCATGAAGACCAGGCCTGTCTCACCCTGCGCGCTGCTTTCCGGAGTAATAACGCAGGAGACCTCCGCGAGACCGTCGAGGCCTGTCCTGACCGTTCCCCGCCCGGGTGTGACCAGATTGTAAGCGTAAAGATTGTAGGAGATTTCGAGGTCCGCCACCGGAGTGCCCTCAAAGAATCCGGCCTTAGTCGTGAAAGTGATCGTCTCACCCGTGAATACAGCCTTCTTATCCGCGCTGACTTCGATCTGATACGGAGGCTTCACATAGTCCGCGACCGTGAAGTATGTGCTTCCCAGCGCGATATCCCCGTGGTAGATTGTCAGGTTGTATGTGCCTGAATCCAGATTCGGCAAATTAAGCTCGTCCGAGTAAGCGCCGTTATCGACCCGCACAGTCTGCCTGTGCAGAATATCCCTCTCGCCATACCTGCCGTAGCCGTAAGCCTGCGTCAATTCAGCGGTAACATAGTCTATTTGCCCGCCGCCTCGATTTTGAGCGAAACCGAAAAATGAAACGGCGTCGTCGCGCTTGAACAATGTCCGGTCGAGCTGAAGCGTAGTCCAGTACCTGTCGTCCCCGCTCGTATCGTAGTACCGGTATCCGTAATCGTAATAATAGTACTCGCGGTAATACAACCAGGTACATGTCCTGCCATTGGCAGAAGTTATATTGAGCTGCTCGCTGCCGTCGGACGCCAGTTCCCTGTCTATCACTGCGACGCCGTTGGCGTCGGTCCTGTAAGTCCGGCCGCTCTTCACGTCAAGGACCGTCGCGCGCGCGGACGCGCCCCCGGTGATTACGTCGTTGACCCATACGATAGCTTTACCGTTATCCGCGACGACCTGGACAGGCAGGTCGCTTATCTGAACTATGATTTGGGAATGAGCGTCGCCTATCGACGCGTCGATAAGATAGAAACCCTGCGACAATCTGTCCGGCAGTTCCAGCATGCGGTAGTAGCTGTTCCCGTCGCTGATGTCGGCGCGGAAATTCATCACTCTGCTGAGCCCGCCGGTGTTTATGAGATTATCTTCCCCCGACCAGCGCGCCCAGTACGGCGTGTTCCCCAGTTTTTTGACGGCGTCGACCGCCTGCTCCGCGCCGCGGAACATGTATACGCTGACGTCGGGCGCCTGCCGCGGTTTCCCCCTTGAAGAAGAAATGCCGTAACCTATTCTCGGAGCTTCGATCGACGGCAGCTCGACATAGGTATTGAAAAAGTATACGGAATCGGAACGATCCTGCGGCGAGTGTCCGGGCTCCGGTTCTGTTTCAAATGAGAAGACGTAATCGGTCAGCAGCTCTTCGTTTGTACCGCTGAATTTTATGCCCGCCCTTATCGTAACAGTATACACCGTCCTGTAAGCTAGCGCCTGAGGAACGAATACGGCGGTGTTTTTATGGTATTCGAACCTGCCCCTGACCTGCGGCGATATACTGAAATAACTGTCTAGCGGCGTATAGCCCTCATCGGAAAAGGTTATCTCTATCCCGCTGTTTACAGGCACGTTCGTGGCCTGATTGAATGGATAGCATGACGTTATCGAAGCGCGCCGCGCAGTCTGGAAAGCCCATGTGATATCGTCCTTGCCCTCGCGGCTGAGCCTGAAGATATACAGGGAGTTCTGCGAAAGGGTCACGGCGGGAGTGATGAGAAAGCCGGCCGCGCCGTTTTGCGTAACTGACGGCGCAGGCTGGCCGTCGATGGACAGACCCGCCCGGACCTCATCTTCCGTTGTTCCCGCGGGAGCCGTCAGGATAAAGGCGCTTGAGACGTCGACGCCCGACGCCCCGAACTGCACAGGTGTTAGCGTGTACCCGTCCTTTAGCTGCGCCGCGGCCGCCGCTGTGTTGGACGCGTCAGACGCGACCGGGCTGAGAGGGACGACCCCAAGCAGTATTATTGAAACCAGACACAAGGATATTATTCTTTTCACAGGATTACCTCCATCACAATAAGCCCGTTTATCTCTGCTGCGGTATGCCTGTTTGACGCAATCCCGGGGAATTTGTTCCATTATAAAAGTCATTGTATGTTATACGGTCCGACTCACTTGCTTCAATTACATTTCATTGACTTTTTCGGCGAGGTCTTTCAGAATGCCCTCGAATTCCGCGTAGTAACGTTCCTTCCCGTGATGCCCCTCAAGTTGAAGCGGCATACGTTCGAGGTTTGACAGGATCACCGGGATCCATCTGTACGGTATGCCGATAAGCAGAGTGTCGGGAGCATAGAGCTGCCTTCCGTGCAGCCCGTGAACGAGCGCCGGTACGACGAAGTTCACTTCGGCGGTTTTGTAAGGGTGGACGAGCAGCCATGAGCAGCCCATGACGGGCGTGCATGACGACTTATACATCTCTCCCGTAGAGTAGGTCATTGCCCGCATAACGATCTCAGCCTTTTCGGGCGGCGCGCTTATAACGAGCACGTCCGGCTCAAACGTCATCCGCGCTACAGTCGAGAAGAGCGCGAAGTTCGCGGTACCCGCGTCGAGCCTCGGTACGAACTGATAAAAATGCTGGTTGCATCTCGCGTCGTCGAAGACTCCCAGGCGCGGGCCGATCTGCCCGCTTTTTTCAAACGGCGTAAACTCGTCCATTCCTAGAATGATCTTTCCTACGCAGGTCTCGTCGTTTTCCCGCGAAAAATAGAAGCACCTGTCCTCCGCCTGGCATTTTCTCAGGATCTCGCAAAGCGACAGCTTCGCGTCTTTTTCAAGCGGCGGGATATCGTCCGGGCGGAAGAAACTGTATTTCACCCCGACGGGCGGCAGTTCCAACCCGAGTTTGCTGAGAACAGAGTAGTCGTTGATAAGCTTGTCCATTATAATATCCATACCTTTCAGTTTTCTATGCCCATTCTATGATAGACACAGAGTTAAATAGAACTTGAATATTCTCATAGTTTTTAGTATTATTGCTGTAGAAAACCACTAAGCGGCTGCAAATGCTAAACCTGTCAGGCGGTGGGCGCAGCTCACATTTGTATGCTATCACAACTACTATTCATTTACAATACGGGGATCATCACTATCAATAATAAGAAGGTATGGCCTTATGATTGAAATAATTAAAGCGGCGGATTTTCAACCGGGGAGAAAAGCGCGGTACGCGGCTCCCGGGACAGTCACATCCGTTGTAGCGGATATAATCGCGAACGTTATAGAGCGCGGCGACGAAGCCCTGCGGGAGTATTCTGAGAAATTCGACGGAAGCGTTCCTGAAACATTTGAAATGCCTGAGTCTGAGCTGGACGCGGCTGTTAACGAAGCGGAACCCGGCTTTATCAGCGTCATTGAGCGCGCCGCGGAAAATATTGAAGAATTCCACCGTAATCAGATACGCCGGGGATTCGCTATGACAAGGGGAGACGGCGCTGTTCTCGGGCAGAGGATAATACCGCTTGGGCGGGTCGGTATATACATACCCGGAGGTACAGCGGCATACCCCTCATCGGTACTGATGAACTGCATACCGGCAAAAATCGCCGGCGTCAGTGAAATAATCATGGCGACACCGCCGTCGCGGGACGGCAGGGACAACTCGGGGATCCTCGCGGCGGCAAAAATCGCGGGCGTCGACAGGGTGTTCCGGATCGGAGGCGCGCAGGCCATAGCCGCGCTCGCGTTCGGAACGGAGACGGTCCCGCGCGTGGATAAGATAACCGGGCCCGGAAACGCATATGTTGCGGAGGCGAAACGCCAGGTATTCGGCGTAGTCGGGATCGATATGATCGCCGGACCCAGCGATATCCTCGTTATTGCAAGCGACAGCGCGGACCCTTCGCTTGTCGCCGCCGATATGCTGTCTCAGTGCGAGCACGGCGGGGACTCCGCCGCGATCCTGATTACGGACAGCGATACGCTCGCGCAAAAGGTGGGCGAGCGTATCGGCGAGCAGATCGAAACCCTACCGCGTAAACAGATCGCCGCTGAAGCCGTTGAGAAGAACAGTAAAATAATCATCGCGGATTCACTTGAACAGGCGTTTGACATTGCGAATGAAGTAGCTCCTGAGCATCTTGAAATATTCCTTGACGAACCCTTTGCATGGCTTGGCAGGGTGAAGAACGCGGGTTCGGTTTTCCTCGGCGGAAACACGCCGGAAGCGCTCGGCGACTATTTCGCGGGGCCGAACCATACGCTTCCGACCTCGGGTACGGCGAGGTTTTCAAGCCCGCTGTCGGTAGATGATTTCATCAAAAAGTCATCGTTCACATATTATTCGCCGGACGCCCTGCGCGCCGCCGCCCCCGACGTCGCCCTGTTCGCTGAAAAAGAAGGACTTCAGGCCCATGCGTTATCGGTACTGAAGAGACTTGAGGATTAGCAGCATGGGCTTGGGCATTGCCACATCAGTGCTGAAGAGAATAGAGGATTAGCAGCATTGGCGCGCCAATTGCTTTTTCGGTTACAATAAGACAAGAAAAAGGAAAAACACAATTATGAGCAGATTTCTCTCAAACCGGCTGGAGTCGCTGCAAGCGTATACCCCAGGCGAGCAACCGGACGATATGCAGTACATAAAGCTGAACACGAATGAGTCGCCATACCCTCCCGCGCCCGGCGTCATTGCCGCAGTCAGCGCGGCCGAGATAAGCAAACTCAACCTGTATCCGAACCCTGACGGGACGCGTCTGCTCAGAAGATTGGCGGAATTCTACGGCGTGGGGGAAGAAAACGTTATTATCGGCAACGGCTCCGACGAGCTGCTGGCTTTCGCGTTCCTGGCGTTTTGCGATGAAAAGCGCGGCGTGTGCTTCCCGGACATAACATATGGCTTCTACCCTGTTTATGCGCGGTTGTTCGGCATACCATTCGATCAAATCCCGCTGAAAGACGATTTTACCATAGAACCCTCCGCATACTTTAACATCGGAAAAAACATCGTAATCGCGAATCCGAACGCGCCCACCGGCGTTTCCCTTCCGCTTGACGACATTGAGAAAATAGCGCGGAGCAACCCCGGTAACATCGTACTGATAGACGAAGCGTACGTAGATTTCGGCGCCAGTTCCGCGATACCGCTCACGCGCGAACTTGACAATCTTATAGTTACGCATACATATTCAAAGTCCCGCTCTATGGCGGGCGCGAGGCTGGCTTACGCAATTGCTCAGGAACCGCTTATCAAAGACCTCGGCAAGATAAAGTACTCGTTCAATCCGTACAACGTAAACCGCCTGACGCAGCTCGCGGGAGAGGCGGCCATTGACGGGGAAAATTACTATAAGGATATGCGCCTTGAGATCATAAAAACACGCGGTTATACGGAAACACGGTTGAAGAAGCTTGGCTTCTCGATGACGAGGTCGGACGCGAACTTTGTCTTCGCGAAGCATCCTGCTGTCGGGGGGTATGAACTCTACAAAGCGCTGAAAGAACGGGGTATACTCGTGCGGCACTTTGGCAAACCGCGTATATCGGATTATGTCAGGATCACAATAGGGACGAAAGGGCAGATGGACGCGCTGCTCAACGCCGTAAAAAATATTCAAGGAGTATGAACATGAGGAAAGGCGAGATAACGCGCAAGACCGCTGAAACTGATATCGCGCTGGCGCTGGATTTTGACGGCGCGGGAAAAAGCAACATCAACACAGGCGTCGGGTTTCTTGACCATATGCTTGAGCTCTTTGCGCGGCACGGAAAATTCGACCTCGACGTAAGCTGCAGGGGCGATATGCACGTCGACAGCCACCATTCCGTCGAAGATACGGGAATATGTCTCGGAACAGCGTTCGCGCAGGCTCTGGGGGACGCGCGCGGCATATGCCGCTACAGCGACGTCACTGTGCCTATGGACGAAGCGCTCATAATGTGCGCCGTTGACATATCAGGCCGGAGCCATCTGAGCCTCGATGTGTCGCTGCCGGACCACGCGGTCGGAGCAATGGACACGGAACTGCTCGAAGAGTTCCTTCAGGCCTTTGTCAGGAAAGCCGGGATAACCGTCCATATCCGTATGCTCGACGGAAAAAACGCGCACCATATTATTGAAGCCTGCTTCAAGGCCCTTGCCCGCGCGTTGCGCGCCGCCGTGAAGATCGACAATGAGAACCGCGACGCGATACCGTCGACAAAAGGTACCCTGATTTGATAGCGATCATTGACTACGGGGTCGGCAACTTGTTCTCCTTGTACAGCTCGCTTAAGAGTATCGGACAGGACGCGGTTGTCGCAAGCGACGCCGCGACGATAAAGGGCTGTGAAAAGTTACTGCTGCCGGGCGTGGGCGCCTTTGCCGACGCTTCCGCGATGCTGCGCGCAAAGGGGCTGGACGGGCTTGTGAAAAGCGAAGCGCGGGACGGCAAAGCGCTGCTCGGAGTCTGCCTGGGGATGCAGATGCTTTTTGAAAAGAGTTATGAGTTCGGCGAACACGACGGGCTTGGGCTTCTGCCCGGGATCGTCGCGCCGATAAAACCGCGCATCCCCGCCGGGTACAAGATACCGCATATCGGCTGGAACGCGCTCAGATTCCCTGCGGGCGGAAAGTCCCCGCTTTTCAGATATATCAGCGAAGGCGACCACGTCTACTTTGTCCACTCGTTTCAAGCGGAGCAATGCGCGGATTCCACCATAGCTACGGTTGAGTACGGGGCCGGGCTGACAGCCGCCGTCGGGCGCGGCAATATTTTCGGCACGCAGTTTCATCCTGAAAAGAGCGGCGAGGTCGGGCTGAATATTTTGCGGGCGTTCGCGGAAATGTGACTTTCACAGAAAGGCATGGCCATAAGCATGACAATATATCCCGCTATCGACATTTTTGAAGGTAAGGCAGTCCGCCTGACGCGCGGCGATTACTCGCAGATGACAGTGTATAACAACGACCCCGCTGCCGTCGCGCTGGGGTTTCGGGAAGCGGGCGCGGGCGCGGCGCATGTCGTCGATCTCGAAGGCGCGCGCGACGGCGCTCCAAAAAATTTCGACATAATTAGGCGTATCACTGCCGAATCCGGCCTTGAAGTGCAGGTTGGCGGAGGGATACGAACAGCGGGAGACGTGGAAAAATACCTTGACGCGGGAGTCAGGCGTGTGATTCTCGGAACCGCGGCGGTATCGGCGCCGGGTTTTCTTTCGGAAATGGTCGATAAATACGGCGGCGCGATAGCCGTTTCCGCTGATATAAAGGATAGCCGCGTCGCGATTAAAGGATGGACGGAACAGTCGGAACAGGACGTGTACGGGTTCTGCCGCGCGGTAGAAAGCGCCGGGGTGCAAACTGTGATCTGCACCGATATCTCAAAAGACGGGCTGCTGGGCGGAGCGAACACGGAACTGTACCGCGAACTCCGCGCGATACTGTCGATAAGGCTCATAGCGTCAGGCGGCGTTACGACTATCGGAGAGATAAAAGCCCTGGCGGAGATGGGCATGGACGGGGCGATACTCGGCAAAGCATTGTACACAGGCGCGATAAAACTCGCGGATGCATTGTTGGTTTAGCGCGGCGGAGATTTATCTTGTCATTTTCCGATGTGAAGCGATTACAGGAGCAATTGAAATGATAACTAAACGGATCATCCCCTGCCTCGACGTTAAGGACGGGCGCGTAGTCAAAGGCGTTAACTTTCTCGGCCTCAATGACGTCTCGTCGCCTGTGGAACTCGGCAGGCTGTATAGCGAAAGCGGCGCCGACGAACTGGTTTTCTATGACATCACCGCCTCGGGAGAAGGCCGGAAGCTATTCACCGACGTCCTGAAGCAAGTCGCGGGATGCATCTTCATCCCGCTCACTGTCGGCGGCGGCATAAGCTCGACCGATGATTTCGACAGAGTGCTTAAATGCGGCGCGGATAAGGTGAGCGTCAACTCAGGCGCGATAAAGGATCCGGAACTGATCAGGGAAGCGGCTCGCAAGTACGGCAGCCAGTGCGTCGTGTTGTCGGTAGACGTCAAGCGGGTCGACGGCGAGTTTCGCGTTTTCGCGAAA
>Ga0082212_10012234_pt1 | contig 10818 bp, 10 predicted proteins | sample TergutNt197P3_FD_71548 | JGI IMG/M metagenome (GOLD analysis project Ga0082212, IMG submission 71548) | Neocapritermes taracua P3 segment gut microbial communities from Petit-Saut dam, French Guiana - Nt197 P3 | ecosystem: Host-associated > Arthropoda: Insects > Digestive system > Gut ...
TGGGTGGAGCTGGAGTAGGATTTGTCGGTGGTGTTTGCGGAGGTTGCTGTACGGGTGGATTTGACTGTGCCGGTGCGGATGGTTCGGTCGTTGTCCCTGCTCTGTTATTGTCAGTTTGACTACCAGAGGATTGGTTCGGTGTGCCGGAGTTTGCGGGGGTGGTATTAGCATTACCCTTATCCGATTCATCATCGGCAGGGGATTCTGTTTCAGAGAGTTCTTTTTGTTCCTCGGTCAAAGCTGTGTCCGCATTTTCATTTCTTTTAGTAACCACCTTGTCAGTTTTACTTGCCGAAAGAGGATACGATGCGATGGGTTCAAGTGCCTCCAGTTCATGGGATTTCGCGGAACAGCCGAACAGAGAAATGAGCAGTCCGGTGACAATGAGTAAAACAATGATCTTTTTCATTATTTTAATCCGCCTTTCCTGGTACTTTGTTCTGATCAAATTGTATCAAAACAGGCGGGACTGACAACTGTGCGAATGGCTTTATTGAACATCTTATCACACAAAGGTTTACTCATAGTAAATGCTTATATTGACAAACTATATTATCTTTTATATAAATAACATTAAGGAAAGGAGTTTATACATATGCTTAAGCGATTGATACCATTAATGCTTTTAGTTGTTTTTGTGTTTTCGTTATTTAGTTTACCGGTACATGCAGAAGAAATGGAAACTACAGAAGATAATTTAGTATGGGTGGAAGAACTAGGTCTGTTTGTAATAATTTATTCAGCCGACTATGACAGAGCGACGGGGAAATGCGTTCTTTGCGGAAGTAGTAATATTTGGTTGGGAAGCATGATTATTCTTGGTTATCCTTCAGTTTGTTATATGAGACCAGTATTTTGCTATAATTGCAATAAGACAGATACCCATTATTATGCACATAATATTATTGAAGTTCATGGGCTTCCTTGTTGTAATTTATGTGGTTTATACTTTTAATGAAGTAATAAGAATTTTATGAAAGGGAGTAGTTAATGTTGAGTATTAAAAGTGCAATTCGCGGGTTCTCAATATTTATGGTTTTATTAGTATTTTTTTCGCAATATACTCTTTTTATGTCAAATGCTATTAATAAAGACATGGCATCAGAGGAATTTGATTTGTTACGGGCAGGAAAGTGCACTATTTGCGGGAGTACTAATTACTATGTTTTCGCTCAAGAATTTCTTCATACACCATCTGCTTGTTATTATCAGCAAATTCGATGTAGAGACTGTAACTCTCAAGATTTGTGGATATTTCCGCACACTTGGTACGAAGATTATGGGAAGCTTCGTTGTGCTTACTGTGGCTACTCTCCTTATAAGGGTGCGGTGGAAAAAGAAAACGAATTATTTAGTTGGCTAGACAGAAAATACAACTATAAATTAAGTAAAAATGAGTTGCTTGTTAAACTAGTTGAATATATGCTATATGTTCAGGATTTCGAGTTCCAGTACAGTAATCCGCATGAGAGAGATGAGAAGTTTAACGAAATTTTTAATGAAATTATGCGACTGGAAGATATAGGGAGACAGTTTGCAGCTTGGAATTCAAACTAATGGATATAGTGCCAAGAGAACCATCTTCGCAACATATCAATATCTTAAATTCAAGAACAATTTTCCATCTTGTTAAAATGGTCAATAGTTTGGTCTAGAGTTGCTTTAATATAAATGGTAGTGGGTGGAGAGATTTGACACTTAAAACTTCTTAATAGCGCCTTTGTTAAGGTTAGAAGGAGGGAACCTATCGGGAGCTTATTTTTTGAAGAAGACGTGTTTTTCGCAGACTTTTATCTGAAATATAGTTCTTGCTTCCTTCATGCTTTCAAGGAAACTATCTGTTCGAAGTGATGGTGATATTACGAGGAAGCCTGTAGGAATGCGGGATGCTTTTATAGTCGCTCAAGTAAAAGTACTTGGACTTGCTCTCGTAACAGACAACACACGAGAATTTTTTCATGTAGAAGGGTTGTCACTTGAGGATTGGATATCGTAAACGAACAATACTACTACGATTCCTTAAGAAAAAACGACGCCGGAGATTCCAACGTCGCTCATTATGCTTTTCTTGCGGTTAACGCTCAGGATTGTAATGTATTTTTGTCTTTAAAGTGCGGGCAACTTCTGCTTGAGCAGCCTCAATGATATGAGCAGGGATATCCAAATCCTTGAGCATTTGAGATACCATATCGGGGTCTTTCCCGCGCCCCAGCCGCGCGAAAGCTTTCATAGCTACATCCATTTGATTTTCTGCTTTTCCTTCAACCTTGCCTTCGGCAATTCCTTCCGCCTTGCCTTCGGCAATTCCTGTTTCTCTGCCGCGTTCCTCGATTCTGTCGAATACTTCTCTGTAATCGATCCATGGTAGTGTCTCTAATATATTCGTTGGCATAATATACCCGACCTCCTCTTTTAAGTGGAGAGTGGTTAACGCTCAGGATCGTACTGTATTTTTGTTTTTAAAGTACGGGCGACTTCTGCTTGAGCAGCCTTAATGATATGAGCAGGGATATCTAAAACCTTGAGCATTTGAGATACCACATCGGGGTCTTTCCCGCGCCCCAGCCGCGCGAAAGCTTTCATAGCAACATCCATTTGACTTTCAACTTTTCCTTCAACCTTGCCTTGGGCAATTCCTTCAGCCTTACCTTCAGCCTTACCTTCGGCAATTCCTGTTTCTCTGCCGCGTTCCTCGATTTTATCGAATACTTCTCTGTAATCGATCCACGGTAAAGTCTCTAATATATTCGTTGACATAATATACCCGACCTCCTCTTTTGATTTGTAAATAATATTCTCAGCGGTTTTTCTTATGGTGTCCTGCATCTGGATTCCTACATCCAAAGGTACGGTCTCCCTGTTAATGGCGTCCTTCAACCCTGTCAGAAGTTCTTCCGCTGCTGTATTGAACTCTTCTTCCATTTTACTGTTTAATGTGCCGAAGGTGCGTAAATAAAACTGCCCTATTGGTAAGAGATCGCGTTCGGAGATTTCCTTGACGCTTAGTTCAGCTAACAATATAACCGGGACCTTGAGTGTTACGTTCTGCCCATCGAAGAATGACATATTCCACGTAAGCTCACGCGGTGTATTTTTTGTGCTGTTCAGAAACACTACGCAGGGTTGCGGGAAGGTTATGTTCACCTCGGCTTTGGTGGATGCTATCCCATGGAGCATCGCGCCTCCTATGGTATATCGGAACACGCGGATAGCCATATCCCCGCTGCCGTCCTGCTCAACTTCTATTGCGTACATCCTGCCGTCTATCCTCGGATAGAAATCGGCGATGAATGCAGTGTGGCTGTCTGTGACGCTCTCCTTGTCAAGCCACTCAACAGTCGCGTCAAGCGGGATATCCTCCCCTAATAATCCGTTTATGAATCGAATTGTCAACTCATTGCTTTTCGCGAGAGTATTCTTTATTATCTTATCATAACTCAGCTGGTATGGTTGTAAATCGTAATAGTCAGTAATCAAATCTTACCTCTCTTGCTTATTATTGTAGATAGTTAAATACTGAAAGTCAATTAAGTTTTTTAAGACAAATCATAGATTCTACTTCTTTCGGGGTTCTATTACTTCTCAAGATTTCTCAATCTTGTTAAATAATTGAATGTTATTAGCTTGTAACTTGGATATTGTGTATCACACCATGCCTACCTTGTAACCTATATTTCTTTTGGAAAAGAAAGATGAAGCAATCCACGGTTTTGGGTTTCTAGGACTTCTTGCCGCTTCAACAGATATCTTGCTGTGAAATCAAGCGGTTCTTTAACCTCCTCAGTTATGGGAAGTTCAAATGGAATGTTTTTTATCATGTTAGATAAATCTTGCTTTGTCAGCTTTGGCATACATAATAACTTCCCCGTGTGTTGTAACAGAACTGAAAAATCACTGATGAGCATGTCGCCAGGTGCATGTGATGGATATCCTCTCGCGACAAGCGCGATGTTGTGATCGAATAACGGTGCCAAGGATAGCACCTGTCCCGTATCGCTGTCTCTCAGTATACCGAAGTTAAATTCATGTCTGTCCATGTTTAAAATCAACCCATCGAAGTAACACATCTTTACATATTGGTCTGCTATACTTTCGTTAATACCATGCAGGGAGTCATATATTTTTACATAATTTGTCTCTTCACCGATGATCGATGCAACCGGCTCAAAATCCACCGATGCGTTCCCGGTAAAGTCCATACTCTTAATGAACGTTCCTGCACTGCGATATTCCGCCATAGGAAGTCCCAGGGCGTTTCCTACTTTGTACGCTAGAAGCTCAGAGAACAGTTCCTCCTGCTTGCCCGCTTTGTACATCCACCATGAACCTTCTTCCAAACGCCAGCATTTCTCATAGCTTCCTATGTTTGTCAATTCGGGTGTTTTGCTTGGTGGTTGGTTGAATGAATTAACATCTCCGGTGAGCGCGAGGCTATCAAACAGATTAACTTTGAAACGGATGTCGTCGTAACAGATGGCAGTATCTTTCAAAGGTTTCACCCAATAGTTATCGGTTATCGCAGCGGCGTTGACCGTCAAGACCGTCGATATATCGTCCTTGTTCTCAAGACGCAGCGCACGTTTTAGTAAGCGTGAGTTCACGCGGTGTCCGTCTATAGCTCTCGATTTCAGCCATACTGACATATCTCCGGTTCTTTTCAGAAACAGCGGTATGCGCGATAGCTCAAGAATCTCTAAAACCCCGTCTGTTATGCGTGCTATGGGAGTGTCTTTTGATAATAGCAATAAATCCTGTATCACTTAACATCCTTCCCGGAAACTTTTTCTTTCCCCCTCATTATATCATACAAACTATTTGAAGAAACAACCTATCTCGCGTCTCGGTTACGTTCCCTCTGCCGCCAGAGTTCCAATGCCTTGATGATGGTGTCCTCTATCTTCTGTGCGGGTGTATCCGGCGAGAAGAATCTACTGATACGTTCTTTGGGAATTTTGAACTGTTCCACCTGATTGGGTTTTTCTTCCTGCAGAATTGAAAACACCACGTCTTCATTCAGGCGTCCCTCGCCTGAGAATTTCCGCATCTTCACCGCCTGCACATGGGAGGGGGTGCAGTCCTCTGTTTCAATAGCTTCCAGTACCGTTTGCTGTTCTTCTTTCGGCAGGTAGGAGAGTTCCACGGCGGGACGCATGGCAATCTTCCCTTCGTCAACTAAGTCGAGGACGTCGGGGATCAGTTCTGTTAGGCGGATATACTTCCGTATTTGCTCATGACTGTCGGGACTTTTTTCGGCAAGAATCTCACGAGAAGTCTTGCCACTATAATTCTGCAACACTGTTGCAGAGTTTTCTTTACTCGGTCTACCCGCCTGTCTTTTCATCGCGTCAAGTCGCATTTTATATGACTTCGCTTTTTCACTCGGCAGTATGATCTCGCGCTGCAGGTTGGAATCCACCATCGCTATAATGGCTTCGTCGCGGCTCAACTCCCTTATGATACAGGGGAGCGTTTCAAGTCCCGCAAGACCGCAAGCTGTTTTCCTGCGGTGTCCGCTGACGAGTTCATAACGCCCGTCTTCTTTGACTCTTACGATTGCCGGGGTCGTAATGCCGACTGCTTTCACGCTGTCTGTCATTGTTTGCATTTCAGCGTCCATCCGCACATGGAATGGATGGTCGGGGAAGTCGTCTATTTCCGACAAGGGAATCTCCATTACTTTTTCCCGCCCTGCGTCGTCCCGTTCCTCCTGCGTGGTAAAGAGGTCATCTGCTGACGGTAGATTTAGCTTTATTACGTTCGCCACTCTCAAGCACCTCCTTTGTGAATTCAGCATACGCCTGTGCTATCTTGCTGTTCTTGTCGTAGGAGTAGATACTTCGTCCCACGGCACTCGTCTCTGCTGCTTTTATCGCCACCGGTATCTGCGCCTTATATATCTTCAAAACGCTGCCGTATTGCTGCCGCAGGGTTTCCACAGTCATCTTAGCGAGATTGGTACGCATATCCGCGAGTGTGAGCAATACTCCATCCACCTTCAGCGACGGGTTTATCTGTTTCTTAACCTTACTTATGGTTTTCATTAACTGTGTCATACCTTTTGCGGGAAGATACTGTGCCTGCACGGGAACGATAACTGAATCAGCCGCCGCAAGAGCGTTGATGGTTATCATGCCTAAGCTCGGCATACAGTCTATGAGGACGTAATCGTATTCGTGCTTTATTTGGTTAAGGTATTCACGTAAGGTAAACTCACGGCTCATGGCGGTGACTAAAGCCATCTCCATACCGGACAATTCGATACATGACGGTATGAGGTCGATGCCCTCGTCGTGATGGAGTATACCGTCGTAATAATTGAATTCTTTGTCATTGATGATATTATCCATAATGTTTGCAAGGGTAACTGACAACCCTTCGTTATCCGGCCAACCTAATGCAGTTGTTAAATCCCCCTGCGGGTCAGCGTCAATGAGCAACACCTTTTTCCCCTGCATTGCAAGCCCTATACCGAGATTAGCGGTAGTCGTGGTTTTAGTAACGCCGCCTTTCTGGTTGCAGATAGCTATGATATTACAATTGGGCAAAGTATGTGTCTCCTTTCAAAAAAATGCCGCATCTGTTCTTTGAAACAGCAGCGGTTATGTATATATGCAAAAAATATCTATGTAAATGGTGAACTTCAAGATGTTTATGAAAATGGAATTATCATTTTCTGACATAGAGCATAAAAACAACAGTACTATTAACGAAGTAAAACCACGCTTAACACGTGGTTTAATTCTTCAGTTGATGTGTTTAGTTATTATGTAATAATTTTGGTTGCCTTTTGAAAATAAAAATTGTAGTATAATTTGCACGGTTGCCATTTGGTTGCCATTTGAAATAAATACAGATTAATATTAAACGATAAAAACTAAAATTACTTAAAATTCCCTGTATAAAGCACTTAATATCAATGAATAGCTGTATATTTTAGCCTGTTTTATTTCGTTTTCCTTTTGGAAATTTTTGGGAAGCAGACGCTCTGCCGGATGAGCTAAACCCGCAAACTAATATTACTTAGTTTTTGCTTCCATATTATAGCCTATTCGCGGGCGTTTGTCGATAGTTTGCGAAATCGTGTTTTGCCGGTTGCCTTTTGATTTTTCAGGTTTTCTAACATTTTTTTCGGTTGCCATTTGGTTGCCTTTTGATTTTTGAAAAAATCATATTAAACCGTGATTCCAAAACTGAAAACCTCGCTGTTTGTCATGATATAATCTGTTATGAATGCTTATCCGCAGCATGTTTTTCAGATATTGAATAAACGATCAGATAGGTTAACAAAGGTTAACCCTCTAGTCGAAACTGATAAGGTCAAGTGCGCAGGGACCATCCCTACTTACATCTGACAATACAATTTATTCGTGTTTGTTGTGTTCAGCTTGCAGATACGACATATTGATTTATCTATAAAACCACAGGACAATATGGTATAATTTCATTGAGAAAAGGAAATCTTACAATGAAAGAAATATATAAGATAAGTGAAATTAAAGAAAAACTGAATCACGTACTTGCAGCTGAACCGGTTTATCGAGCTATTCTATTCGGCTCATATGCGAAAGGCAGCGCGGATGAAAACAGCGATGTAGATATTGTTATCGACAGCCGCGGAGAGCTTCATGGGCTTCAGTTTTACGGAGTGTTGAGCAGTATAGCCGAGAGCTTGAATAAGCCGGTGGACTTAATTGAAATATCCGAATTACAGCCAAACTCCCATATCCTTAACGATATTATTAAAGAAGGGGTGATTCTTTATGAGCGATAAGGATAGTAATAATCTGCGCAGAATATGCGGATTTTATGATTATGTTTTGGGAAGTTATACAAGATGATCTGCCTGAGCTGAGAAAACACATACAAGAAATACTGAGAAATAGTTGAGCCGTCCCGTTTCAAACAGGACGGCATAATTATCGGGGTACCGCTTTATCTAACGACTTGGTTAATTCAGGGAAACCCATTATTTGAGGAAACGCCGATAACCCACACAGATGGGGCTTATCGGTAAATCTTCTCGAATAACAGGCACTCCCGGGTAAAAACCCCCGATAACATATCAACGAGTTATTCCTACAACAGCCACCGTCAGCAAACTTTGGTCATGTCCGGGAGAACGGCGGTCAGCTATACTTACAACACACAGGATCCGCTCAGTTCCATAACTCATAACAGTTTCAGCTATTTCTGTGCAAAATGACTATACCTTCATTGATTATATTTAATATTAAAATTGCAAAGTGCCTTTTTTCATCATATTATTTTGCGGTATTTCGTGGCTATGTAAAAAGGCTGCCTCATTTTAAAGCCGTCAAAGCCAAAGCAGCTATTTCTCATTTTTCTTTCGGATATGCACCCACGCGGCTGAACCGAGGATAAAAGCGACTCTTTTGAACCGCCCTTCTGTCCTGCTATTTCTTCCTCCTGTTCCGCAAATGCAGCCATACGACTGCAGAAAGAACAAATATGGCAAGAGCGATTTCAACAACATTTTTCGAAAGGTTACAAAATACTTGTCTATGCAAGGACGGAACGTATGAACCTCCTCTTGCGCATCGCCTTTTCTTATGCTACAATCAGGATAAAAGTGATATTAAAAACACGGCAAAACATATGTCAAAGGAATAATATGAAAAACGAAAATTACAAGCAAAGAATAGCCGACAGGAAATTGGATGAACTTCTGAAGGTTTTCGGCGGGGTACTGATAGTAGGTCCCAAGTGGTGCGGAAAGTCATGGACAGCATCTAACAGGGCGAACTCGGAAGTGTACATAGATATTGAAGAAAACAAAAGACGCGCTTTGTTGATGCCGGAAACAGTTCTGGAAGGTTTGGAACCCAAGCTGGTCGATGAATGGCAGGACGCGCCGGTATTATGGGATGCCGCGCGAAGAAGAATAGATGAAAAACACCGACCGGGAATGTATATATTCACAGGTTCCGCAGTCCCGGATATACCCGATGATAAAAAGCCTTCTCACACAGGTACAGGACGTTTTGCACGAATGCGTATGCGTACTCTGACTCTTTATGAAGAAAAAATATCAAACGGGAAAATATCCATATTATCGCTGTTTGAAGGAAAACCTTTTCAGCCTTGTCCTTCAGAAATGAACTTTCAAAAAGCTTTGCGATTGATTTGCAAAGGAGGATGGCCCGCGTCGTTTTGGATTCCGGAAGAGAATACTTCAATGATATCATTTGAATATCTCAATATGGTGATAAGCGAGGACATGAACAGGGTGGACGGGATAAAGAGAGACGCGGAACTTGTACGGCTGTTCGTGCGCTCTCTTGCCAGAAACTCAGCGACGACGGTAAAAGCCACAGTGATGAAAACCGACGTTGCTCTAAGAGAAGGGATGGAGATATCCGAACAAACTATCCGAAGTTATTATGAGACGCTGAAAAATATATTCATCATTGAGGAACAGGATGCCTGGACGCCTTCATTGCGTTCGCGAAACCGAATCAGATCCACCCCTAAAAGACATTTCACAGATCCTTCATTAGCTGCCTCTGCGCTTGGAGCCACCCCCGAAATATTAGCGGAGGATATCAAGACTGCGGGATTTCTCTTTGAAACTCTTTGTTTTCGGGATCTTTCGGTATACATAGACGCATTAAACGGCAAAATATATCACTATCATGACAAAGACGAACTTGAAGCGGATGTTATTTTACAGCTGCCTGACGGGCGATGGAGCGCTGTTGAAATAAAGCTCGGGTCATTTGAATTTGATGAAGCGGCTAAAAACCTGCTGAGACTTAAAAGAAAACTGTCTGATGAAATAATTCCGCCGTCTTTTCTTGCGATAGTTACCGCTTCAGGCGGAATGGCATGGCAAAGAGATGACGGAGTGTTTGTAATACCTATTGATTGTCTTTCACCCTAACATCATCCGTTATAACTCTCAGGAATCCGCTTTAATATACGAATACATAAATATGACAGGTAAGGAGATATCGTTTTCTTCTGCCCGAAATCCCATCCTTTGAACTTGAGGTAGACTGATTCGGGAACGAACATACCGTCTGCGTCCTGCTTCTCTTTTATCAAGTCAACCATTTCACAAAACCTCGAATCGGCTTTTATAAAATCATGCTTGCTCAACAGATCGGCAACGCTCACGATGTCATACCACATGGCGGGCGCTTTCAGCTTGCGGAAGTCTGTACCCATATAAAACATATACGGATGTTTTTCAAGACTGTTTTCCCATAGCGACAGAATAACCTCCAAACCGCTTTTTACAATATCGCTGTTTCGGTATTCGTCAATTTCAGACAGTAACTTTAACATGATTAGTGTTGCAAACGGGCAGCAATCGTCTTTCCGTCCGGGACCTCTGAATGTTCCGTGTTCTTCTGATACCGAACACGGGAAACCCTGCTCTTTGTATAGGCTTAAAAGGTATTCCGCTCCCTGCTTGATATGCTGATTGTAATCAATCCCGGCTTTGAGTAATGCCATTAGCAATAAAGGCGCGTCGCATAAGCACCAGCCAAAAATATCTTCGCCGTTTCCGCCGTAACGCGGCGGTATGTTTGTCATGGATTGATATACGCCGTTGCTGTCTTTGCGGCTCATTATCTGCCTGACTGCGCTTTCTATTTCGGGTATATCCGTTCCGAGTCCGATATCAAGCAAAAACAAAAGTTTGTTTACTGACAAATCGGGATCTTTATGGTTTCTGACTATTGCGCCGTGGAAGTTGGTTATATCGTTAAGATACGATAGAATTTTTTTGTCATTCAATACTTCTTTCTTCAAGTCCCCTAAATCCTCTTTGCTTTCATTGAGAAGATTTAG
>Ga0082212_10012235_pt1 | contig 10818 bp, 7 predicted proteins | sample TergutNt197P3_FD_71548 | JGI IMG/M metagenome (GOLD analysis project Ga0082212, IMG submission 71548) | Neocapritermes taracua P3 segment gut microbial communities from Petit-Saut dam, French Guiana - Nt197 P3 | ecosystem: Host-associated > Arthropoda: Insects > Digestive system > Gut ...
AACGATTCTGTCAAACCTTGGATACACATTGAAGGAAGTTGAACTGCCGTGCCTTAAATACTGCGCGCCCGCTTATTACGCAATCGCCGCCGCAGAAACAAGCGCAAATCTTGCCCGTTTTGACGGCATCCGTTACGGAAAGCGTTCCGTATATATAGAAGATATTGATGGGCTTATCTGCGCTTCACGCTCGGAAGGTTTTAACAGTGATGTAAAATTACAAATACTGCTCGGTACTTTTATTTTGCGTTCGGGTTTTAAAGATCAGTATTATGTTCAGGCGCAGAATATTCGAGCCGGTATCAAAAAAAACTTTGAAGCGCTGCTTGGAGACAGCGGTTACTCAAGCGCTGCCGGCATTTGCGACGCGATACTCCTTCCCGTTATTCCGGAAGAAACATTCTGCGCAAATCTTACAGGGCTTCCGGCTCTTACTATTCACGCTTCTGTAGAAAACGGATTACCCGCTGGCGTTCAATTAATTGGACGCGCATTTGCAGAAGGTACTCTCTTAAATATCGCAGAAGATTATGAAAACACACATCCGCTGTCAAATTGACAATACTTCTGAATTTTTGCATTATATTATTATGTTTTAAATAAGGATGGCTTAATGAAAAAAGTTTTAAAAATTGTTTATCGTGTATATGCGGTTTTTTGCATGTGTGTAACGGCTATACTGTTTATCGGAGCTATAGTCTTACTGATAAACTTCGGAAGAATAGTGACATTCTTAGTTACTAACTTTCCCGAATTACAGCCGTTTCTTCAATAAAATATTTTGAGGCATTTATGAATGAAAAATTAAAAAAAGCACTTCGTGTATATGAAATTGTAAGCGTATGCATTGTCACTTTGTTGATTATTGCGATTTTATTAATCTGGATTAATTTCGGCAGAGTAGCAAAGTTTACAATTAAAAAAGCGCTTGATAATTACAATACAGAAATTACAGAAATAATTTCTGATTTTCTTGCGGCGTCAGGGAATTCAATGGGAATTAAAGCGATACAGGTGACAAAGCAAGACGGCTTTGACGTTTTAAGGTTTGAATTTGAATTCTATAGCAAGGATTTGGAAAGCGCAGGCATAAGCAGTTTTCCGGATAAAAGCAGCAAAGAAATTATTTCTGAACTTGGGATAACTCCTGATCAAATACCGAATGAAATTAAATCTCTTGTTCAAAGCACCAGGCTTGCAGTGGACATATACATTTATGATGAAAATGACGATCTTGCATTCAGCAGATTGATCATGCCTGATGAAATAGCCGACTTTTTAAAAACATAAAAGTTTTTTTGATAAGGAGTCTTCATGAAAAAATACGCATTCGTTTTCATTTTAACAGCGATAATAATAGCGCCGCTCTTTGCGCAGATTGAATCAAACTTTAGAGTCGCATTTACAGATGACGGTTCGGGAGTAATTGTCAGAAGATATTCCGGCACGGAATTACAGGTAACTATTCCCGCTATGATTCAATATATGCCGGTAAAAGAAATTGGACAGGAGGCGTTTCGTTCCAGCAATATTACAAGCATTGTAATCCCGGAAGGAGTTACCGTTATTCGTGAAAATGCATTTGCAGATTGTCCTGCGCTTTCTTCCGTCACTCTTCCCAGTACTCTAATAAGTATAGAAGAATTCGCCTTTAGTAACTGCGCATCTTTATCAACCATTGTCTTTCCGAATAATTTAAAATTAATCGGCAGAAACGCTTTTGCGGAATCCGGTTTGACTTCGGTAAGCTGGACTCCAAATATCAATATTGTATCAACCCGCGTCTTTTATAATTGTAAATCATTACAATCCGTGACAATCCCTGAAGGCGTTGAGATAATATCTTCTTTTGCTTTTTTTGGATGTTCCGCTCTAACGTCAGTTGCTTTTCCTGTATCACTTCTTCGTTTAAACGAAGGTTCATTTAATTCCTGTACATCACTTACCACTGTTACCATATCCGATTCGGTTATAAAAATACTTTTTACTGAACAGGAGCAATATTATATTTCCGAAATAAGATCTTTTTTGGGCTGTCCGAATATGTCTTCAGCATCCCAAACAACATTAAGGCGAGTCGGATATACAGGAGATTTTTAGCGTTACAATAGAATAGAGTTAATGAGGTAATCATGATAAAAAAAATTATTATAATTTTTGTTAGCGTTGTATTGCTTGTTGTAACAGTCTTGCTGGTCGCTCCCTTCCTCTTTAAAGACAAGTTGATGGAAATCGCAAAAATTGAACTTAATAAAATGCTTCTTGCAAAAGTCGATTTTAAAGATCTTAAACTGTCCTTTATCCGCAATTTTCCGAAAGCGTATATCGCTCTTGAGGGGCTCGAAGTAACCGGGGTTAACGATTTTGAGGGCGAGCTGCTCGGCGCTTTTGACAGACTCAGCGTAACAGTGGACATACTGAGCGTGATCAAGATGGATAATATAGAAGTAAATTCTATTTTACTGGACAGGGCGCGTCTTAACGGCCATATTCTTGAGGATGGAAGGGCAAACTGGGAAATATTTAAGCCTTCGGAAAAAAAGGAAGGCGATGTTTTAGATACTCATCCGAAGGAGGAGACTTCTGCGAAGGAGGAGACTTCTCCCTTTGTGTTTAAGGTGGGATTGAAACGGTTTGAAATTCGTGAAATGGAAGTCGCCTTTACAGACGATTTACATAACATGAAAGCAAATATCCAGTCATTGAATCTTCTTCTGCGCGGCGACATGGCAAAGGCAATCGTTGATTTGGATTTAAATCTTGGAATTGACGGAATCGATTTCTGGCTGAATGGAATTCGTTTTACAAACAAAGCGAATGTCGGTTTTGTTTCAAAGGTTGGAGCGGATCTTGAAAATTTATTTTTTACGATTAAGGATAACAGATTCAATTTAAACGATATTGTTTTAAAACTGGAAGGTTCTGCGGGAATAAAAAACAACATCGATCTGGATATCGCATTTGCAACTGAAAAAACCGATTTCAAAAGTCTGTTATCGCTCATTCCGGTAATTTACATGAATGATTTTAAAGATTTAAAAACAACAGGAAGCCTCGCGCTGAACGGTTATGTAAAAGGGACATACAGCGAAACTTCCATGCCGAACGCCAGTGTAAATCTTACAGTTGAAAACGCAATGTTCAGCTACCCCGACCTTCCAAAATCTGTAGAAAGAGTCAACATTGCGCTGAAGGCGTATTATGACGGAGCGGTTTTCGATCGCTCCACAGTGGATTTGGAAAGACTGAGTTTTGAAATGGCGGGCAATCCTTTTAACGCGGAACTTCATGTAAAAACGCCGGAGAGCGACATGCAGGTATCTGCAAAATTCGCAGGGAAAATCGATTTCGATTCTGTTGCGGATATCGTACCCCTTGATGATATAAAACTAAACGGCTTACTTGAATGCGACATCGCGCTTGCGGGAAGACTCTCCATGCTTGAACAGGAACGTTATGAGGATTTTCAGGCGGAGGGAAACCTAATAATTAGCGGTTTCAATTTTGAAAGCCCCGCTTTTCCGATGGCTGTGAACATCACAAGCACCCATCTAAACTTTACCCCGCGAAGAGTTGAACTTCTTAACTTTGACGCAGTAATAGGAAACTCCGACGTCGCGATGCACGGCTCTCTTGAAAACTTTATTCCCTTCGTTTTTAAAAATGAAACAATAAAGGGAATGTTAGCCCTGTATTCTAATACAATCGATCTTAATGAACTTATGAGCGGGGAGGCATCAGAAAAACCTGCGGAAAAGGAAACCGAAACAGCAAACTCTGCGCAGCTTAATGTAATTGAAGTTCCCAAAAACATTGACTTTGCGTTAGCGGTAAACATCGGTAATATATATTTCGATAAACTTGCGATTACGGAAACAATAGGAGCGGTTCTTGTAAGAGACGGAAGGCTTATAATGCAGAACCTTCAGATGAATCTTCTTGATGGGAGTATGGCGCTTAACGGCGAATATAATACGCAGAATACCGCCGCCCCATTTATCGACTTCGATATGAACATAAAACAATTTGAAATTAATTCTGCAATATCATCATTTTCGATGATAGAAAACATACTGCCCGAACCTCAAAACTATTTCGGGAAAGTTTCAGCTTCTTTAAATTTGCACAGTATTCTCGACGAGCATCTTTCGCCGGTGCTCGACAGCGTAAATTCCAGAGGAAGCTTGCAGACGCATAATCTTGAACTGCGTAATTCAAAACTGTTTGTGACGATGGCGGATTTTTTAAAAAATGAAAACTGGCGCACTCCCCATTTGGGTGATATCAATATCGGGTACGAAATAAAAAACGGCAGATTGTATATAAACGATCCGATTGTGATGAATATGCCGTCAGCTAAAGTTGAGTTAAGGGGAGACATCGGTCTTGATGCGACGCTAAACTACAGAGTCGATACGACAGTGCCGATTTCGATTATCGGGAAAGACGCTGTTAATATTTTGAATAACATTCCGTTCGGTTCTATTATAAACGAAATTAAAGTGACGGGACTTGTAGGAGGGACTGCGAAAAATCCTGAAATACATTTCAGCGCCGCGGATATGGCTAACACAATAGCCGGAGCTGTAAGAGAGCAGATAACTGAAGCTGTGGAAGCGGCGAAAGAGCAGTTTATAGAAACCGTTACGCAAAAAGTAGAAGAGGTAACAGCGCAGGTTAATGAAGAGATAAACAGGCAGATTGAAGCGATAATGGCGGAAGCGCGCAGGCAGGCGGATAATATCCGTAACACGGCAAAACAAGCCGCAGACAGGGTAAGAAGAGAGGCGAATGCGGCGGCGGATAAATTGATAAGCGATGCTGCGGATAAAAATATAATCGAAAGAAGACTGGCGCAGACAGCGGCTGATCTACTAAGAAGCGAAGGCGAATCGAATGCAAGAAAACTTGAGCAGGAAGCTGAGACTCAGGCGCAGGCTGCGTTAGCTGAAGCCCAAAGAAGAGCGGATGAGCTGAGAAGGAATTGAAAACCGGCGCATCACAAAAAAATAATGACGCATACCAATCCTTTATCGGGCTGGAAGTTCATCTGCACCTTCTTACAAAAACAAAAGTTTTTTGCGGCTGCCGTTCCGCCTTCGCAGACGAGCCAAACACAAACGTATGCCCCGTTTGCATGGGATATCCGGGAACACTCCCTGTCCTTAACATTGAAGCGGTGCGGCTTGGTTTTCTTACAGCGTTTGCGTTAGGCTGCAGTCTCCCTGAAAAAACAAGGTTCGACCGCAAACAGTATTTTTACCTCGACCTTCCTAAAAATTATCAGATAACGCAGTTTGATTCTCCTCTGGGAAGAAATGGTTATTTTGATATTAGTGATTTAAAGCGGATACGAATTAAGGAATGTCATCTTGAAGAAGACTCAGGCAAAATGATTCACAAGGAAAATGTTTCACTTCTCGATTACAACCGCGCAGGAGTCAGTCTTTTAGAAATTGTAACAGAACCCGATTTTCAAACGGGTGAAGAAGCGGAAACCTTTCTTAAAATGCTGCGCAGGATGGTACGTTATCTTAAAGTAAGCAGCGGCAGTATGGAGGAGGGTAGTTTCCGGGCGGACGCAAATGTTTCGGTTAATTTTCACGGAAAGGGTCTTGGAAAAAAGACAGAGCTTAAAAATTTAAACTCATCGCGGTTTGTCCGCCTTGCACTTGACTACGAAATTGCGCGTCACAAAAAACTGCTGGACGCGGGAAAAGAAGTGATAGAGGAGACGCGTTTTTGGGATGATGCGCAGAACATTACAGTCCCAATGCGGAAAAAGGAAACCGCTCACGATTACCGCTACATTCCGGAGCCTGACATTCCCATTTTCGCGCCTGACGCAGAATTTTTAAAATCCGTACTAGATTTATACATAGAACTCCCTGCGCAGAAAATGAAACGCCTTAAGAATGAGTATGGTCTTTCTGCAGAACAAGCTGACCTTATCTGCGCGGAAAAAGAGGAAGCTGACTACTTTGAAAACGCTGTTCGTGCAGCAGTCTCGCTTGGGCTTGAAATAAAAGAAGCCGCCGCGAGGACTGCTGGTTATCTTTTAACAGACATCCTGCACATTCTTCACCGTGACGGAATTTCCCCTGACGCCCTTGCTTCCTTTACTCTTACACCAGAACGTTTAGCGTTCATTACTGCGGCTGTTAGCAGGAAGAAACTTTCATCAAAGAACGCAAGGGAAGCGATTGAAATCTGCGCAGTAGAAGACTGCGATCCACAGGATGTAATCCGCAAACACAAATGGGATTTAATTTCTGACACCGAGGTAATCGCCGCAATAGTGAAAGATGTTTGTAAAGAAGAAGAATCAGTTTTTAAAGAAGCGGTGTCAACTGATAACTCCAAACGTAGAAGAGCGCTTGTTTCCTACCTTGCAGGCAGAGTCTTAAAAAAGTCAGGAGGACGCGCCGATCCTGAGATTGTGCGCGCAGAGATAGAGAAAGCACTTTTTAATTAGGAAACAATTTTTTACGCTTAAAAAGAGTTTCCCAGGCGGAAATAAACTTATCTGCAATGCAAATGATCCAGCCTTCGCGGAAAACAGGCGGATGTAAAAGAGTATAGGGCCACATGTGGCTTCGTATAAGAGAAAATTCCTTGTCGCTTATGTTAAAATATTTTTTTCCGTTTTCTGCAGCGGCAACAGGATGAGTCCAGCCGTGAAGCGACCACATTTTTTCCGGTACATGCCAGTCATATAAAAAAAAGTCGTGCAGTAAAGCGGCGCGCACAATACTTTTCCTGTCTGTTACTTTAAAGAATTCCCCCATACTAAAACTAAACTCCGCGACATGAAGGCAATGCTGATAAATACTGATATTGCCATGCTGGATAAAATCTTTATTCTGCGCGAAAATTTCGCTTTCAAGAATTTCCTTTGCGAGGTTTTCAAATTCTTCTCTGTTTTTCATACTTTTGAAGAACCTTGATCAAATTCAATATCTGTTTTTTCATCGTAAGATTTTTCAAGCCCAATTGTAATATTAGGAATTCCAGTTAGTTTATTTTTTATCCGTCGTCTTGCAGAAAAGATTATATCAATAAAAAAAATTGTACAAAGAGCAATGTCAATTATAATTAATAAATTTGCACTGGGTAAATTCATTAAAAAAATACCAAAGTCCCAGTAAAAATAAATAATACAAGTAGCTACCACTCCAAAAAACAATGAAGTTGTTAAAGCAATGCGTCTTTTATAATGACACCATTTTGTAAATGGATAGGTTTCATAATCCCAACCGCGTATAGAAAAAACTTTTTCAAGAAAAACACCCGCAAAATATTCAACTGCCGTACAGATTAAAGTGCTTGCAAGAAAAACTAGCGGCGGATATCTTTTTAACGGCATGCAAGCTGCATATACAAGAAACGCTCCAAAACCGTGCACCGGCACATAGGGACCTTTAAAAAAACCCTTATTAACAAGACGCTTGCGGACAGTAGATTCCATAATAACTTCACCTAACCACCCGGAAAAAGAAAAAAAGAAGAACATAAAAACAAACTGAAAAAAATCAAGCCCGAACATAAGCTACGAAACCTTCTTCAAACTTCGGGCGTTCATTATCAGCATTTGCAGCCGGTTTTCAATATTTGCGAAACTTACATCGGGGTCGTAATCGAGTGGGAGGATTTGAATGTCGGGATGCATCTCCTTGATTTTTTTGATTACGCCTCTCCCGCAAATGTGATTTGGCAGGCAGCCGAAGGGCTGGAGTATTACAAAGGAACGCACTCCCTTTTTTGCATAGTGAAGGATGTCCGCCGCTATCATAAAAGACTCACCCGACATTACTGAATGGTGCATAACGGGGTCGCTTAATTTTGCGGCTTCGGGAAGACTCAATGCGTCTTCGTAAAGCGGATGCCTTTTTGCTATTCTGTCAACAAGTTTGCTTGCAGCTTCAACAAAATTATCGCCGGTTCTTGAAAAAACAGTATCAAAGAGGGAATGTTTAACGTTAAAATCGTCCATCTCTGTAACAGTGTGCATAACAAAAAGCTGGCGGTAAATGTCATGCATACGCGGAAGCGCAACCTCAAGCCCGTTTCTTTCAAGATAGCGTTCCACTTCATAATTGGAGCCGGGGTGGAACGTTAGAAGATATTCGCCCTGAATAAAAACTACATCTCTTGTACTTGATCTGTCATAGCGGATTTCGCACATATCCTTCACCGCTTTTCTGAAAGCTTTAATTGAACCGGGAATTCCGCCCTTTTCAAAGCTGTGCGCAATTTCGCTTATCGCGTTTTCCACGATTCTATCAGTCTCGCCTTTTAAAAGTTCGTAGGGGCGGATTTTACGCCTAAGGAATTCAAGGGCGTCTGTTTCTACAAGACCAAACATCATTTTCGCATAGGTAAGAGGAGTAAACCTGATACCGGGGTGCGCGTTTTTTGTGTCATAAAGATCGGTTGCAATAACAGGAACCTGCGGAAAACCGGCTTCATCAAGCGCTTTCCGCGCAAGTGTCATATAGTTGGAAAGGCGGCAGTCGCACATCAGCTTCCCGGTTCCCACAACGGTTTTATCGGGATCGTACTTTCCGCTCTTAAGCGCGGCAATCGCTTCGCCGATTACAATCTGAGCGGGGAAACAGATATCGTTGTGAATATATTTTTTCCCCATTGCAATTGCATCAATGCCTCCCATCGGCAGAGGTTCGGCGCGTATTCCTTCCTTAATTAGGCATGAAGTTGCTATAAGACAGAAAGCCCTGCTTACATTCGGGACAAGTATTGTTTTTTTAACTCTGTCCTCTCTTAGGTATTTTACGGGATACGGATCGCCGAGGGATTTTGTATTGAAGATTTCCTTGCTTCTTCGTATCATCACTGTTTCGATAAAAGAGCGGACGCGGATTCTAAGCGGACCGGAAATATCGCTCTCGTCCATTTTTAAAATGAGCGGAGACTTTCCGGATATATCATTCATGATGCGGATAATTTCATCAGCATAAACAGCGTCGTGTCCGCAGCCGAAACTGAAAATATCGACATACTCCAGCGCCGGATGCTCTGCGGTAAAAATTGCACCTGACAAAAGACGCGCATGGTTATTATTCGTAACTTCCAGCCGCGATTTTTGCAAAGAAATTTTTCCAAGGTCAGGAAGCGAGTCCACTGTCAAAACGGGAATGCCGATGCTCGTGAAGTACCTTGAAAGATTGTGATTCACAAGTTCGTCATATTGATAATGACGCCCTGTAATTACAACCGCGAATTTATTTTCCCTCTTCGTCTGCTCAATTATTTCCTTTCCGTTTTTTACAAGCGCTTTGTTAAATTCATCAAGAGCCGCCTCGCCCTGCAAGACTGCGTTCCTGCACAATTTTTCCGGAATGTTAAAAGTGTTGAGCATGTATCTGCTAAGCTGATAATCGCGATCCAGATCTGTAAACCAATGAAAAAGCGGCGCATCAAAAATGATGCCGTGTTTTTCCTCCGGGTTGTCTGAATACCTTACAGATAACGGATAACTTTTTAGCACAGGACATGTAAAAGTGCTGAACCTTTCCATGTTATCGGGAGGCAGTCTATTAAACTGCGGCATAAAGATGCGGTCGATTCCTCCCGCTTGAATTAAATCCTGGATGTGCCCGTGAACAAGTTTTGCGGGGAAACAGACTGTATCGGAAGCGACATATTGAAGCCCCTTTTCATAAAGTTTACTTGAACTCCTTCTAGATATTTTTACCTTAAATCCAAGCGCGTTCCAGAACACTTTCCAGAAAGGCATCGTCCTCCAGAAATCCAGTACGCGCGGAATCCCGATTGTAATATTTTTTTCCGGAAGCAGAAGCGTAAAATTGTAATCTTTAAAAAGCAGTTCCTCTCTTGTTTTTATCATGTCGGGAACTGAATTAATCAGTTTTGTAATGCTTTCCATCTCTTTGCGTATAACGGGATCTTTAGGATCGCCGACAATTTCGCCGCGTTCGCAGCGGTTGCCCGTAACCCATGTCAGTCCGTTGTTAAACTGCACAAGCGTTCTATTGCAGTTATTTGTGCAGAAGGGACAGACAAGGTTTGCCTCCTGTGTATAAGAAAAACTTTTAAGTTCTTCAAAGCCGATAAAACGGGTGCGGTCTATAGGACCGTGAGGTGAAGTGTAACCGTGTTTTGAAATTTCCCGTTTTGTTAAAAGCGCAATGCCGATTGCTCCCATTTCGCCGGGATAGGGAGCGCGCACAACGTTCCTTTCAAGGTACTGTTCCAGGGCGCGAAGGACAGCGTCGTTTTTAAAAGTGCCGCCCTGAACAACAATTTTTTTTCCAAGCTGAGCGGGATTTGAAATGCGCACAACTTTTGTAAAAACATTTTCAATTATTGAACGGCAAAGACCCGCCATGATGTCCGCTGCTTGTTTTCCGTTTTTCTGTTCTGTAATAATCGTGCTGTTCATAAAGACAGTACAGCGGCTTCCGAGCCTTGCAGGATTTTTCGCATCGAAGGCGGATTCTGCGATTTCATCGACAGGGATGTGCAAGGTTTCCGCAAACGCCTCAAGAAAAGAACCGCAGCCCGAGGAGCAGGCTTCGTTTACCGTAATGTTTGTTACAATATCATTTGAGATGCTAATCGCTTTCATATCCTGACCACCGATATCAAGAATGAAAGTCACGCCGGGAACATATTTTTGCGCGGCGGCTGCATGGGCGACAGTTTCCACAGTGTGGAAATCCGCGCCCAGCGCTTTATCAAAGAGAAGTTCGCCGTAACCTGTTGTCCCCATTGCAATAACATCAAGGTCGATTCCTGCAGCGCGGTACTTTTCGTTCATGTCGAGTAACGCCTGCT
>Ga0082212_10012236_pt1 | contig 10818 bp, 6 predicted proteins | sample TergutNt197P3_FD_71548 | JGI IMG/M metagenome (GOLD analysis project Ga0082212, IMG submission 71548) | Neocapritermes taracua P3 segment gut microbial communities from Petit-Saut dam, French Guiana - Nt197 P3 | ecosystem: Host-associated > Arthropoda: Insects > Digestive system > Gut ...
TCACGCTTGTTATTCTTTTACTTATCGATCTTGCCTATCGCTTTTTCCCTGTCGAAGGATTTAATGAGCCATGGGTTACGCAGAAAAATTTGGGTGCATGGTTTAACCGGTTGATTGAAGGCACGGAAAGAACAAGTGATTGGGCTACGCTTAATTTCGTTTCAACCACAGCACATACAATTTGGGGAGCGCTTGTGGGCAAATTATTAATCAGCCAAAAATCATCTGCCGATAAGCTAAAAATACTTTGTGGTGCAGGCGTTTTATGTCTTATTGTTGGATATGGTCTTGATTGGCTTCAGATTACTCCAATTATCAAGAAGATAGCCACTGTCTCCTTTGTTTTTGCAAGCGGAGGATGGACGATTCTTGCACTTGCTTTTTCCTATTGGTTGATAGACGTTAAAAAAGTATTTGTAAAAGGATCCTTGTTTTTCAGGATAGTAGGGATGAATTGCATTGCCATATACCTGTTTTTTTCAATCACCGGCACTTCGTTATTAACCAGGGTAGCGACTCCTTTGACAAAACTGCTGTTTTCATGGGCGGGAACATTGACCGTTGACATATTTACAAGCCTTATAGCTTGGGCTGCCATGTGGGGAATGTGTTATTGGCTATACAAAAACAGAATTTTTATTAAAATATAAAAATGTCTTTAACAATCATTCACATGGACACTTAAGGTTGAAGAAAAAAATGTTGTAAATATTATTGTTTATTAAAAAAAATGATTTACTTTAGCACCAAATATAAAAGTCAATTTATGTGAAAATCAAAATTTTTTATATTGTTTTATGTTTTATTGCCGGCTTTATTAGCTGTCAGGCTCCGCTTGTGTTACAGGAGCTCGACTATACTGAAAATCCTGTTGATATTCCGAATCCTGACAGGGGATTTTACAGACCTCAATCTTATGTAGTCCCTGTCGAAAATGGGCCGGCACCAACTGTTCCAAATTTGTCGGTAACGATTGCAGGTACGATGGTCTCCGTCGATTCTCGAATTATCTATATGGAATATGATTTGAGGAATTTTTCGTCGAATGCCCCTCTCAATGGAATGCCCGTAGGAGTTTGGGGTGGTACTCCGCCTGATTATGGAACAACTCAACCATTAACACCCGCTGCGCTTGATTATATAAGGATAGCGCTTCAACAAATAAGAGACAGCGAAGCGGTTGCCATTGTGAAATTTAACTATGATGGACGAGGTTATACTTATAATAATCGCCAAGGGTATAACCTGTTTATACATGATTGCGAACCGGGCGCGCCACAAGGGCGTGCATGGTATGAATCCGGAGGAAGAAATGGAGGCATTCGTGAAGAATCTGACCTGTGTGGCATACCCGGGCATGAGAACAAAAACTGGGTACAATATCATCTGTGGCAAATCGGTAATGTTTTCAACGAATTCGAAGACGTCATCATGTGTGTGAAGGGGGGGATTTTTGGACCATGGGGTGAGATGCACTCATCATCATACGCAATGACTACGGAGGGTTACCATTGGCTCTTGAATGCATTGTTAGACTATGTTCCCGAGTCGCGCTCGATTTTGGTGCATGCCGGCGGCGTCATGGCATGGCATAATATGGAGCATGGTACCAATTATAGCTTTACCAATTTACCGCCTGCTCCGACACGCGGCACACGGACGCAACGCTTCGGTATGTTCAACGATAGTTATTCGGCGGGCGGTAGGGATTGGTCTGACAACGGATCGCTTTCCGAAGCGCATAGATTGGTTGGGGGCGATTATGAGCGCAACGCGGCATTAACCTGGATGAGAAATCAAAATAATCTCTATGGCGGAGAAACAGTTGGCCCCGGCGATTCTGATAATATCTATCCCCGGGTTCCAAACGTTTTGTACGAAGCTGCTTTCGCTCCGACAACCCATCTGAATACAACAAATAGCTCAAGAACTTATGAACTGTGGGGTGATTTTATCTACAATGAAGCAAATATCACTACACCATTTGTGTCCCCTCACGATGAAATATCCAAAACGGTAATCTATGACCCTGTATATGATGGCAAAAGTGGAATGGAATTTATGCGCGACCGGTTGGGCTACCGATTGGTATTGCGTGAAGCGAAAGCAAGTAAACAGGTCAAGCAGACCGGGATCCTGAAGTTCGAAGGGAAGATCCAAAATGTCGGGTTTGGAAATGTTGTCAATAGAAAAAATGTGTGGGTTATACTGAAATCCCAAACAGGTTCAGAATCATATATTGCGCTTACGAGCCTTGATGCGCGGGATTGGCGGCCTGATTTGGACAACAGAGCAGTCAATACGGCTGCATGGCGTGATTTGAACTTCTCGATTCAAATGAGCGCATTTGGAAACGTGCCTGTCGGCAACTATGATATTTATTTAAAAATCAACGATCCTAAAGAACAAAGCGATAGCAAACGCTGTATAAGGTTTGCGAACAAGGGAAATAACTGGAATGTTCAGCTTGGTGCAAATTTAATTGGCACAACAACAGTAAGATAGAAAATAACAACAAATAACCGGAAAAAAATCACTGAATCGCAATTGATTAATAATCAATCACAAATATATCAACTCTTTAAAAATTTAATAAATGAAAAGATTTTTTATTTTATCAACGCTTAGTTTAATCGCTTGTGCAGCCATGTTTGGTCAGCTCCAATACAAATCGAAATACCCGGATATTCCGATTGTCGATGTACATGTTCACCCATCCAATTGGCGTACTGTATCTGTACCGGCACTTTATGCCGGCGAGGCAACTTCCGCTGCAGACACCTTACCGCTTAACAATATTATTAACTTAATGAAAGCGCGTGATATAATAAAACAGAAATATGGTTCGGAACTCGCATACTTTATCTGTTTGAATAATGTTACCGCAGAAGAACAAGTCGCGATTAAGGCGGCCTCCGGTAACCGCGTATTATTCTCACTGCACGCAGGAGTTACGCAATTAGCTACTAATGGAGGCATGAATTACACTGCTGAAGAAATAATCGAAAAGGTACGGAATGAAGGATTTGTTGGTTATAAATTTTGGTTTGGTTCGCCTTATATTCGTTTGGAACAGGGGAAAGCCGGTATTACAAGAATTGATGACCCAAGATTTGCGCTATTATTTTCGAAACTTGAACAGGCAAAAGTGCTGATTACCTCGCTTCACAATGCTGATCCCAACGGACCGTTCGACAACCGCCAAAACTGGATGAAAGATCCGGTTTACTACTGGGAACAAATCAGGGCATTCGAAAATGTGGTGGCTAAATATCCTAATCTTACCATTATTGCTGCTCATTGTGCGTGGCTTGCTTGTCAGGATGCTCAGTTCGATTACCTGAGATACATACTTTCAACATATCCCAATCTTTATGTCGATATCTCGGCTACATTTTCGTATATGTTCCTTTCTAATCGTGACAACATCCGTGATTTCTACATAGCGTATCAAGACCGGATTCTTTACGGTACAGATTCCGGGCGTATCGCCGACAATTCAATCGAAAGACATGCCGATATGTATGCCAATACTTTTATGATACTTGAAACTGACCGAGATTATACTACTAGAAGTGGCACAATGAAAGGGCTTGATCTTCCAAAAGAGGTTTTAGAAAAAATTTATTACAAAAACGCAGCGAAGTTATATCCGGGCTTGAAAGAAGCAATGAACATATAGTAATGTTTAAGTAAAGATATGTATAAATAAAAAAAACTATGCCTATGAAAAAAAATAAGTAGTAAGAACAAAGCAAAAAGGAAATAGTTCCTAAGGAAAAGTGAAAATTAGAAGAAATGTTAATTAACAATTAAATCAAAAAACTATTATGAATTTATTTAAAAAAAAGATTTTTAAAGCAAAAAAGATACAAATTATTTACATGGGACTGTTATTACTCTGTGGAGTGGTGCAAGCCCAACAGATAACAGGTCGAGTTGTTGACACAGACAACGAACCTCTGCCGGGTGTTTCGATTATGATTCGTGGTACTCAGCAAGGAACTACAACAGATGCATCAGGTAATTATACATTGTCAAATGTGCAATCCTCATCTGTTCTTCTTTTCTCATATATTGGTTTTACCTCTAAACAGGAGACAGTAGGTAGTCGCAGGACTATCAATGTTGTGTTGGAAGAAGAAACCACCGCGCTTGATGAAGTTGTGGTTATCGGATATACAGCTGTAAGGAGAGCTGAACTGACCAGTGCGGTCGTTACGCTGAAGAGCGAAGAGGTCACTGACAATGTTACTTCCGACTTTGGTTCCATGTTGCAGGGTAAGATTGCCGGCTTGGTGGTTACCGCCAACAGCGGCTCTCCCGGATCGGAGTCCAGAATATCAATCCGCGGTACGGGAACCATTTCCGCAAACAGGGAACCTTTATTTGTGGTGGACGGTATAGTCGGAGGTTCGTATGACCCTAACGACATTGAAAACGTTACAGTTTTGAAAGATGTAGGCGCAACTGCCATTTATGGCGCTGACGGCGCCAATGGAGTTATCGTGATTACGACCAAGCAGGGACGCCGCAATCAGACTCCTCAAGTTACTCTGAGAACTAACTTTGTGTCAAGCAAACCACTTTGGGGAAGATACAGCCCAATGAAAGCTGATGAATTGTATGATTATTACAAGGCGCTCAATATGCCCGGTTTTGAAACAAATTATCCGATAGAACTCAGGAGCGGGAATTTTGACTGGATGAATGCAATATATGATACAGGCTCCATCCAGGAGTACGGTGTTTCCGTTTCAGGTGGAACGCAAGGGACATCATATATGGTCAGTGTGAACCACTTTAACCAAAAAGGTATCGCAGAGCCGTCAGGCTTTAAGCGTACAAACTTACGTATGAATTTCAATGCGCAGATTAGACCTACCATTGATATGTCAATTCGCTTGACCATGGGCGAAAATAATCAGGAAGGCACTGTGGGTGATGTGAATGGATTGGCTTTCCGCGGTTATCCATGGAACAACCCGTTCTACGATGAAAAAACGGCTCCCAGCCCTGACTTGATCGGTAAGCCTGTCAATTTAAGAACAGATACCGGCTACCGATGGGATTACAGCCCTCGCGATAACCCATTTCATACCATGCAATATGCATACGACAGACAAGGTGGTTTCAATGCGGGGATGGATTTTGCGATCAATTGGAATATCCTGCCCTGGTTGACGGCAACCAACACGCTCCGTATGAATAGAAGCCTAACCTGGTTCAAAACCTTTCATGACGGACGCGACCATAGCACAGGGAGAACCCAGGTTACGGAAGAAACCCGACACACACTGGGCGGCTATAGAAATACCACGCTGTTGAAAGCCAATCTTCGTGAGGGGAAAAATTCGTTTGGAGGCATGGTTGGATATGAGTTCCACGAAAGCCCCGGTACCTACAGAAAAAATGCGGCAAGTCAGGGACAACCCGGTGGGATGGATTTAATCTCTTCGGGAGCACAGCAATACCATACAATAACCAATGGTTTTGCTACTCCGAGTGCCGGTTGGTCGATTTTAGGACAAGTGACTTATTCGTACGCTGACAAGTATTTAGCTTCGGCCTCGTTCCGTACCGACGCCAACATCAACTTCCACCCCGATCACCGTCTTGGGTTTTTCCCTGCCATGAGTGTTGGTTGGGTGGTATCAAGCGAAGATTTTCTGAAAGGCAACCCTATTTTGAGATACCTGAAATTGCGCGCAAACTATGGTAAGACAGGTAATGCCCGATTCTCCAGCGGCGACTTTCAATATTTAGCCACCTACACTTTTACCAATGCAGATTATCTCGGCAATCCGGGCGTTAAACCTACGAAACTTGGCAATGAAAACCTCGGATGGGAAACATCGTATAAGATGTCGGGCGGTATCGACTTTCAACTCTTTAAATGGCTTGAGGGTTCTATCGACGTTTATAGCAATATCAATAAAGACGTTCTTTTCTCCGCTCCTTTAGCTCCAAGCACCGGCTATTATTCCGCAATGCAAAATATTGGCGAGATTTCCAATAGAGGTTTCGAACTTGCGTTGAACTCCACCAATATTAATAGAAGAGATTTGAAATGGACAACCTCTTTTAATATTGGGCTAAACAGAAACCGCGTAGAAAAGCTTCCCAACGGCGAGCCTATTATGGTTGGAGCGGCCAGCGGCGCACAACAACGGATGGAGGAAGGACGCGAACTTTACAGTTGGTTCATGCCGATATGGATGGGAGTAGATCCTGCTAACGGCGACCCGTTATGGTATGGTACGCTGCCCAATGGAGGTGAAGGTGCGACAAACGACTACTTAGCCGTCATCAGAAAATATACGGATAGCACGCCAACCCCCAAATTTACAGGAGGTCTCTACAATTCGGTACAATGGAAAGGATTTTCGTTAAGCGCAAATATTTACTTCCTGTATGGCAATAAGATATATCATAATACGCGCCTTACGATTGATAACGACGCGCGTCAGTTGCAATACAATCAGATGTCGATAAAAAATGGATTGGGATGGAGTCGATGGGAAAAACCGGGCGACATTGCCACTCACCCATTGCTTGTGTATGGTGGAAACAAGGAATCAGCATCTCCTTCTTCTCGTGTTCTTGAGAATGGAAGTTTTCTGCGCCTTCGCAATGTTACGCTTTCATATAATATACCGAGAAATATGTTGAGCAAGGTGGGCATAAGTAACGCACGCGTAAACCTTTCCGCCGACAACCTGTTTACGTTGCACAAATTTTCAGGACCTGACCCGGAAATACCTATCACTGAAAGCGGTCTTGCCGTTGCAGGTAGTACAAATCAGCGATATCCTAATATGCGTAATTTAGGAATTGGACTTGAAGTAAGATTTTAATAAACATTAAACTAAAACAATATAATTATGAAAAAAATAATATTGATTTCAACAGCGATGATTTTCGTCGGCGCTTTGTATTCCTGTGTGAATATGGATTTATATCCAACGAATGAGTTTCTTGAACAACAGGTTATTGACGACGCGGATGGATTAGAATTAACCACTAATGGTATGTACCGTTGGTTTCATACTGCGCGTTCTGATGGTGGTGCGCCCGGCGGCCGTTTTATCAGAGACTGGCATCATACTTTCGAACTTCGCGGCGATGCACTTTTTATTGCGGGCGTTACAGAGGATCCGATGATGTTGTCCTATACCTACAGGGAATCTGATCGCGACCGGCCTGCACGCAATATGTGGTTTATGTGTTATACTTTTATCGAAATGGCAAATAAAAACCTTTCCTGGTGGAATGAAGGGACATCGCTCAAACAAGACCACATACTTGGCGAGAACTACTTCTTGCGCGCCCTATCGTATTTTTTCCTTTGCGATCTTTTTGCTTGGCCATATACCAATACCAATGGAGGACCCAATGCTCCCGGCGTAGTGCTTCGCACTGAGAATACTGTCGATGATGGAAATGTAACAAGGGCTACCCTTGGCGAAATTTACGCACAGATTGAGAAGGATGCTAAAAAAGCCTACGAACTGATGAATAAAAACTACCGTCGCAGCACGAATAACGGCTACGCATCGAAAGAATCTGCAAGAGCGCTTTTGGCAAGGCTGTATCTCTATATGGGTAGAAATCAAGAATGTGTAAATCTTGTCGATGAAATGCTTGGTGGCGCTACTGCTACAAGCAAGCTTGACCCCAATATTGGAACCTATCCCACAAGGGTACAAACCTCTCAGGAAACCCTTTGGTGTGTAGGTATACGTGCAACCGAATCGCTTGCAAACAGTTCAATTGCTTCCATGATGCTTACAGACCCTGTCTCGTCTCGTGGCTGGGGTGAAATCTACACATCCGATCCGCTGTTGGAGTTGTTCCAACGTCATCCTGAAGATATTCGTTGGGGAGGATCGACGACGTCAAGAGGTCCTGCTACCGGTATACATTATTTCCCGCCTCCCAGACAGACCATTACATACAATGGCGCCCCTGTCAATGAGATGATTCACTGGCCTGTCGAGGTACCCAGCGTTGATTATTGGGGGTTGACATCGCGTTGTGTTGGAGAAGATACCGGCGGAAAATTCATTATCTTTGAGAACGATCCGAACCTGTCACCGAATTCTCCAAATGCTGATGAAGTCTTTGGCTCAAGTGCGAGGATATATATTCAGGAGGAAATTGAAAACACCTATAAGCGATATTACTTCATGTTCAATGGACAGAAGTATCGTGTTACGCTTACTCCCGTCGTAGATAACCGCATGAGTTACAGGAAAATTTTTAACTATAAATTTTCCGGTCAAGATGGCGACAATATGTTGTGTTCTGTACCTTTGCTCCGTTGGGGCGAAGTGATCCTGAACCGTGCCGAAGCATACGCCAAATTGGGTAATGTCGATGCCGCTTTAGCCGATGTGAACGCAATTCGTAGCCGCGCCGGCTTAAGTGGCGATGCGTTGATGACGACTGAGAATATGGGCCCACGTGGATATAGTGATATTCTCGACCTGGTGCTCGACGAGCGTCGTCTTGAACTTGCATACGAAGCTCTCCGCTGGACAGACCTCTACCGCAACAACAAACCAATGGATCGTCGATATGGTGGAACTCACAAATGGGAAGTTATTCAACCGAACGACCCGCGGATTTTATTCCCGATACCCTGGGAGGAAATAAATGCCAATCCTGGTGTAACGCAAAATTTGAGATAACACTTAGAAACCGGTTAATATTTATTCAGATGTTAGAATATGGGGGGGCAAAAAAGCCCCCCCATTTCTATCATTATTTTATTAATTCTTAATGTTTTATCAAATGAAAAAAATAATCGTATTTATCCTTTTATGTTTGCCTGTTGTGGGTTTTTCACAGACTTTATACACGTCTTCGGGAATACTGCAGCCGGGCAAAGAAAAAAAATGGAAATTAATTTGGTCTGACGAATTCGAATATTTAGGCCATCCTGATCCTGACAAGTGGAGGTATGAAGAAGGTTATTGGAGACGCCCCACCGAACTGCAATATTACACGGTCAGGCGGTTGGAAAATGCCAGGGTAGATGGGTCAAATTTGATCATTGAAGCAAGAAAAGAGACACCTGACAGTTTTTATCCTACTTCAATAAATGATGAATGGCACAGATATACCTCTGCTTGTGTCAATACACGAAATACCGCTGCATGGCAATACGGACGCTTTGAGATACGGGCAAAAATTCCTAAGGGAGCAGGTATGTGGCCGGCTCTTTGGTTTCTGAGCCCCATCAGAACACCGGCTGTGCCCGGACCTCACAAACCAAAAAATGATGATGGTACCCCGGCAGTTTATCCGGTTACCCGATTCTCGTCAAGAGAATCGTCACAGGGGGAGATTGATCTTATGGAAGCATGGGGAAATTCGAGCCCCTATCAAACCTTTACCTATATTCATGGTACTGTAGGTCCTAACCCAAGTGCTCGTTTCACACATAAACGTGACCCATACAATGAATACCATATCTATGCCATGGAATGGTTTCACGATCACATTGATTTTTATCGTGATGACGAGAAAACCCTTACATACGGAATGGATACGAAATTAGGATGGTCATTTGATAAACCCATGTATTTGTTGATGAATATAGCGATAGGGGGTCCGGACGAACCGGCGCCACCGGATTACATTTTGCCCCAACAAATGGTTATCGATTATGTGAGGGTGTATCAATTAGAGGAGTAGGCTTTGTCAAACATCTTAAAATTAAACAAATGAAAAAAATGTTATTTTTTGTCTTTTTATGTGTACCTGTTATCGGATTCGCCCAAACATTGTACATTTCTAAATATCAAACACAAGAACAAATCAAAGGTAAGAAATGGAAATTAGTATGGTCCGATGAATTTAAGTATAATGGTCACCCCAATATTGACAAATGGGATTATGAGGAAGGCTATTTCCGCCGTCCGCAGGAATTACAATATTATACATACAGGCGTTTGGAAAATGCAAGGGTTGATGGAGAAAATTTGATTATTGAAGCAAGAAAAGAAACCCCTGAAAGCTTTTATCCTACTTCAAAAAATGATGAATGGCATCGGTACACTTCTGCATGTGTTAATACACGTAACTCGGCGGCATGGCTGTATGGTCGTTTTGAGATACGTGCTAAACTACCCAAAGGTCCCGGTATGTGGCCGGCACTTTGGTTTCTGAGTCCACTCAGAACAGCAGATATTCCGGGTCCTCATCAGCCCAGATTACCCGGACCGAACGGCGCTGTTGTTCCATTTCCAAATCGTGGCGCCGGCGGCGGTGAATCGTCACAAGGAGAAATCGATCTCATGGAAGCATGGGGGTCGCGTGTCAATATGACTTTTACTTATGTTCATGGATTATCGAGGCCAAGCCCAAGCTTCCGACTTCAGCATAAACGCGATATATATGATGAATTCCATATCTATGCCATGGAGTGGTATCCGGATCGCCTTGATTTTTATCGTGATAACGAGAAAACACTCACTGTTGAAAAGAAAAACTACATGAGATGGCCTTTTGATAAACCCTTTTATTTGTTAATGAATATTGCAATAGCAGGGCCCGACGAACCGGCGCCACCGGATGAGAATATGCCTCAACAAATGGTTATTGATTATGTGAGGGTGTATCAATGGGAATAGCGCTTGCCTGAAATGCCAGCGCATACATACGCATTTGTTTCAGGAGGGATACTAAGCCGTTGGAGCGGGTAGGGGATAAGTGGTCTTTCAAACCGATTTTTTCAATAAAATACAGGTCGGCTTCTAAGATTTCTTGGGGTGAATGTGCTGACAGCGCTTTGATTAATAAGGCTACGAT
>Ga0082212_10012237_pt1 | contig 10817 bp, 11 predicted proteins | sample TergutNt197P3_FD_71548 | JGI IMG/M metagenome (GOLD analysis project Ga0082212, IMG submission 71548) | Neocapritermes taracua P3 segment gut microbial communities from Petit-Saut dam, French Guiana - Nt197 P3 | ecosystem: Host-associated > Arthropoda: Insects > Digestive system > Gut ...
AAATAAACTCGTCGGACGCGATAATATCAGAGGGCGCAATATCAGTTTTGAGCGCGCTTTTTTCTGAAAATTCAAATATATTAAAGATAATATTAAAACATGGTGTGGAAAGCAAAAACACGCAAAAAATTTTGAATACCGCAAAAACAAAAAATATATAGTTAATATAAAAATTATACGTGCGAGCTTATCTGATAAAATTCGCTTGAGCGGTCAAAACACATAAATCTCAAATTTTGAAATGCATTAACAAAGAAAGGCTTACATATAGCCATTCAAAAAAAGAAATGAAAAATGGAAAGAATAAACGTAAAAAAACTGGAAGTAAAAACTGAACTGGATTGTGGAATTTTCACAATAAAGTTATATATAGTTCCGCTCAGATTTAAATGTAACAGAAACATTACTTGCGAAAACGAGCAAGGCAAAACGATTTGGCAAGTAGAAGATATATCTCCTTCATCAGACGCTCCATTTATAGAGATCAAACCTTTCGATAATGAAAAAATAATGGCCTATAACTGGATTGGTATGTATTATTACATTTACATCCAAACCGGCAAGCTGGATTTTGTTAATGAAAACAGAAGGCCATGGTAGTTATACCCCCGCTCGGCATAGCGTCTTTTGTTTAGTTGATTTAAAAGCAAACATTTTCGCTATAGGGCCGACATGTTGCCAAAAGAAATAGAATTTATTTTTAAATACGAAAATAGCACTGCAATCTCAAAACTTATTGTATTTTTTGTGTTGATTTCTGAAAAGAAAAATAATTATTCTATTGGCCCACTAATTAGCAATGAAGAAGGAAAGATTATCCTGACAAAAAAACAGGTAGAAAATACAATCTCTCAAAACCAGATAGATTTTCCCATGGATTACAGTGGAGGCCTAAATAATTGTACGGATTTAGAAATTTTGATTGACACAAAAAAGGAACTTGCTAGAAAAGCATTTACTTTAAAAGAATTCTATCCTGAAAATGCCTTATTATTAGAGCAAGCAATTGCATCTTGCAATAACGAAAGCATTAGTTTTGACAGAAAATATTCACTTCCTATAAAAGATGAGAGGTTTTTTATAAACTGCCCCGCAAATTCCGCCGTAAAATCAAAAAACAATGGTCACAATTAACGCAGCATCTGCAAGCACAAGTATTGCTCTATGTCTACGCTTCCAAGCAACCGAATTAACAGATTTATTTCACGATTTTAATGGCAATCAATAGTCCCTGCTTTGTGCTTGCCAAATAATTCCGCCGCATCATCACTAAAATATTTCAAATTGTAGTAGTTCAGACTTGACAAACAGCGTTGGACTCAACCGCCCAGATATGCCTTCTTGACCTGGGGATCGTTGAGCAGCGACGCGGATTCTCCCTCAAGAACAAGCCTGCCGTTTTCCAGAACATAACCGCGGCTTGCAAACTGAAGCGCCATACGCGCATTCTGTTCGACAACCAGAATGGTGGTCCCTTCCTGCTTGTTGATCTCCAGCATGGAGTCAAAAACGCTCTTCATCAGCAACGGCGCAAGCCCCATGGACGGTTCGTCCAGAAGCATGATCTTCCGGCCGCTCATAAAGGCTCTCCCGACAGCAAGCATCTGCTGTTCTCCGCCACTCATTGTGCCGGACTTCTGGCGCTCCCGTTCTTTGAGGCGCGGAAATATGGTAAACACCCGCTCCAGATCGCGCGCGATACCTTTTGGGTCTTTCCTTGCAAATGTCGCCAGGAGAAGGTTCTCCATGACCGTCAGGTTGCCAAAAAGCCGCCGCCCTTCGGGAACGTGGGAAATCCCAAGCTCGCTTACCACCTTATCCGGAGAATACTTGAGCAGGCTCTTTCCCATGAAATCAATCTTTGAACCCGGCAGAGCCGGAACAAGACGCGAGATTGCGCGCAGCGTGGTGCTTTTCCCCGCGCCGTTCGCGCCGATGATGCAGACGATCTCCCCTTGCGCGACGTTAAAGGAGATCCCCTGGAGGGCTTTTATGCTGTCGTAAGAGACATGCAGGTTTTCAACTGTCAAAAACATCAGGCCAACCCGTCTTTTCCGAGATAAGCGTCGATCACTTTCTGATCGTTCTGGATTTCTTCAGGCGTACCTTCCGCTATCAGCTCTCCGAAACTAAGCGTCTGGATTCTGTGGCACAGCTCCATCACAAACTTGATCCTGTGCTCTATCAGCAGGATCGCCAGCCCAAGCTCACCGTGAACTTTCCGGACGATCTCCATTATCTGAACAAGTTCCTCCGGGTTCATGCCCGCCGTAGGCTCGTCCAGAAAAAGGACTTTTGGTTCGGTCGCCAGCGCCCGCGCCATCTCCACTCTTCTTTGGGCGCCGTAAGGCAGATTAAGCACCATCTGGTCCGCAAGGTGGCCGATGCCCATCATCCCAAGAAATTTCATCGACTGTTCACGTATCCACTTTTCTTCTCTCTTCTGCCGGCCGGTCCCTAAAAAAGCTCCGACGAGGCCATACTCAATTTTTGAGTATTGCGCCATGTTCACGTGCTCCAGCACCGTCATATGTCTCCACAAGAGGAGGTTTTGGAAAGTGCGCCCCAAACCCATTGAGGCGATCTTGTGAACAGGCAACCCGTTGATCCTTTTTCCTTCGAGCAGGATCTCTCCTTCCGCGGGAGTGTAAACGCCGGTTATGAGGTTAAATATGGTGGTCTTGCCGGCGCCGTTTGGCCCGATCAGGCCCCGGATTTGTCCAGCCTCGAGATTCAGGCTGTAATTTTGAACAGCCCTGAGCCCCCCAAAGTCGTGGGACATGTCATTCACCTGGAGGAGCGGCATGTCATTCTCCTCCTTCCGGCCCGCGCCTTGGGCTTAGAAGCGATTCCATGTTGAAATCTTTGAACGCGACCAACCCCGTCGGACGAAAAACCATGACGAGGATGAGAAGCAACGGGATAATGATCCACTTGAAGATTTCGAGAGGACGTAACGCCTCGCCCAGGATACTGACGCTGACCGCGCCGACGATAGAGCCGTAGACCGAATTCAACCCGCCGAAATACACCATGGCCAGCACTTCGGCAAGGTTCTGGATGCCGAAGGTTCCGGGGTTCACATACCGCAGAACATGCGCAAACAGCCCGCCCGCGACCCCCGCCCAAAACGCCGCGAATAAAAACCCCGCCATCTTGGTGCGCCGGGTGTTGACCGTCATCGCCTCCGCCGCCAGTTCGTTGTCGCGAACGGCGTTAAGCGCTTTCCCCAACGTGGAACTTACGAAGTTATTGATGCTCCATATGCAGATGACAGCCCATATGAATACGGTTGGAAGCCCGGCCCAGTCCGGCTGCCCGCTTAACCCACGCGGCCCTTTCACAAACTCGAAGTTTTCAATGATGCTTTTTACGATGAACAGGAAAGCCAGCGAGATAATTGCCAGGTAGTCGCCTCGCGTGCGAAAAGAAGGCACCGCGACGAGCAAGGCTCCGGCCGCCGCCATCAACCCTCCCGTTAAAAGCGCCAACGGAAACAGGAAAGGGCCAAACTTGTCGGAGAGAAGCCCGATACCGAACATATTCGCGTCCACAAACAACCCGACGGTGATTACCGAGGCGCAGTACGCCCCAAGCGCCATAAATCCCGGATGGGAACAGGAAAACTCTCCCATGTACCCATTGATCACGTTAAGGCTCAAAGTAAGCATTACCGCGATCAGCGTAAGCTTTAAAACAAGCAGCCGGTAATCGCTAATGTCGGCCCAGTAGTGCAGCGACAGATACAGCAATCCAAGATGGACCGCCGCGGAAACAAAGATAGGAAACCGGATCAACGCTCCCGCAATCCGGTTGGCCGGCGAAGAGCTGACAATAGCGACAATACCGATCGGCAGCACGTAAACCAGAATTGTGTTCAAAACCGCATTTGGAATCAGAAGCGGCTTTTTAAGCATTATGTCTATGCCGAAAAGCGCCGGGATCTTTGGCAGCCCCACGGCCAGCGCAATATCACTCCCGAAAAACTTCTCAAGCATAACAGCCGCCAGAATACCAAGCAGCCATCCTAAAACCGGCACACGGGCAAAGACGGCGCGGATCTTTCGCGTATTTGTTTTCACCGTATCGGCGGCCATCGCGTCAGAGCCTCAGCCGCGCGCTGTACGCCTCGCCGAAGAACCCGTGGGGGCGGAACGTCAAGATCAGCAAAATAATGGAGTAGGCGATCAGGTCGCGCAACGTTGACGGAAAGATCATCGCGACAAAGATCTCGGTGAAACCCAGCAGAAATCCCGCCAGGGTGGCGCCGATGATTGACCCCCTGCCCCCCAGGATCGCCGCCACGAACGCCTTCCATCCGAACAGGATACCCATATACGGATCAAGCACCGGATAGGCGGTCCCAAACAGAATCCCCGCCGCCGCCGCCAGCGCCGATCCTATGCCGAATGTGATGGCAATCACGCGGTTTACCGGCACTCCCATAAGAGGGACGGCTACAAAATCGTAGGCCATGGCCCGCATAGCCATGCCCCACTTCGTCCGCTGAATGAACTGGTGTAACGCAATCGCAAGGGCAAGCGAAACAACGACTATCATGATCTTCTTGTTTGTTATGAACACCCCCCCCACTTCGTACGTCACCGTCTCCATGAGGGAAGGAAACTTGACCCTGCGGGCTCCAAGCAGGGCCAGGTTTCCGGTTTCCAGAATGATGCCGACCATGAGACCCGTGATTGCGGCCGAGGCGCGAGGAGCGTTGCGCAACGGACGATAGGCAATCCGCTCCACAAGTATCCCCACGAAAGAAGTGAGGATCATCGAGAAGAGAATAATCAATGGAAACATCAGCCAGCCGGGAAGCGCCAGGGTTCCGGACGCGGACAACGCAATCAGGCATAAAGAAACCCCCGCGCCTATGTACGCCCCGATCATGAAAATATCGCCGTGGGCGAAGTTGAACAGCATCAGGATGCTGTAAACCATCGAGTATCCCAGAGCGATCAGGGCGTAAAAGCTTCCCCATTGGAGCGAATTGACCAGGTTTTGCAGAAAAATCGTCATACCGTCAAACCATCACTTTTCTTACGGGCAAACTGATTGATAGAACGTAAACTCGCCCTTATCGCTGATTTTGACGACAACGGCACACTTTGACGGGTCATTTTTACCGGCAAACGTCATTTCTCCCGTTATTCCATTGAACTTCTGCACTTTGGAAAGCGCGTCCCTGACGGCGTCCCGGTCTTTCTTCAAGTTGCCGGTGAGACCGCCGGTCCCCTGTACCGCCACCTTTACGAGGTTCATGGCGTCCCAGGTAAGAGCCGCGACGTCATCGGGAATATAGCCGTATTTCTCTTTATAGCGGTCGATGAATTTCTTCGTCTCGCCGGTTGCCCCTGCCGCGGCGTAGTGAGTGCTGAAGAAAGCGCCAAAGCAGTCTTTGCCGCAAAGCTTGATCGTTTCCGCGGACCCCCAGGAATCGCTGCCAACAATGGGCTTCTTCCAGCCGAGCTGGTGGGCCTGTTGAACTATCAGCGCAACCTCATTGTAGTACTGGGGAACAAACAGCACCTGCGCGCCGGAGTTGATGATCTTGGTCAACTGGGAGCTGAAATCGGTATCTTTGGTGGTAAAGCTTTCAAAAGCGACCACCGATCCTTTGCCGTTGCTGTCTTCCCACGCCTTCTTGAAGAACTCGGCAAGCCCCTTGGGGTAATCGCTGGCCACATCGTACAAAACCGCGGCTTTTGTGAATTTGAATTCTTTCGAGATGAATTTCGCAACCACGGGCCCCTGGAACGGATCGAGGAAACACGCGCGGAATACGTACGGCTTGCCTGTGGTGGAGTCGGGGTTTGTGGACCACGGGGTAATCATCGGAGTCTTGTAGTTATTCGCGATTCCAGCCGCCGGCACCGCCTGCTTGGACGCCTGAGGACCAACCATAACAAGAATGTCGTCTTCGGTGATCATCTTCGTGGTAACTTTGACGGCCGATTCGGCCTTGGACTCGTTATCTTCAATAACCAGTTCGACCGGGTATTTCTTGTTGCCTACCTCAATTCCCCCCACCGCCTTGATGTCTTCAAGCCACAACTGCGCGGCGAATTTAGTTCCCTCGCCCACCTGGGGAATGTCTCCGGTCAAAGGCGCGTTGATGCCAACGCGAATAGTCGGCTCCTTGGCCCAGGCGGAAGAAAACACAAAGGCAACCGCCAGAGCACAAATACACAGCAACATTAATCTCTTCATCACCAATTCCCCCTTTTTCCTGTAACGTATGCCCAGCTCCGAGGAGAACCTGGGGCTGGTGAACATGGAACAATATCTAACAAGCGCAAATCACGCACAACACGAAAGAGTCCGTCAAAAGCAAAAAATACGGTCAAGTTCTTAAAATTAGATACCGAAGAATGAAAATTATACAGGAAAACCATCGGGAGAAAGATGAAGAAAAGTCATCATTTAAAAGCTGAAACCTTGAGCTTGCCTCAATTTGCGCCGCCGCCTGTAAACCCCTCGCAAACATGGCAACGCAAGCCGCGGCCTAAACCGTTATAACAACCTTGATCGCCATGTTCACGACGTGGTCATGGTGGGGGGAGCGCCGCAACTTTCGGGAAAACAGCTATTCTGTTTAAACCTCCTGCCTTTTAAGCACCGGAATCCATGCCGAATCGCGCATGATATACGCGGCTTCCGGCGTAACCATCATGCCGTCCGCGCCGTGATACCTCATAAGCCGCACAATCTCCTGCTTGGGCAGCCAGGCATCCAGATCGGAAATGGCGTCGGAACGAGCCGCCACTACCTGGTGATACCCCATCCTGCAAACGCATATCGAACACAGAAACAACACTATGTACAAGATCCATCTTGCCTTACGTATCACGTTGTTTACTCCTTCTCAGCTTTTGCGGGCAGGCGGGTTCAATATCGCCACCAGGGTCTTTTGCGCCCACAAAAGCACAACCATGCTTAACAGTACAAATTAGCAATATATGTTCCAAGCACTTTAAAATCGCCTAATACCCCATAATAAAAAGCCTTTTCCTGCAACGCAGGAATTTACTACATTGAATATTGCTCCAAATCTATGAAGAAATATTCCTATTTAAGCACCAGATTTCCCACCCATAAAATCAGCCCCAAAAGACAAAACCCCTTAAGCTATTTCGTCCCGCCAATACACGAAAAAGCCAAAAATACGCTTTCTCATACATTAGTGATCCGGTTTCGGATACCGAGAACCTTATTTTCAAGATTGTTTATTAAAAGAAGGGTTACAGTTTCCTGTAACCCTGGGGATTTTTTGGTAGCGGGGCCAGGATTTGAACCTGGGACCTTCGGGTTATGAGCCCGACGAGCTACCGGACTGCTCCACCCCGCGTCGATAATCTATGGATAATACATTACGTAAGCTCTTTTTGTCAAGCGGCCCGGAAAGCCGCATCCTGCTCAAAACCGCGGCGTTTAATCGTTTTGCGGTTCAAATTCCGCGGTCAACGTTTAGTTTTTGAGGATTTTGCAGGCTTTGGACGCCGAGACACTTTCCGTTTGTCGGCGCTTGCCGCTTCGGGAGCCTTCCTTTTCGATTCCTCTTTCCGGCGCGCGGCATCCGCAATGCTTCGCCGCACAACCTTAAGCTTTGCGCGATCCGCCGGCGTCTCGATCCTTTTAGCGCGCTTTGGCGCGTCAGACGGAGGCTCCTGTTCCGCGACTTCCCTCTCGCGCTGAACGAGATATTCGTTTAGCAGCCGAATCTCTTTCGGCGTAAGGTAGCGCCACTCCCCCGGCTCGATGCCCGAAAGCTCAAGCGTGCCTATCGCCACCCGACGCAATTTGGTCACGCGATGCCCGATGGCGTCAAACATCTTCCGGACCTGGTGGTAGCGTCCCTCAGCGATCCGAAGCCTGACCCAGGCCTTCCCGCCTTTCTTTTCCAGGAAGTTCACCTGGGCCGGATTGGTCATCTTCCCGTCGATCGGCATGCCCCGACGCAAAATGTTCAACTCGAAAGGCTTTGGAACACTCATAAGTTTGGCGATATAGGTCTTTTCCACCCCGAAACGGGGATGAGTCAAACGGTAGGCAAGATCGCCGTCGTTGGTCAGCAAAAGCAGCCCCGTGGTGTGATAATCGAGCCGTCCCACGGGAAAAACACGGCTGGAAAGCTCACCCACCAGCGCCGGAGCGGTTTTGCGCCCTTCCCGGTCCTTCATTGTGGTGACCACGTTGTCGGGCTTGTGCAACATGATGTAGATCTTCTCTTCCCGAACAGGGACAAGCGTGCGGCCATCGAGCCGAACTTCCTGCCTGGACGGATCGTAAAGCGTTCCAGGGTCCAAAACCTGTGAGCCGCCCAAGGTAACGCGCCCGCCGTGAATCATCTCGTCCGCCACCCTGCGGGAGACGCCGGCCGCCAGCGAAATATAACGGTTCAAGCGTTCAGTAGCCATCGGTTGCAGGAGGCTCATCCGCCTCCCCGGTAATACCTTCCGCCTCAGAGATTTTCTCTTCGGCGGCAATCTCTTCAAGCGCGGCATCCGCAAACGCCGCGTCTTTGCCTTCGGGTTCGTCGCGCTCGTCGATCCGTACCTCTTCCGGACCGGTGTCAGTACCCGGCACACCGCCGTCCGCAAACGGCAGCTCAAGCCCCGACCTGCCGGATTCTACCGGCGTCGCGGTGGATGAGGCCAGGAACTCCTCGATCTCGCGCATCGAAGGCAGTTCTTTGAGTGAGCCAAGACCAAACACTTCCATAAATTCGCGGGTGGTTCCGAACAAAAAAGGCTTGCCTGGCACATCCTTTTTCCCAACAACACGGATCAGGCGGCGATCCATCAGCGTTTTAATGGAGCCAACGCAATCCACTCCGCGAATCCGCTCGACCTCCTGTCGGGTAAGCGGCTGCTTGTAAGCGATAATCGCCACGGTCTCAAGGGCGGCGCGGGAGAATCTCGGCGGTTTGACATCAAACAGTTTCCGGACATGTTCCTGGTTGGCCGGATTGGTGCGGAACTGAACTCCTTTCGCCACACGCTCCATCAGAATCCCTGAAGTCTCCGGCGGATACTTCTCCAGCAGGACAAGGAACACTTCCTCGAACTGGTCGCGGGACAGTTCTCCAAGAAGCCGGCAGGCTTTATCAACCGGAAGCGGCTCGCTTGACACAAGCAGCAGGCTTTCCAAAATCGACGCGGCGCGACGCGCATCAACCTCGACAACCGGCGCTTCCGGGTCGTACCCGTCTTCAGGCGCGGCTCCACCGACATCTTTTTTTAGCAATTCATCCACGTTGATGGCCGCGGGCGGCAAATCCGTCTCACGCGCGGGAGCCTCGCCGGAAAGATCCGCCTCGGCGTACCTTGCCGGTTCTTGCGGCTCCTCAACAACAAACGGCTCAATCAATGTCTGCGGCGTCTGTTTCTCTTCCATCTTCATTCTCCCGGACGGCAGGCGCGATGCTTATCACCCCCATCGGGTTTGCCTGGTATATGCGAATCGTCTTCAAGCGGACAAGTTCCAGAATCCCCAGAAAAAAAGAAATGATCTCGTTTCGCGTTGCGCAATGCTCAACGATACTTTCGAATTTCACATGCCCTTCCGACTTGATCCGGTCAAGTATATAGGATATGGCGTCCGCGATGGTGATCCGCTCCACGAACACTTCGTGCGCTTCATCCGCGGGCATCTTCGAAAGGACATCTTTAAAAGCCGTGATGAGATCGGCCATCGACAATTCGGTAATGGCGATCTCCTCTTCCGGAAGATCATCTTCACAAAAGTCACGCACAAATACGTCACGGCCCAGGACCGGCCGCTCCCAGAGGCGAATCGCCGCCTCTTTGAACCGCTCGTACTCGACCAGGCGCATGGAAAGCTCCCTTGCCATGATCTCCGGGTCTTCCTGCTCCTCTTCCTCGTCTTCGTGTCTGGGCAGAAGCGACCTGGATTTGATATGGACAAGCGTAGCCGCCATAACAAGGAACTCCCCCGCCACATCCAGATTGAGCGTTTGCATAACTTCTATGTAAGCAAGGTACTGCTCGGTAATCTTGGCAATGGGAATGTTTTCGATGTCGAGCTTCTGCTCCCGGACCAGGTGCAAAAGCAGATCTAACGGCCCCTCGAAAATATCGAGGCGCAAGGGCATTGTCTGAACAGGGCTTACCGAAACAGCGGTGTCCGCCGTTTTATCAGATACGGACAGCGTCACGAACCTCCGACATCTTGGCCGCCGCGACCTTTTTCGCCTTCCCGGCTCCTTCGTTCAGAATATCCCGCGCCGATACGCCGCTTTCGACAATCCGCTTGCGTTCTTCGCGGATGGGGTTCAGCACCTTCTCCATCCCCTCGTACATCCGTTTTTTACACTCTATGCAGCCGATGCCGGCGGTGCGGCAGCCTTCGGCGGCCCATGCTATCGTCTCCGCGTCCGAAAAGATCTTGTGGTAGGAGTAGGCGTTGCATATCTCCGGAGTGCCCGGATCATTGCGCCGGATGCGGGCCGGATCGGTAACCATCGGTTTTACTTTAGCCCACACCTCTTCAGCGGAATCGGACAAAAGGATGGCGTTTCCGTAGCTCTTGCTCATCTTCCGGTTATCAAGCCCCATAAGTTTCGGCGTCCGGGTCAGGTGCGCGTCCGGAATGACGAACGTATCACGGTATATGTAATTGAACCGGCGGGCGATTTCGCGGGTCAGCTCAAGATGCGGAAGCTGGTCTACCCCTACAGGCACAAAGGAAGCGTCGTACATAAGGATGTCCGCGGCCTGAAGCACCGGGTATCCCAGGAAACCATACGTCTGGATGTCGCGCTGGGTGATCTCCTGCAACTGTTCCTTGTA
>Ga0082212_10012238_pt1 | contig 10817 bp, 12 predicted proteins | sample TergutNt197P3_FD_71548 | JGI IMG/M metagenome (GOLD analysis project Ga0082212, IMG submission 71548) | Neocapritermes taracua P3 segment gut microbial communities from Petit-Saut dam, French Guiana - Nt197 P3 | ecosystem: Host-associated > Arthropoda: Insects > Digestive system > Gut ...
CTGTGCGGAGCAGAATGATAATCCAACCCTTCCGGTGCAGTAAAAAACGTCTTTGGTTCATTTGCCGACTCGAAAAGCCGCTCTCCCTGTGAAAAGGGAATCACTTGATCCGCTTGACCATGACTGATGAAGATCGGGCATCGGACATTGCCGATTTTCTTGATCGAAGCGAGTTGTTCCCACAAAAAATACTCGGCAGGAATGAAAGGAAACATTTTACGTCCCATTTCTCCGAGCGAGGTGAATGAACTTTCGACAATCAATGCCTTGACTTTGTGCTTGGAAGCCACATCAACGGCAACACTGCCACCGAGTGAAAAACCGTAGGGGATAATTTGCTCAACGGGTATTTTCTCATGCTCAATCAAAAAATTCATGGCGGCAAGACCGTCGTCGAGAACACCGGGAGCCGTCGGTTTGCCATCGCTTTTTCCGTAACCGGCGTAGTCGAACACCAAGACGTTACACTGAAATTCGCTGCGCATTTGCTCTGCCCAATCCAGAAGTTTGGAAACGTTTTCGCCGTTACCGTGGCAGTACAGAATCGTTCCAATGAGCGTGCCGGTCGGATTGATTTTCTGATACGAAAAATAACAACCATGAATGGTTTGTTTTTTTGAGTTTTGAAATCGAACTTCCGTAAAATTCGTTGCAACAAGGTCATGTGTATATTTGGAAGGATGAAAGAGCACTTCGCGAGCGAGATAATCTGCACCCCCCAATCCCAGTAGGAGCAAAGCCACTACCAAACCGATCAACAATATAGTCACATGCCGCATGGGAGGGAGCCGAAAACGTGTCCACCACTCCGTCATTCTATCAGAGTCCATAACGTAAGCAAGGTTACAACGGGTCATTTTTCTTGCTTACGTTTCGAACTCTGTGATTTTATGCGAGTTATATCACCACACACATGGGAGCGGGTACAGCGGTATGTCTTTATCGGCGGTAACGAAATCCATTTTGTCAGATTTTTACACTGCGGTCTCAACAAGTTCGCATACCGTGCAACGCCATAAAATGTCAGTTTTCTTTGTGAACTTTGTGCTTCCTTTGTGTCCTTCGTGGTAAAATTTAACCACAAAGAACACAAAGAATTCACAAATGGCACGGAGAAAAAATGGCAAAGATTGACGTGTCGCAGTATAACAGCGTATCGGCTTGCGAGAATGGTACTCGTAGTGATTGGGGCAATCGTTGGTGGGAGCGGATTTGGTCGGTCTTGGCGACATGCGAACAGCAGGGCAAAGCAGAAAAAATTAAGGCTTACCTTCGGGTGTTCCGAAGTGCTACAAGAATGCAGGAATAACGGCGTTTACCTTTCAAATGTGTCGGGAAGCGGGGCGGTCAACTCGATTCGCTCCTGCGTGGTAGGATGCAAAAAAGTCAATTTCCAAGCATGCAGAGCAATCCCACCGGGAAAAAAAAATTTTGCCCCATATTTGATATCTCCACAAATTGGAAAACCACGACCGGCAAGTTGCACCCGAATTTGATGTTTGCGTCCCGTCTCCAATTGGATTTCAATCAAGGAACAACGGTTGACATGACGCAGTTTCCGATAACGCAGTTTACATTCTTTTCCCTCGTTGAGTGATTGTGTCCGAAAAACCTTGCGATGTCGCTTGTCTTCGCAGAGGAAATCAATACATTCGGCTTCGGAAGGGGTGATGATTCCTTCGACAAGAGCAGCATAAATCTTTTCGACGGTATGTTCACGAAATTGGTCGTTCAGTCGTGCCGCCGCCTTGGACGTTCGGGCAAAGATCACAATACCGGAGACCGGCACATCTAGTCGGCTGACCACTCCGAGATAGACTTCGCCCGGCTTGGCATATTTTTCTTTGAGGTACGCTTTCGTTTGGGTGAGCAACGTTTCCTCGCCACTCGGCAATCCCATCGTGGCTAGTCCCGGCGGTTTGACCAATGCAATAACGTGATTGTCTTCGTAGAGGATGTGCATAACAGACCGCAGGTGATGGCAACGTAATCTTATAATTGCGTCTCCGCTTGCCATTGAACTTCAAAGCCGAGCGATTCGAGAATCCGTGTAACCTTTTCTTGCGGCAAGGTAATGCCAGCAAGTTGCTCCAAACGTCCTGCCGGTATGTCGATGTATCGCATCTCGTCATGCAAATCGCCGTCAATGGTGAATCGGCTCAACACTTTCAAATCGGCACCGGACTCCTCGATGAGTTTGAGAATCCGTGCAACACCAACTTTGACGTTGGATGGTGGTTGCGACTTTTCATACCGCTGCGACGCATCGGTTCGCAAGTCGAGCCGACCAGCAGTTCGGCGGATTCGCGCTGCCTTGAAGTTTGCTGATTCCAAAAGTATTTTCATGGTGGATTCCGTCACTTCCGTTTCGAGACCGCCCATGATGCCTGCTAGGGCGACGGGAACGTATGCGTCTTCACCGGCGGACTTGCGTCCGCCGCTCTTGCGTTCGTTGCTCTCGCCCAAAATTAAAAGGTCTTCTGGTAACAATTTGCGGGTTTGACCGTCCAATGTCGTAAATTCTGCACTTTTACCAAGCGTTACCACACGAATTCCCCCCAGTTTATCGGCATCGAACGCGTGTGTCGGCTGGGCTATCTCCCAGTTGACGTAGTTCGTAACATCAACGATCAGGTTGTATGACCGCATACCGAGCGCGTGCAGTCGGCGTTGAATGAAGAGCGACGACGGAATCGTCCCACGCGTTTGAAATTCAATGCAACCGTAACAGGGGCAATTTTCGTAGTCCTCGTTCTTGAGCGGATACACCGGCAACGAATCGAATGCCGAAAGGTCAACCTGTGGTAGCGGTTTGAGTTTTCGCTCGAAAATGGCGGCAAATTCTCTCGCAAAACCGTAATGTCCCCAGAGGTCGGGACGATGCGTGAGACTCTTGTTGTCGATTTCAACAAGCGTGTCGGTTTCAGGAACGAGTTGTTCAAACGGCGTTCCTGTTTTGATAGAGTCAGGACACTCGAGAACGATTTCGTGCCAGTCGGACATTCCGAGTTCGGCGGCACTGCACAGAATTCCCTGACTCTTCTTGCCGGACATTTCGGCAACTTCGACTTTCACGTTGTCCGCCAATACTGTTCCGGCAGGGGCGAAGGGAACTTTGAGTCCCATGCGGACATTCGGCGCGCCGCAGACGGTGGTGTAGGTCTTCGTGCCACAATCGACTTGGCAAAACGTCAGTTTATCAGTCAGTTTTTCGACCGATTTGACTTCGCCGACGAGAACATCCTTGACGAATCGGCGGATCGTTTTCGTTCCTTCGACTTCTGCGGTGGCAAGGGTCAGTCTATTCGTAATCGTGGCAATGTCGAGTCCAGTGAGATCGACGTAATCCGAAATCCAATCAAGTGAAATGTACATGATGCCAGCTATTATAGCATAGCCTCAAACGTCGGCAAGATGATCAGGTTGGAGTAGTGCAGATTTCGGCTTCTCGGCTGGTTTACAAAAGGGTTTTCGTCGTTACTCTACCTCCGTTCTTGGAAATCTTCTGCTTCCAGGCTCTTGGATTTGAAATGGGAGTTCCTGACCGGGTCGCCAAGAGCCTGCGCCGGGCACATAACCGCCGCCGCCACTCTCGGTATTTTCCCGCATCTGTCTCGGCAATCTCGGCAAGAACGCTGGACGCGAAGCAAGCAACTCTTTCTCCCGTTCTAATTGTTCCGCCGTCAAATACTGACGTAAACGACCCGCCAATTTTTTGCTCGTGGCAAAGATTTGGGCTTCCTGTTCCCGACCTTCCTTTTCAAGTTTTTCTCGGTCTTCCGCCGACATATTTGGACCGCCCAAAGCAATTCCCTTTTCGATCAATTTGAAACCCGCTTCCATTTGTGCTGCCCGCTCCTCATACATTTCGTCGAAGGTTATCTGCAATTTTTTCTTTTGGTCTTCCGAAAGATTCAGCGCTTCCATCGAATTGAGACTGATCATCGGCGAATCGATGCCGCCGAGCGACTGAAATGATAATTTTTGGACTTTTTCCTTGCGTTCCGCAGGAAGCGAACTGTTGAAAAAATCTGTGATTTTTCCCATATCGCGTTCGAGGTCTTCCTGAACGCCTTTGTAATCCGCCTCGGTCATTGTTTTGAATCGGTTGGCATATTTCGGGGCATTGAGCAACATTTGCGCCTTGACCAATTGGATCGAATTGGCTTCCGCATCGGTGATGCCGAGTTCCTGTCGGACATTTTTGTCTTCGGAACCGATCAGCATGACGAGGGAGTTTCCGAAGCCGTTTTGCATGGATCCGATGAAGGAACGTCCCAGTACGGTCACGGCACCGGGCGGCGGCGGTTGCCCTTGAAAAATATCCCGCATCGGACCACGCACCCGTGATTGCCCGAATGTCGAAACGCTTAGTAACGTGATACACAGAATGGTACAAAGAATTCGTCGCATAAAAAACCTCCTAAAAAGTAGCCATATGGAGTCTAACAAAACCAACAGACAAAGGCAAGGGGGCAGTGTTAGTCCAATGTATCAAGTTGCGCCGGAGTACTGGCTAAATGTCATCGACTATTATACCGCTTGCCACCTCGACGCGTTTCACGGCTAAAACGCAAGCGTCGGTTCGCTACGTCCACAATTTCCGATCCAGCGTGCGATAGGTAATCGCCTCAAACAAGTGCATCGGCGAAATGTTCGCAGAGTCTTCCAAGTCCGCTATCGTTCGGGCAATCCGTAATATCTTGTCATGCGCCCTCGCCGATAAACCGAAATCCTCCATTGCCGTCCGCAAGACTCCATGTCCCTGCTCGTTCAACTTGCAGTGATGCACAATCTGCCGATGCGACATGTCCGCATTGTACCGCACCTTCGACTTGGCAAAACGCTCCTCCTGAATCTTGCGGGCAGACAACACCTGCGTCCGAATGTCGGCACTCGAAGTTCCCGGCGTTGCCGCCGAATATGCTTTTTTTCAATAAATTTCTTCAAAAACTTGTCGCATCTGCACTGGTTTTTCCCATTAACATCATGTAGAATACTCACCTTTAACCCTTAACAAACAAAAATGAGTACAACAATCAGATTTTTCCTACCATGTCTTTTGCTCCTTTCGCTGTACGCAATCAGTGTCGGACAGACACCCACTCCGCCGACAGCGGCGGCGGCGACAATGAACAATGCCGTCGAATCCTTGAAAAAAGGAAACTGGCAGGAAGCAGACCGCTCCTTTGATCTCGTGCTGCAAATTGCTCCGAATTACGCACCTGCCTACGTGGGAAAGTTGTGCGTGGTATTTCAAGTGAAAGAGGAAAAAGACCTCGCAAACATCGAGGATGAAATTGGAGAACATGTTCTTTTCAAGAAAGCGATTGATAATGCTGCCCCGACATACAAAGAACAGGTACAGAATTATGCCATTCGCAAAGGTCCGCCACAGCCAAAGGATGACAATACGGGCAAGCGTATGGAGTTGAATATCAACGACGTAGAGTACGCGTTTCGTTGGTGTCCGGCGGGAACGTTTCAGATGGGCAGTCCTCGGGATGAAGCAGGTCGAAACGAAAATGAAACTTTGCATCGAGTTACATTATCCAAAGGCTATTGGATGTTGGAAACACCGGTAACGCAAATGATGTGGGTGAGTGTAATGGGCAATAATCCGAGCGGTTTCAAGGGCGATCTCCTCAAACTTCCGGTAGAAACTGTCTCTTGGAATGATTGTCAGGAGTACATCAAGAAGTTAAATGACTTAAAGGTTGCTCCTGCTGGTTTTAAGTTTTCGTTGCCCACCGAAGCGCAATGGGAATATGCCTGTCGAGCAGGTACGACTACGGCGTACAGTTTTGGGGACACGTTAACGCAGCAACAGGCAAATTTTAGAGGTAATCAGACGAATGAAGTTGGTAAATATCCTGCGAATGCTTGGGGGTTGAAAGACATGCATGGCAACGTATGGGAGTGGTGTCAAGACGTGTACGGTGATTATCCTAGCGGTGCCGTAACTGATCCTGTAGGTTCTCCTAGTGGCTCGTACCGTGTGCGTCGGGGCGGGGGTTGGAACGGCAACGCCGGGTTCTGCCGGTCTGCGGATCGGGGCAACGGCGGCCCGTCGTGCCGGAGCGGCCTCCTTGGCATCCGCATCTCCCTAGTTTCGCAATAAGAGAGCCGGCGACTATGTCGCCGTAAACTGGGTATGACGGAGCAAGCCTTGCGACCGTAGCGGAGCGCAGGGAGCAACGGCGCAGCCCGACATACCAATCGGGAAGGAATAAAAACTTCTCCATAACCGGGGGTACAGGGGGCTTGCCCCCTGTTCGCGCAAAAATTTGAAAATGGGAACAGAAGCCGGAATGGAGCGCAGCGCAATGACGGTATCACGCGAACATCTACTCGTGTCGGTTTGATCCTACGGTTGTGGTAATATCACCCCGTTTGCCTACGTCCACAGTTTCCGATCCAGCGTGCGGGTCTTGCTTCGCCAGAAAGTTTGTGTATATTCGTGGGTGTGCGACTCGTCCGAGGTATCGGACATTTTTGTCTTAAAATATCAAGGAATTGGGATAATGTCAGTAGCCGTCGTAGAAATACCATTTCAAGAAGATTTATTGCAACAAATAGATTGCGTTGTTGACGAAAGAAAATGTTCTCGTGCCGATGTCATTCTTGAAGCAACCAAACTGTATATTGCCCGCCAGCAGAATTGGCAAAATATATTCTCACTCGGCGACCGTTTGGCGTTGGAAAATAATCTGTCAGAAAACGATGTGATAGACGAAATAAAAACCTATCGCCGCGCAAAATGAAACTTGTCCTGGACACAAATATTTTTATCTCCTCGTTCTTTTGGGGCGGGAATCCGCGAAAACTGATAACACGGATTATCGATGGAAAAGATACTTTGTTTGTTTCCAACGAGATACTTCATGAAGTGTTCGGTGTCATGTCGCGTCCCAAGTTTAATGTAACCCGGCAACAAATTGTTCATTTCGTGAACTCTATCGAAGAAATATCTTGTCGTGTTACTTCTTTGGGAATAATCAAAGGAGTTTGTCGTGATAGCGATGATGACAAGATACTGGAATGTGCAGTTTTGGGCGACGTAGATTTTATCATCAGCGGCGACGATGATTTGTTGTCATTAAAGGAATTCCAGGGAATACCTATTATGACGGTATCAGAGTACATTGACAAAGTCGTGAGTTAAGCCCGTCTTGCTTCGCCAGAAAGTTTATGTATATTTGCAAGCATGTGACTTGTCCGAAGCAAAAGCAATTATGAAAACTTGGATTGCAAATTACGAAGGAAATGAGATTAGAGTTGAAAAGACATGGTTGGGGCTTGAAAAACTGTTTGTAAACAACAAAATTCAGGACGAAAACTCTGCCACCGGATACGCTTTCTCCTCTGGTTTAACGGGACATTTAATCTTAAAAAGTGGAGAAAAAAAGTCAATCAAAGTAAGATTTGCATCGGGCTGTCGGCTTTTTATCGATGATGAAATAGTCGAAGTTGTTAAAACATCGTAGTATTTTAACGCAAAAGAACATGAAAGCGGTATTGGACATCAAAGACAGTAAAGCACCATTTGTCATGGAATTGCTTGGCAATTTTCCATTTGTCAAAGTTCAGCCCGTTACCGGTGAAAAAGCGTTGTTATTGAGCGAAATCAAAGAATCCGTTGATTATGTCAATCAGGTGAAGAAAGGCGAATTGCAGGCACGACCAGCCAAAGAATTGCTCAATGAAATATAACGTACTCACGATACCGCCATTCGATAGGCAGTTGAAACGCTTGGCAAAGAAATTTCCCTCGTTGAAAGCGGAATATGCCGCTTTGATTGAAGAGTTGGAAGAAAATCCTGAAAAGGGAACTCCTTTGGGGAATAATTGTTTCAAGATACGTTTGAGAATTGCTTCAAAAGGTCATGGAAAGTCGGGCGGAGCGAGAGTCATCACGCATATTTACGTTGAAAACGAAACCGTTTTTTTGCTTGCGATTTACGATAAAAATGAACAAACGGATATTTCCGACAAGGAACTAAAAGATTTGCTTTCGGAGATTGAAAAATGAAGGAATACCGGCTAACTGAATTTGACTACGTCCACAATTTCCGATCCAGCATGCGGTAATGTCATTCCCAAAACTTGCCAAGTGTTATTTTGTTTTTCGTCCGTTTCGTCACGAAAAAGAATTGGTACAGTTCCCAAAACCAAACGCGGCGACCGATGCGAGTGTACCACTGCATCGCCTTTCGTGTCCTTGCATCCCTGTGAACAAACAACCGGCACAACGTCTTGGGACGCGTCTGCATGACAACTTCGAGAAGTTTCACGCAAAGTATCACGATCCACGGAGACAAATGTTTGTTCGCCAGCACCTGATGTTTGTAATCCCACTTTCGCAAATCTGTCAGGACAACTTCCTTCTCCTTGACTGCATCGAAATAGGGTGTCCAATGATGCGGCGTAACAAAAATCGTCTGAATTTGGTCAGGATCATACGATAACAGCAATTTCAGATGCCGATAAAAATCGCCGAGTCTTTCGTCACTGAAACCAATGGCGTAGGTTGCCAGCGAGAGGATTCCGTGCTGTCGGAGCAGTTGAATCGCCTGACGATCCGTCGAAATACTCGATGCCTTGTTGATCGTTTTGAGAATCGATGCATCGTAATGTTCGATACCCAGCAGGAAACGTTCAAACCCTGCCTTTTTGTATAAATGCAGAATGTCCGCATCCCGCACGATGCTGTCCGCCCGGATCGAACCGATGAGAATCAGATTCAAGTTCTTTGCGATCAGGGCTTCGAGAAATTCTTTCCACACTGCCGGTTGCGACGACATATTTTCGTCGGCAAAATTGATGACTTCGATACCGTACTCTTTGTGCAGTATTTCCAATTCGTCGGCAAAGCGTTGCGGATCACGGTGCCGCCAACGTTTCCAAAATAAACTTTGTCCGCAATAAAGACATGGATAGGGACAGCCTCGCGAAAATTGAACAACAACGGCTTTTCGTCCTCCCCAATAGGTGTAGTTGTATCCTTCCATCAATTCCCAAGCGATGCGGTAATCGTCAAGATTATCGATCAACGGAGCCGATGTCGTTTGCGTGGGTATGCCGTCGGATCGGTATGCAATGCCATTGACCGTTTCCAGCGGCATTCCTTCCGCAAGAGCCGTAATCAGGTTCAGACAGGTTGCTTCTCCTTCGCCGAGAACGATGTAATCAATCGACGGATTCTTTCGCAGAATATCCGACCAGTGGAACGTCGGAAAAACGCCGCCGATGACCGTTTTGATGTTGGCATTTCGCTCACGGACAAGCCGAACAATATCTTCGATGATCGGCTGTGCCGAAGTCGAACCGGAATGACCGAGCAGTAGAGCGTCGGGCTTACGTTCAATGATTTCCGTGATGATTCGTTCGATTTTCAGATTATCGTGATCGGCATCGAGCAACTGGACATCGTGTCCGGCATCAATGAGCGGTCCTGCTATGGCGAGGAGTCCCAGCGGCGGCAGGTGTTCTCCTGCCAAACGACTACCGATGGCTTCGTGCGGCGGATTGACTATCAGGATTCTCATGGCAGATCAATCCGTAATTATAGCATTCAGGGAATTGTTCGATAGACACCGAAAAATCTGAGCGGTGCAGTCTTTGAAAATTTTGTGAACAGAAATTGAAACCACGTTGCCGCCAGCATCCGTACATCGAGCCAAAACGAGGCGGTTTCGATATACTCCAAATCGAGAACCAATTTATGGCGAACGTCGTCAATGTCGGTATCGCCCGGAAAATTGAGTTGGGCAAACCCGGACATGCCGGGCAAGACGAGCATCCGATGTTCGTAGCCGGGAATACGTTCTTTGAGAACCTCCACATATTCAGGACGTTCGGGACGCGGACCAACCAGCGACATTTCGCCGCGAAGAACGTTGTAGATTTGAACCAGTTCGTCGATGTGTAATTTTCGCATCACGTGTCCGACGGACGTGATTCGCGGATCGTCATCGCAAGCCCAAACTGCTCCATCCATTTCTGCATCGACGATCATCGAGCGGATTTTGTACATTTTGAAAGGTTTGCCTTCTTTGCCGCAACGAAGTTGAGAATAGAAGATCGGTCCCTTCGAGGTCAAACGAACCAATGCGATGAAAGCCAAAATGATTGGAACAAGAATGACCGAAATGATGATCACGCCGACGATATCGACGGGACGTTTGAAATGAAAATAGGAGGAAACTTTTGGCATGATATTCCATACGATATTTTAGCACAAAAGTACACGAAAGTACAAAAGGCACGACCACGACAATTTTTGTTCGTGTTCTTCTTTGCGCCGGAGTACCGGCTAAATGATTTTACTCACGTCCACAGTTTCCGGTCCAGCGTGCGATACGTAATCGCCTCAAAGAGATGCATCGGTGAAATGTCCGTGCGCTCTTCCAAGTCCGCTATCGTTCGGGCAATCCGCAAGATTTTGTCATGTGCTCTTGCCGAGAGACCGAAGTCCTCCATTGCCGTCCGCAAGACTCCATGTCCCTGCTCGTTCAACTTGCAATGATGCACGATCTGCCGATGCGACATGTCCGCATTGTACCGCACCTTCGACTTGGCAAAACGCTCCTCCTGAATCTTGCGAGCAGACAACACCTGCGTCCGAATGTCGGTACTCGATGTTCCCGGCGTTGCCGCCGAGAGTTCCGTATAGTCCACCGGCGGAACCTCAATGTGAATGTCAATCCGATCAAGTAGCGGTCCGCTGACTCGATTCATATACCGCTCAATTTGCACCGGCGTGCATCGGCACTGGCGACGCGGATCGCTCCGATAGCCGCACGGACAAGGATTCA
>Ga0082212_10012239_pt1 | contig 10816 bp, 8 predicted proteins | sample TergutNt197P3_FD_71548 | JGI IMG/M metagenome (GOLD analysis project Ga0082212, IMG submission 71548) | Neocapritermes taracua P3 segment gut microbial communities from Petit-Saut dam, French Guiana - Nt197 P3 | ecosystem: Host-associated > Arthropoda: Insects > Digestive system > Gut ...
TAGTTTGTCAAAACAAAAGTCTATAATTTCACACTTTCTAAATCGGCCAGGAACTCATCTACTGCGCTCTCTGAAGTCGACCACGAGGCAACCAAGCGAACCGAAGTCATATCCCCGGTTTTTAGCCAATCGTAAAAAGCATAATGCCGATGCATCTCTTCGGCTGTATTGGTTGGAAACACCGGGAAAATCATGTTCGTTTCGACAGGGTGCTCAAAACTATACCCCGCTTCCGCTATCCCGTTTGCCAGTCTCAGCGCCATCGCGTTCGCATGTCCGGCAAGCTCGTCATATAAGCCGCTGCCAATCATCATCTCAAACTGCGCGCCTATAGCGGCGCCTTTCGCAAGCAGCGCGCCCCTCTGCTTTAGAAGAAAACGAAAATCCGGCTTAAGCGCGTTTTTACAAATGACAATAGCTTCGCCGAATAACGCGCCGTTCTTTGTGCCCCCCAGATAAAACGCGTCCGCCAGTTCCGCAATATCGCTGTAAGAAAGGTCGCAAACGGGGCTGTTTACCGCGGCGCCCAGGCGGGCGCCGTCGACGTAGAGGAAGAGACCGTTTTTTTCGCAACACTCTGAAATAGCTTTTAACTCGGCTTTTTTATATACAGTGCCGCTCTCTGTCGACTGCGATATATAAACAAGCCGGGGTTTCACCATATGCTCATCGCAATGCTCGGCAACGACAGACTCGATTTCTTCGACAGTCAGCTTGCCGTCCCCGCCTTTCACCGTGCAAATTTTGTGCCCGGTTGCTTCTATAGCTCCCGACTCGTGATTGAATATATGCCCGCCGCCCGTAGCAATGACCGCCTCGTGCGGGCGGAGCGCCGAGGAAATGACCGTGAGGTTTGCGTGCGTGCCGCCGCTAATAAAATGGACGTCTGCGGATGGATCGTCTATTTTCGTTTTGATAAGTTCCGCCGCCCGTAGCGAATACTCGTCGAGGCCATAGCCCTCGAACTGTTTTGTCCCTATGTCGGAGAGGGCTTGTAAAACCTTTGGGTGAGCCATCTCGCTGTAATCGCATAAAAAACTGTGTTTCAACTTTGTTTTACCTCCATGGTGTTTATCAGTCTGTGAAACTTTGCGACCAATACAGCCTGCCGTTGCTGTCAAGAGCCACGCCAACACCGAGATGGCCAAATTCTCCGTTTAATATGTTTTCCCTGTGGCCGGGCGAATTCATCCAGCCGCTAACCACCTCGGTTGGCGTCCTTTGCCCCATCGCGATGTTTTCCCCTGCTGTAGAGTAAGATACGTAGTTTTCATCAAAGGCCGTAAAACAACTACGCCCGTCGGGCCGGTCATGCGAAAAGCTCCTAATGATCTCATTTGCACGCACAACCGCCGTCACCGTTAGCGCCGGCGCCCCTGAAAGCGCTTCAAGCCCGGCTTTTGCCCGTTCGGCGTTAGTCAGGCGGAAAACTTCGTCGGCGTATGCGACAAGGTTGATGACGGTTATTGTCTGAGTTGCCGTCAAGCCGTTAGCGGAAGTAGCCGTGATCGTCGCTTCCCCGCTTGCGTCGCATGAAAATGTGCCCTCGCCGGTCAGCGCTATGGCGTGACCGTTCAATTCTATTGAAAACGCCTTATCCGTAGCGTCCTCCGGGCTTATTTCTACCGTATATGTCCCCCGGTCACCTAACCCAAGCGTCCGACGGTTGACAGTCAGGTTTATTGCGGAGACCGGAACGCCCACCGTGACAGTGCATGACGCGGTTTTTCCGCCTACTGTGCATTGTATCGTCGCAGTTCCGGCGCCGGTGGCGTGTAAAGTCCCGTCCGCCGAAACAGTCGCGACTTCTTCATTGCTTGATGTGTACTGTGTGAGCGTTTCAGTTGCGTCGGCAGGGGATATTATGGGCGTCAGCACCATGCTGTCGCCACGGTCTATTACGATTTCTTTATCTCTAAGCGATACCGACTCCACATAGACAATTACTGTGACAGTAATCCTGCCGGTGACGCCGTTGGAGGCCGTCGCGATCAAATCTGCGGCGCCTCCTCCGACAGCCGTCCAATATCCATACCTCTGGCGTAATACGTTTTCGTCGTTCGAGCTAAGTGTGAAGCTTTTATTAGCCGCGTCCGCAGGGAAAATGACAACATTGGGGTCAAGTATAGTACCTTTAACAACTACAGTGTTTTCCAGTTCAATAACTACGCGTTCCGCTGCAACTGGGCCTGACGGCGAGTCCGTGGATTGCTGCCCTGATAGACCGGCGCCAGAGCCGGAGTTCGACGACGGTGGCGTCGGCGATACCGCGCCTGAGTTTGCCGGGGGCTGCGAGGGGTTTACAGGGTCTCCGGAATCTTCGGGGTCCGAAGAACCGGTTTGCGTTGGATCAGGATAATTATCCGTCGACGCGTCCGGAGGTGGAGACGTTGATAACTCAACAGCCGGTTCGCAGGCAGCGAGGCTTATGGCCAGCAGTATAGAAAGAATGATAGATAGAAAACGTTTCATAATGTGATCTCCGGAGAAGAAATTAGTATGATTATGATGGCGGGATATGGCGTCGGGATATGGCAGCGGGTCATTTATATCAGATTTTTTATATGTTTTCTGAGCGCCCATCTGGCGGTACACAGTATAATAGCGCCGAGCAGCGCCGCCGCTGCGGTTTTTAAGCACTCAGGATCATTCGCCAGGCCAAGCGCAAGCGCAGCGGCCGGGGGGTGCACAAAGCCTGTTGTGACCATCAGTAGCGTCGTTAAGGCCGCCGCCGCCGCACAGACGATCAATTGCGTGTAATCAAGCCTGTCAAAACTGAATGTAAGGACATATTTATGTAGATAGCTGAATAGTATCCCCGCTACTGCCCCACAAATGTAACTCCCCAGTATGTTCCTGTTTCGTGAGCTGTTTGTATGCGGCGTTATGAAAATAATAAAGCTGCTCGCCCCGAGTGATGCAACTATATACCCTCCGAACAACCCGTGCAACAGCAACACTACACCCACACATATAAAAGTGAGAAAACTTTGAAAAATATAGCTTTTTATATTTTTCCGGATTTTCCTGTCAGCAATGCTTTCAGACATTATTTCCTTGAAAAAAGAAAACATAGATCCTCCCGATTCCTGAGCGTATTTGCTTCGATTTTTACTAGACAAGTCTGGTGTAATGTAACGCCTGGAGAATTAGATGTTACATAATACTAGCTTGCTATGGCAGCTTTCCAGTCCTCTGTTTTCTCTTCTAAAGGCTTTTTTGCGAACGCGGAACTTGCGGACGGAACATATATCGTATGGATCGGAATATCTGAAAAGTGTTTGCGGAAAGCCTTTTCAGCAGTCCTTCCGGCAAGAAGAATGCGCTTTATGCACGGGTGAGAGGTCAATAATCCTTGAATGTCATTGAGTTCCGGGTTCTTTATGTCCGAGTCCATCGCGCCGGGCCTGTCCGCTGAACGGAAAACGTCCCATAGCGCGATCTTATGTTCAAGGAGAAATTGTAATTTTTGTTCATATGGGGGTTCTGTATTAAACCCATCATCCTCGCCAAATACATTGTAAATAATACGCCAAAACTGGTTATTAGGGTTTGCATAATACTGGCGCCGTCTTAAAGACTCCGGCCCCGGGATCGAGCCAAGAACCAGCACTTCCGAGTGTTCATTGATTATTGGTGCGAAAGAATGGATGTTGTTTTGTGAAATGCTTTCCGGCATTCGCCTACTCCCACTCGACTCTGCCATGTGCGTTCTAAACAGTTTTGTTTAGATGATTTGGCTCATGGTATTCTGATTGCTTGTATTATCCATAAATCAGGGTCTATCCGATTTTTTGTTGCCATTTTGTTGCCGTAATTATTTGGGGATAGCGTTAAAGCTATCTGACTTTATTATTACTGTAAATATCATGGACTGCATATTACTTTCAAATCAATGCTAAAAGTGTCCATTAAATAGGAAGCTGTGCCACTTAAAAGCCGCTTTATATCATCTGATATGGCAGATGCACTAAGTCCTGGTTGAACAATATAAATTTCCACTTCGACAGGACGAACACGCATTTTGTTCGTTATTTCTTTAAGCTTCCGTAAATCGCCTATTTCAAAACGTGTACCACCGTCACTTGCACGAGATGATTCGCGTTTGCGGAGTCGAGTGATAATAGACTGTTTATCTTGACACCATTTTATAGATTTTTCGGTTTGACCACAGACTTCATATAAGTCCTTTACCCTTGCGCCAGGTTTGTCGCCATGTGAGTATTTGCAATGGTAAAATTGAATAATCAATTTATCATCACGGTCGAAAATTGCGATAATGTCTGCAATTTCACCCGCACCATCATCATCAAAGATTAAACAATAATCTGTTAAGGCTTTCAATTCTTGTATTACGCGATATTGAATACTGTCGCTTTGCCGATGTGCCCCCTGGGATTCTTTGCGGATGTCAACTCCTGACCAATTCCAAGGAGTTAAGCGCTCTACCTTGAAGGGTGGTGGGGTTGATGTTAGTTTTACAAGAAGATTGCCTTCCAATGTTGACTGGTCAACAAATTTTATTCGTGGTGGAATTTCATTAAAAAAATCTCGTAAACTATACCGTTGTTTTCCGACCTTCATTTGCAATCCGGCGGGCTTTGTCGTTCCAAATTCGAAACCATTACCAGACACACGCAATTCGAGTTCTTCTTGAACAGTCGCATTGCCAACAGTAAATCTAATGCTCCCATTAGCCTGTTGCTCAGAGAGTTTAATATCCATTTCGTAAATTGAGTAATCTTTAAGTGAGTGTATAATCATGGCACTTAAATCATTCACAAGCTCTAAATCAATCGGCCATTCGATGCTGTATGGGATTGATTCAGGGAGTGCTTTTACTATTTCTGGGACTAAAGCACCTTCAAAAATATTAGTAGTATCTATTGTATCATCTCGAAGTTTCTCTGCAATTTCATTGCACCAATCTGTCCAGTAGTCAATGCTTTCGACCCATCTTGACCAAATACGTCCCTTGTGTGAGCATCCAATACTTATTTTGCCGTTACCTTTGTAACCAGTTCCAAATAAATTGGATTTATAAGAATTTTCAATTTGCGACTCCGAAATTGCATTTTTAATATCTATGCCAGCAAACATACGATAACGAATCGGCCCATCAATACCCGAGTTTAGACCTACTACACCTAACATCAAACGCTTAATTCCGTGCAAACAACGAAACGAATTTTCACCATTAACCTTCTCATGCGAAGCAAATAATTCATTAGCTAACTTGTCGGAAATACCTTTATCGGTGCTATTTATAAAGAACATTTTGATCTCTTTATTCCAGTAAATGACATGAAGATCCCAATTAATATCACTTAAACCCTTAAAAGATGTCCAATCAACGCTTGAATCGACTTTTTGGATGATAACTATGATACCAAGCTCTTCATTAACAGCGAAGAAGCAAGTGTCTGGGTCGAATTTATCAAACAAATCGTTAACACACCATTTATTTTCTTTGGTTTTGTATGCAATCATGCTTACTTTGGGACGAAGCTGGTCTACCTTCATTCCTCCAAACAAAGAGAGGTCAAAATCATTGGCAAAATCTTGTTGCCTAAGTTCTCTTTGAATAGCGTTATGTGATAATTGATTAAGTAAAATATTCCAATCAGAATCCTGTGCGTATAGTTCACTAAGACATTCGTTCAGTTCATCATTTGCTATATTAGTAATTATTGTCGCTGTGCCAAGCCCCTCTTTGGCACGAGCAAAGCGACCAATAAATTGCAATGTTATCGGTAAAGATTTATGTTTTTCGTGAATAGCAGCAATTTTCAGGTTGGGAATGTCTATCCCTTCGCCGAACATATCCACACAGACAACAATTTTTGAACTTCCATTTTTCAACTTATTTATATCTGCAGTTCGTTGCGACTTTGGATTATCGCTGTGAATTAACACAGGATTGTACTTTGCGTAATGTCTGGTATAAATATTGCTGAATAGACGGTTTGCGTAGTTCTTACTGTTTGTCCGTACAAGTACAATGTGATTATATCCGTTTTTCAAGTCGCTTTCGAGCCTGTTGATAGCTGCTTCAGCAATCGCATAATCGCCCTTCTCATCGTCAAATTCTTCTAGTGCAATAAAATCTATTTTTTGAAAGTAGCCTTGTTCCTGCGACAACTTCAATGGGAAATTGTAAATAATCCTCCCGTCTATTTTCTTTCCGTCATTTCTAAAAGGTGTAGCTGTAAATTGTAAACATTTGAGCTTCTTCAATTTATGCTTTACCGTTGCCCATGTTTTTGCCGGAATATGATGAGCTTCATCTACAATTAGTGCATCGACACAGTCGTTAATTGCAGCACAAAACTCATCTGAGAATCGCTGTAAAATGGACATTGTAGTAACGACAACATTTGATTTTACGAGTATTTCTGATAATTCGTCAAGGCTTTTCGGAGTGGATTTAAGAAGCGTTACTATGGGCCTTTTCGCAGAGACACTAATAACGTTAATCTGTGATAAAACTCCAAATGTCATAAACTTTTCAGCCGTTTGCTTCCTAAGCATATCGCTTGGTACGATAACGATTGTCCGAGCAACCATTTCCGATACTACAGTAGCAATCATTGTTTCGGTTTTGCCTGTGCCCGTTGGCATTACTATTGTTGCAGGGTCGCTTGAAACAGTCCAATGAGCCTTTATAGCATACAATGCTCCACGTTGAGCAGGGCGCAAGCTCTCCGAAACACTGTCCAATATTGTAAGTGCGTTACTCCAAGATGCGAGAACATCATCAACACTAAAAAAGTTAGCGTTTTCATCAAAAATAAACTGCTTTATAGTATTATTGCCAACGGTTATCCTTAATGTCTCCATTGTTCACCTTCTCTTGTGTGCCTCAAATGAAACCATACTTATTACGCTGAAAGCGTGTAAATGTCATATAGTGACATTTTTGTTAGCAAGTATTGCCAGCAAACTATCAAGCCAAGCATCACAGGGCTCGTCTATAGGGGCGACATCAAGACGTTTCTGCCCAAATGATTCGACAGCGGCAATAATCCACCGTTGTCCTAATTCAGTTTTTTGCTTTTCAGATAAACCATCCGTTTTCATATCGATCCACTCCGAAAACGATAGTAAATGAACCTCACATTCATGGATATCAGAAATTTCTTCTGCCCGTTCCACTATCTCACTGGATCGATCAACATCAGTATTTACAATAAATCCTGCGACTTCAACATTCGGGTGGTATTCGAGTTTGTCATTAAGTTCTTCTAGTTCATCGCGTAAATATGGCTTTCCGTATTTTGCGTCCCAAGACTCAATGATCATGTTTCCATGCTTGAGTTCAATATCGCCCACATTTCCATGCTTTTTATTAGCTGATCGCATTTGCGATAGCGGTACAAGACCTCCATCAGCAAGCCTCATTTCTGTCAACGCTTGCACAAAACTGTGTATCACGACTTCAAAGGCTCTCGCCGAGTATGTTGTTTCGCTAACAAAACGAGTGACTATCTGAACTGCATCAGCGAAAACAGCTTTAACTCTCTTTGCTACCGATATAACTTGCTCTGCTTTTGCTGCGAAAGTATCTGAATTGTTCTTAAGCAGAGATAAAAGTAAGCACAACGCCAGGTATGGGGGCAAACTTCCCGATTCGGCAGCCTCGACTATCTCAAGCCACGGCTTGATAGGCCCTCGCATTTCAGCCTTATACAATCTTGAATAAGGATAATTCTCTGCAAGGCTGCGGGTCATCATAATTCCATCTTTGTTAATCTTCAATAGGCCGTATTCTCTGAGAAACGGCGTATTAAACGTGTTGTCAAGCGTTCGCATTGATATGCCTTCTTGCCATGAAAACCGAGAATCGCTTTTACCGCCCTTATGTAAACGAATGCTCTGCTGTGGTTCGATAGACTTAATTGCAAGCTGTAAACAAGTCAAGCCAACAAGAGCGCGTCCCACTTCGCTTGTTACGCCATTCACCAGAGATTTGATAATACTGCTTTGCTCATCTGAAAGCCCATCGAATGCAACAGTCTCTTGAAGGTGCTTCATTGCCGTAATATAAAAGCCATCTTCAAAAGCCTTAACGATTTTTTGGGTTCTTGCAACGGCGTCGGAAGTCTGACGCCCCTCCATATATATGGTTCTACTTTCACCGACATACAATTCTGAGCGATTTCCATATACAGTTAAATGGGTCTCGTATTCTTTCAAAACTATCACCTCAGCGTCTTTCTTAATTGTACGCTCAATGGAGTCAAAGTTGGGAAAGCATATGGGATAAGCCATTGTCCTTTCTCAATCTGCGGGTTTGTTTTATTATTTCTAACCTCGTAGCCGAAATCCCGCATCCTTTGAGCATAATCAATAACCTCAACACTTGGAATACCAAGCATATCTGCCAATTCGTATTCTAGCAGCATCTTGCGTGTTACGTCTCCATTAACTACTGGTGTCAAAAATGAAATTGGTACATCCTCGGTACAATTGAGTTCACAACGTATCTTTGGCTCATATTGATAATATCCACATAATTGAACGAGATCAGCTTTTATGTTATTTCGAATCAACTCATCCTCAACAGCTTTCCAAGCAGCGGTGTATCCGATTGGATTATCGGAATAAACATTTACAATTATTCTCTCGGCTGACATAGTCCAATTACGTTTAGCTGGAAGAATAATTATTGAAAACATTGGTTTAGTTTCAGAACAAGTCTTTGCAGCCATCTTTTCCCTGATGTCGATTTTCAACTCACTATTCCAGTAGACAGATACCAAAAAATCAGCTTTCTCTTTATCAATGCGTCTATATCCAAAAGTATCAGATAATGAAGCAAAATAATTATATGACTTATCTATATGTATAGAGGAAGGCTGTTCCTCTTGCTCTAATGCTTTCGCCGCTTTGCCCCTGTATTTTTCTGTCAACTGGCGTTTACGTTGTCTGAATCCTAATTGTTCATTTTCCTCAAGAAAAGATAATTCAAATCCAAATTCAGTATTGAAAACTTGATGTCTTATTGCTATAGCCAATATTCGCGCCATTTGCGGTGGCACGGAGTTTCCAATTTGATGTATTTGCGTTGTTCTATTGCCACATAATTCATATTCATCAGGAAATGTCTGTAGTCTTTTATATTCAGAGGTAGAAAAAGGCCTATTGTCCCAATGGAAAGGCCCTGTATATTGTCCGCCCTGCGCCTTAATTGTTCTTACAGGCGTGTGTGGGTCTGCTTTGTATAAAAAATCCGAGAACTTTGAACGCCACGCAAAAACTGGCTGTGGATGACCCATTTCTTCAGTGAAAAAGCTATAATTCAAGCCGGGAGGGATGTCATTTAGCAAATGACCATACCTGCCTTTAATGCCAGTAGCCTTCTCATGCGCTTCGAGTACAACTGATTCAATCGCCTGTTTGGCTGTATAAAAATTGCCATTATTGAGTGAATCTGGCCCGTGAGTAGGGCGCGGGAATGAAAATGCACCTTCTTTTAGGCCTACTATGATAAGTCTCTCGCGGTGTTGTGGTACGCCGTAGTCTGCACAATTAACTACCTTATAATCAGTAAAGTAGCCTGACGCCTCCAATGCACTGACAAATCGTTTGAACACGTTTTGTTCTCGAAGCCCAGGTACATTTTCCATGGTAACGAGTTCAGGTCTAATCTCTGTTACCAATCTGGCAAACTGCAAGAGAAGCCACCATCGTTTATCATCGGAAGTGGCTTTCTGGTTGTAAGTTGAAAATGTTTGACATGGAGCACAGCCAGCCAATAGTCGTAGACTATTCTTACGGTATGCTCCCTCCAAATCAGCAGCTGATACATTATCCACTGATTTCAGTAGGAATTGCGCATTATTATTGGCTGTATATGGGTATTCGCAATCAGGATTGATGTCAATGCCAAGGCGAACGTCAATGCCAGCACTTTCAAGGCCGCAGGTCAAACCTCCAGCGCCGCAGAACAGATCGACTGCATAGATTTTACGTTCGCGTCTTTTTTTTTGTTGTGAATTGACATTGCTCATTGCAACCATCCCTTGATTGGGTTTCGACTAGTCAGCTTTTACTACTCCAAAATCATATCGTTATGCACTATTCCGACGGTTGGGTATCTGGCGTGAAGGATGGCCTTCTGGGTATTAGTCTCAGTTTCCGTCCTCGCTCTGGACACAAGTGCAACTCTTCTCAAGGGTTGTCTTAGCAGCTTTTGTCCTGCCATCCAATGGTTTCGGCGTTCCTTTAGGTATGACCCAAATCTGCCCGAGCCGATGCGCAGGAATCTGCCCGCTGTCGCACAGTGCCTGAACCCTGCGTATCTTTACTCCCCATAGTTTTGCAGCTTCTTGTGTGGTCATATACTCCATAAGGATACATCCACCCATCTTTCTGACAGTCATTATATAACGCTCGGACGCATTTTGTCAACGAAAGAATTTGTTGCTTAAAGCAGGTCTGCTTCGGTTTATAAATATTTTTGAAAAACTACGTTGACAAAAGCGGTCGTTCGTCCCAGTTGGGAATACAACCCCCTTGAAACGTCACTGGCGCAGGTTCCCAAAATGTTCAATGAGCCTGAGGAACTACGGCGAATCTTGGCGACCGCTACCCAATACCATGTGTTGGACGTTAGCATGCGTGCGCCTGTGAAAATACCGCAGACAATGAAGCCGGCTTATCTGCCCGGTGTTGACGGAGAAGACTTGACTCCATTTCTATACTATCTTCGAGAGAGCGACTCGGATCGGTTCGAGGCTATTATTGATACGCTGAAAGCGGCTTTTCCTGATTTTGACACACTTGGTTTTCCACCGGTAGCTGCCGGCATGAT
>Ga0082212_10012240_pt1 | contig 10816 bp, 12 predicted proteins | sample TergutNt197P3_FD_71548 | JGI IMG/M metagenome (GOLD analysis project Ga0082212, IMG submission 71548) | Neocapritermes taracua P3 segment gut microbial communities from Petit-Saut dam, French Guiana - Nt197 P3 | ecosystem: Host-associated > Arthropoda: Insects > Digestive system > Gut ...
TGTCATCAAAGATCGCCACCAGGTTATCGAGCTTGCGGGCCGCGGCATACATGGCAGCTTCCCATACCTGTCCCTCCTGCTGTTCCCCATCGCCGATGAGGCAGAAGGTGCGGTAGCTTTTTTTGTCAAGGCGGGCGGCAAGCGCCGTCCCGATGGCGCAGGAAAGTCCCTGGCCGAGGGAGCCGGCGGTCATGTCCACTCCCGTGGTCAGGCGCATGTCGCAGTGGCTGGGCAGGCGCGTTCCCGGCCGGTTCAGCGTTTCAAACAGCTCTCTGCCGAAATAGCCGCGCATGCCGAGCATGGTATACAAAGCCGGGCCGGCGTGCCCCTTGGACAGGATGAAGCGGTCGCGGTCGGCCCAGTCGGGCTGTTCTGGCCTGATGTTCATCTCTTTGTAGTAAAGCTGGACCAGAACCTCGATGATGGACAGACAACCGCCGACATGCCCGACCCCGAGGCCGCCGATCATGCGCACAACCTCGCGCCGCGCCTCGCGGGCGAGGGTGGTTAATGCTTCATGCGGATTTTTCATGGCATCTTCCTTATATTCCGGCATCAATAATGCTCTTGCAGCAAGGCGAGAATCTGCTGCGCCGTGGCCTTGCGCGGATTGTTGTCCATAAGGCGCTTGGCCTTTGCCGCGCGTTCCGCCGTGGCTTCAAGTGCGTCATAGGGAACGCCGCGCGCTTTCAGTCCGGGTGTGATGCCGACATCGTCCAGCAGAGCGTATACGGCGTCAATGCCCCTTCGTGCGGTCTCAAGCGTGGCGCCGCAGGGTTCAATGCCGAGGATCTGCGCTATTCGGGCGTATTTTTCCGGCGCCGCGATGCAGTTGAAGCTCATGCACATGGGCGCGAGGGCTGCCATGGCGAGGCCGTGCGGCACCTTGCAGGCAACGGGCAGGTTGGTTCCCACCGCGTGAATCATGCCGCACTGGGTCTGGGAAAAACCCATGCCCGCAAGCGTGGCCGCGTACAGCATGGCGGCACGCGCCTCCTTGTTCGCCCCGTTGGCGTAGGCTTTACGCAGATTGGCCGCGATAAGCTGCATGGCCTGGAGGTTGTATGCATCCGTCAAGGGCGTGGCCGCAAGGCCGACGAAGGACTCCATCGCATGCACGAACGCGTCGAGCCCTGTCATGGCCGTGATGTGGGGAGGCAGGCCGATGGTCAGGTCCGGGTCAAGGAGGACGGTCCGGGCGTACATGTAGTCGCTGACAACCCCTATTTTTGCGCCGCTTTGCGGATCGCTCAGCACGGAGATGGAGGTGACTTCGCTGCCCGTACCCGCAGCGGTCGGTATATACATGGCCGGGAGGCAGGGCTTTTTGACCATCTGCATGCCAAAGTACTCCTCAATGCGGCCTTCGTTGGAAAGCAGCACCAGAGCGGCCTTGGCAGTATCAAGGGGGCTGCCCCCGCCGATGCCGATGACGCAGTCGGCCCCAAATGCCCTGGCCGCGTCGGCGCAGACGCCGATGGAAGTCGTTGAAGGCTCAATTTCGGCCTTGTCGAAAATTTCGCAGGCAAGTCCCGCCTCCGCCAGGGAGGACGTCAACGGCTCAAGCAATCCCAGGGCGGCAATGCCCGCATCCGTCACGATGAAGACCCGCGTTCCCCCAAGGCGGACAATTTCATCGCCGGCCTTGGCAATGGCCCCGAAGCCGTAAACTATCCTGGGAACATTATTGAGAGCGTACATCATAGTCTTGCCACCTCCGGCGTATTTGGTTATGATGAAGGATATTTTACTCACAGGCAAACAAATCTTTCACGCTCAGATATCTCTGACCGCTGTCAGCCATGACGCCGACCAAAATCTTGCCCTTGTTCCCCGGTTTGTCGGCCAGCCGTTGCAACGCGCAAGCCACGGCCCCGGACGTGATCCCGACCAGGATGCCCTCTTTCGCCGCAAGGTGCCGGCACATGGCAAAAGCGTCATCCGTGCTCACCAGCACATATTCGTCCAATATTTCCCTGGTCAGGGTTCCGGGCACGAAGCCGGGGGCCAGGCCCATCATCCGGTGCGGCTGAAACTTGCCCTGCGAAATATACGGCGCTTCTTCCGGCTCCACAGCCGCCACCCTTACTGCCGGGTTCTTTTCCTTCAAAAATTTGCCCGCGCCGCAAAGCGTGCCGCCCGTGCCAAGGCCGGCCACGAATATATCCACCCTGCCATCCGTATCATCCCATATTTCCGGGCCTGTTCCCAGGTAATGGGCCTGCGGGTTGTCCATGTTAAGGTGTTGGCCGATATAAAAATATTCAGGATGTTCGGCCATGATTTCCTTCATCCTTTTCACCGCCCCGCTTGTTCCTTCAGCGGCTGGAGTGAGCACGAATTCCGCGCCAAAGGCCTTCATGACCTGCCGGCGTTCAACACTCTGGATTTCCGACATCACCAGGATGGCCCTGTAGCCTCTTATGGCCGCGATATACGCTATGGCCATGCCGGTGTTGCCGCTGGTGGATTCAATGAGCGTGGAACCGGGCTTGAGCAGGCCCCGGCGCTCGGCTTCATTGATGATGTGCAGTATGGGCCGGTCCTTGATGCTGATAGGGTTGAGGAATTCGCATTTGGCATAGACCTGCGCGTTGGAAGCAAGGCTGTGCAGCCGTAAAAGCGGCGTTTTTCCAATGGCGTCGGTGATTCTATCAAGCGCTTTCATACAAACCCTCCCGGCTTGTGTCCGGCCCCAGGGCTGCAAACCTGGATCCGAACGGATGTTCGGGTTTACGCCCGCCTATTTTCGTCGGCTTCAGCCGTTCCGGCGCCGTCCCAATAGGGCGAGGTCGTTCTGTCAAACATCTTTTCCATGGATGAGACTACAAATGTTCCCACCACATCGCCCAGAATGTTCATGGTGGTCTGGCCGTAGTCGATAATCCTGAATATGCCCATGAGCAGGGCTATGCCTTCCAGCGGGTAGCCCATGGCGGTCAGGAATATGGTGGAGGCGATGAAAATGCCTCCCGGTATGCCGGGACTGCCCATAACCATGATCGTGCCCAAGAGCACAATCTTGGCCAATTCCATGAAATCCAGGGGCAACCCGTACACCTGGGCGGTGAACACCGCGAGCATGCCCATCCACATGGCGTTGCCGTCCATGTTCATCGTGGCGCCCAGAGGTTGCGCGAAACCGACTATTTTGGGCGGCAGCCCGAGCTTGTTCTGGCAGACTTCCATTTCCACCGGCAGGGTGGCTTGGCTGCTGCATGTCGCAATGGAGGTCATCCAGATGGGCATTGTTCTCCTGAGGAATTCAAGCGGCCGGATCTTGGCGAAAACGTACAGCAACACGAAGTAGATGAAGACCATTTGCAGGCCCATCGCCAGGTACGCGCCAATAGTGAATTTGGCCATGGCGCCAAAAACCGCTGCGCCGAACTTGGCCACGGAAACCACGGTCAAAGCGGCGATGCCGTAAGGAGCGAAATACATGACCAGCATGATCAGGCGGATCATCACTTTGGCCAGCGTGCCGAACCAGCCGCTGACGCGCTTTTTTTCCTCTTGCGGAAGCTGAAGGATGGCAAGGCCAAGAAAAATGGCAAACATGACAACCTGGAGCAGCTTGTTGGTGGCCATGGCCTCCAGGCCGTTAACAGGCAGGAAGTCCAGAATAGTGGAAGCGAGGGTCGGCGGGGTGGCTGGTTTCGGAGGCGCCGCGCCCGCCGGGACGGTCATGCCCAGGCCGGGATCCACAATAAAACCGGCAAAAATCCCAAAAACCGTCGCCGCCATCATCGTGGCTATATAGTAGGCCAACAGCTTGACGCCCACCTTGCCGAAGCTGGCGGCATCATCCATCTGGGTTATCCCGTACACAATGTTGAAGAAAATCAACGGAACCACACCCATGCGCAACATCCGCATGAACAGATCGCCGACAATTTGAAAAAACGCGGTGATCCGCGTAACCAGTTCTTTATTGCCGGCCATAGAAAAATCGAGAACCAGGCCTATGATCAGACCGACGACCATACCGATGAGAATCTTCGTTCCCAGGCTCATTGTTTTTTCCATAATGCTCTCCGGATATAGTTACGCGTAAGGCGAGGCGGGGCGGAAAAGCGGAGGGGAAGGCGGGGTGGAAACTTTACGCTCAAGATGCTTGCGGCGGGCATGTCCGCCGCAAGCATCTTTGCGGTCAGGTTATAAGAACAAGTTCTCAGCGGTGCGCGGCGATGTTCACACGCGTTACCGCCCGCCTCAGCGAAGCTTCCGCGCGCGTGACGTCCACTTTTTCCGCCTTTTCCGCCAGGCGTTTTTCCGCCCGTTCCCTGGCGGCCAGGGCTCTGGTCTGGTCAATGTCCTCGGCCAGTTCGGCCGCATCGGCCAGCACCGTCACCTTATTGTTCGACACATCGGCAAAACCGCCGGATATGAAGACATGCCGGATTTTGCCGTCCGTGGTGAAACGCAAATCGCCTATGGCCAGGGCCGAAAGCAGGTTGACGTGGTTGGGCAGCACCCCAAATTCGCCTTCCACGCCGGGCGCGCTGACATAGTCCACCGCCTGGCTGACGACCTGCTTGTCTGGCGTGACCACTTCAAGCTGGAGCGCGTTTTCCATGGTATCCGCTCCTTTATTATTGCCCCTGGCGCTTGTTGTACTTGTCCACGGCCATTTCAATGCCGCCGAGCATGTAGAAGTCGCCTTCGGCAAGGTGGTCGTAGTCGCCGTTCAGGATGCCCTTGAAGCCGCGGATGGTGTCCTCAAGCTTCACGTACTGCCCGGGCGTGCCGGTAAAGGTTTCGGCAACGTGGAAGGGCTGCGACAAAAAGCGCTGGATGCGCCGCGCGCGGGCCACGACGATCTTATCCTCGTCGGACAGTTCGTCCATGCCAAGAATAGCGATGATATCCTGCAAATCCTTGTATTTTTGCAGCACCTGCTGCACCGAACGCGCCACGGTGTAGTGATCCTGTCCCACCACGTTGGGGTCGAGGATGCGCGAGGTGGAGTCCAGCGGGTCCACCGCGGGGTAAATCCCCAGTTCCGCGATCTGGCGGGAAAGCACGAGCGTGCCGTCCAGGTGCGAGAAGGTGGTGGCCGGGGCCGGGTCGGTCAGGTCGTCGGCGGGCACGTACACGGCCTGCACCGAAGTGATCGATCCCTTGTTGGTGGAGGTGATGCGCTCCTGCAGGGCGCCGAGGTCCGTGCCCAGGGTGGGCTGATAGCCCACCGCCGAAGGCATGCGTCCGAGCAGCGCGGACACTTCGGAGCCGGCCTGGGTAAAGCGGAAGATATTGTCAATGAAGAGGAGCACGTCCTGGTTTTCCTCATCACGGAAGTATTCCGCACAGGCCAGGGCGGTCAGGCCCACGCGGGCGCGGGCGCCGGGGGGCTCGTTCATCTGGCCGTACACAAGCGTGGCGCGTTCCAAAACGCCCGCTTCCTTGAGTTCGTAATAGAGGTCGTTTCCTTCACGGGTACGTTCGCCGACGCCGGCAAACACGGAACTGCCGCCGTGCTGCTTGGCGATGTTGTTGATCATTTCCATGAGGATAACGGTTTTGCCCACGCCCGCGCCGCCGAAGAGGCCCATCTTCCCGCCCTTGGGGAAGGGAATGAGCAGGTCAACGACCTTGATGCCGGTTTCAAGCAGTTCAACCTTGGTGTTCTGCTCGGTGAATTCCGGCGCCGGACGGTGGATGGGCATGTTCTTGTCGGACTTGATGGGCCCGAGTTCGTCCACGGGGCGGCCGATGACGTTCATGATGCGGCCCACGGAAGGCTTGCCCACCGGAACGCGGATGACGTCGCCGGTGTCCGTGGCTGCCATGCCGCGCACCAGGCCTTCGGTCGCGTCCATGGCGATGGTGCGCACCACGTTGTCGCCCAGGTGCTGGGCGACCTCGCACACCAGATCAGGGGCATCCGTGTTGTTCGGGTTTTTGATTTCCAGCGCGTTCAGGATGTTGGGCAGCTTGCCGCTCTCGAACTCCACGTCAACGACGGCGCCGATGACCTGCACAATTTTACCGATATTCTGACTCATGCATCACTCCCTTTTTAGCCTTTCAGCGCTTCAGCGCCGCCGACGATATCCATGAGGTCACTGGTAATGCTGGCCTGCCGCACCTTGTTGAAGAGGCGGGTCAACGAGCGGATCATGTCGTCGCAGTTGCGTGTGGCGTTGTCCATGGCCGCCATGCGTGCCGCGTGCTCACTGCACGAGGTGTCCAGCATGCCGCGATAAATCTGCACCTTGACATACCTCGGCAGAAGCTCCGCCAGCAGTGCTTCTTCCTGAGGTTCATACACATATTCCGACTGCGCCCCCAGGGCGGCCGCCGCTTCGGCAGGCGCTTCCGGCGCTTGCAGGGGCAGCAGGGGCAGGGTCACCGGACTCTGCTTGGCCATGGACACGAACTCCCCGTAGATGAGATGCACTTCGTCCATTGCCAGGTCCTGATAGCCGCCTATGACTTCCGCGCCCACCTCGTGCGCGAGCGAAAAGTCAAAGTGCCCCATCCTGTCGCCGTAGCCGAGCAGGATTTCATACTGGGTCTTGCGTATGAAATCGCGGCCCTTTTTGCCCACGCAGATGAACTTGACCGTCATGCCGGCCCGGCTTTTCTCCTGCGCAAGCCTGTTCGCGGCGGTTATAAGGTTGGCGTTGAAGCTGCCGCACAGCCCGCGATCCGAGGTAACCAGCACGATCACGCAGACCTTGGCCTCTTCGTGTACCGTGAGCAGCGGATGCGCGCCGCTTTCCACCTTGCCGGACAAATCGCTCAGCATGTCGTGGAACTTGGCGGCATACGGCCTGAAGCGCTCTATCCGGGCCTGCGCGCCGCGCAATTTAGCCGAAGCCACCATGTTCATGGCTTTGGTAATCTGCTTGGTCTTGCGGACCCCGACAATTTTTTGTCGTATGTCTTTCAGTGCAGCCATGCCCTACCCCCGGCTCAAGCCGAAAAGCTCTGCTTGGTCGTGTCCGCGGCTGCCTTCAGGCCTTCCTCAATGTCCGCATCCAGGGCTTTTTTCTCCTTGATGGCGTCCAGCACGCCCTTCTTGGCGTCACGCAGGTAGCCCAGGTATGCGTTTTCAAAATCGCGGATTCTGTCCACGGGGATGTCGTCCATCAGGCCGCGGGTGGCGGCGTAAATGGAGGCGACCTGCTCTTCCATGGGCATGGGCAGGTACTGGGGCTGCTTGAGCAGTTCCACCAGCCGCGCGCCGCGATCCAGTCTGGCTTTGGTGGCCTTGTCCAAATCGGAGCCGAACTGCGCGAAGGCTGCCAGCTCGCGGTATTGGGCAAGGTCAAGGCGAAGGGTGCCGGCCACCTGCTTCATGGCCTTGGTTTGCGCAGCGCCGCCCACGCGGGATACGGAGAGGCCCACGTTGATGGCCGGGCGCACGCCCGCGTTGAACAGGTTGGGCTCAAGGTAGACCTGGCCGTCGGTGATGGAGATGACGTTGGTCGGGATGTACGCAGACACGTCGCCGGCCTGGGTTTCGATGATCGGCAGGGCGGTCAGCGAACCGGCCTTCAGATCGTCGTTCATCTTCGCCGCGCGCTCCAGCAGGCGGGAGTGCAGGTAAAACACGTCGCCGGGGAAGGCTTCGCGTCCCGGAGGACGGCGGAGCAGCAGGGACATCTGGCGATAGGCCGTGGCCTGCTTGGAAAGGTCATCGTAGATGATGAGCGCGTGCTTGCCGTTGTCGCGGTAGTGTTCGGCCATGGTGCAGCCGGAATACGCGGAGATGAACTGGAGCGGCGCAGGCTCGGAAGCGGTCGCGGAAATGATGGTGGTGTACTCCATCGCGCCGTATTTGCGCAGGCTGTCCGCCACCAGGGCGACCGTGGCCTTTTTCTGGCCGATGGCCACGTAGAAGCAATGGATGTCGGTATCTTTCTGCGCGAGGATGGCGTCCACGCAGACGGCGGTCTTGCCGACCTGGCGGTCGCCGATGATCAGTTCGCGCTGGCCGCGGCCGATGGGCGTCATGGCGTCAATGGCCTTGAGACCGGTCATCATGGGCTCATGCACGGACTTCCGCGCGATGATGCCGGGGGCTTTGAGTTCCACCGGGCGCGTTTCCTTCGTGTTCAGGGGGCCAAGCCCGTCGATGGGCTGGCCGAGGGGGTTGAGCACCCGGCCCATGACCGCGTCGCCCACGGGCACGGAGAAGATCCTGCCGGTACGCTTGACCGGGTCGCCTTCCCTGATGCCGGTGTCGGCGCCCAGCAGGGCCACGCCCACGTTGTCTTCTTCCAGGTTCAGCACCATGCCCATGAGGCCGCCGGGAAACTCCAGCAGTTCCATGGCCATGGCGTTACGTACGCCGTAGACGCGCGCAATGCCGTCACCAACGTACAAGACGGTGCCGGTTTCGCTCATTTCCACGCGTTGTTCGTAATTCTGAATCTGTCCCTCAATGATTTTGGTGATTTCTTCCGCTTTAATCTGCATGTGCTACTCACCCCTCTTGATTGTATCCCGCAGGATAGTCAGCTGCGCGCGCAGGCTCGCGTCCAACACCCGGTCGCCCACCTTGAGCATGAGACCGCCCAAAATGGCTTTGTCCACATTGAACACCAACTCCAGTTTCTTGTTCTTGGCCTTTTTCTCCAGGCCGGCTTTGAGCTTCTTCTGTTTCTCCGCGTCCAGCTTCACGGCCGTGATGACCGTACCGCGCAGGATGCCCTTTTCGTCATCCAGCAGTTCGCCGTAACAGCCGGCAATGGCGGGCAGGGCGGCAAGGCGCCCCTTGTCCGCAAGGAGATGGCAGAAATGTTTTACGGTAACGTCCGCGTCCGCCTTGTCCAGAAGCCGATCCACCAGCGCGCGTTTTTCCGCGACGGTGACCACGGGACTTTTGAACATGCGTTCCAGGGCGGGGGAAAGGCTTACCATGCGGGCAAGTCCGGAAAGAGCGGCGCCGTACTGTTCAAGCTGGGGCGCGCCGGACTTTTTTCCCAGGGAAAAAAGCGCCTTGGCGTATTTTCGTGCAAGTGTGCCGCTGGTCAATTGAGCACCACCTTTGTCAGGGAGTTGTTGATGAGCTTTTCATGCTGCGCGCCGTCAAGCTTCGATTGCAGCAAGGCTTCGGCAGCGGCCGTGATCTCGTCGGCCAGGGCGGCGCGCAGGTGTTCCAACGCCGCCTTGCCTTCATTTTCCGCCGCGCGCAGAGCCTGCTCGCGGACCTGGTCGGCCTGTTTATGCGCTTCAGCCAGGATGGCGGCCTTGAGCTGTTCGGCCTGGATCGCGCTTTCCTCCAGGATGGCCGCGCGCTCGGCTTCCAGATTGGCGATGCGTTTCTTGATCTCCGCAAGGTGGAATTCGGCTTCCGTCTTTCTGGCTTCCAAATCCTCCAGTTCCGTGCGAATGCCGTCGCGGCGGCCGACAAAAAAGGCCTTGGCCTTTGCGCCGACAAGCTTGTACAAAATGCCGACAAAAACAGCTATGTTGAGCAAGCGCCAGGCAAAATTCATTTCGGGCGACTGCCCCCCCTCGGCGTGCCCGTCGGACGCAAAGGCGGCGGCCGCGGCGAGAAGCGCCAGGGCAATGGCCATCCCCCAAGTCGTATATCTGCTCAATGTCCACCCCCCTTACTATGAAACGACGTTACAGGCACGGCAGTTCCCTTGGCGGGCGCTGCCGGGTTCTTGTCAGCCGAGCATCCTGTCCACGGCCTTGACGGCCAAAGGCTCGACCTGTTTTGCCAAGGCGGTCCGGGCGTGTTGCATGTCCTTCAGCAGGACTTCTTTCGCCTGGGCGAACTGTTCCTGCGCGCGCTTGCCCGCTTCCGCCACCAAGGTCTGCTGTGCGAGCAGGGCGTCCGCACGGGCGGCGGCGCGAGCCTGCACGGCTTCCTGGCGGGCTTGGCTCAGGCTGCTCTGGTACTCGGCAAGCTGTTCGTTCGCGGAACTGGCGAAAGCTTCGGCTGAGGCCAGCGTGTCGCCCATTTTCGCCTTGCGCTCCCTGATGATATCCCGGATAGGACGGATGAGCAGGTAATTCAGGACAATGACGGCTACAAAGAAATTCGCCACCTGGATGATGGCGGTGATGTCGATCTTAAGCATTCCGTTCTCCCGCGTTGCGCATTTCGGGCAAACTCCCCGTATGCACATAGCCCAGAGTAAGGGTTATGTCAAAGGGCATGTGCCAAAGAAGCAGGTACTTTTTGCATAAGGGCGCAAACGAGACGCTACGCCAGAACCGGCGGGGCAGGGCCGCGCGCGCCTCCGAAAAAAGGCGAAAAACCGCCGACACGCGCTATTCTGCGGCCGGGGGACTGCCCTGCATAATGACCTGGCCGTCCAGCAGGCCGCCTTCCTCCATCACCAGCGCGGGAGTGTAGACAACGCCCTGCAATACGCCCGTTTTATGGATGCTGACGCGCCGCTTGGCCTGCACTTCGCCGGAGAAGCGCCCGGAAAGCAGCAGCTCCCCGACATTGAGCATGCCTTCAATTTCCGCGTCCTTGCCCACAATCAGGGAACCTTCCGAAAGCACTTCGCCGGAGAAGGAGCCGTCAATGCGCACCGCTCCCTGGAAGGAAAGCCGTCCCTGGTATACCGTTCCGACTCCGAGAAAGGCGTTGATTTCTTCTTTGCTCATGCGGCGTGTCTCCAGAAAAATCGGGTAAAAATGTGTTTGCGTATGCGCCTGTCAGCCTTTGAACATAAAGCGTCGCATGGATATGTTCAACACTATGCCCACCAGGGCAAAGTTGATCAGCGTGGCGCTGCCGCCGTAGCTTATGAAAGGCAGGGGTATCCCCACCACGGGCATCAGGCCTATGACCATACCCATATTTATCAGAATCTGCCAGAAAAAATACAGGAAGACC
>Ga0082212_10012241_pt1 | contig 10816 bp, 12 predicted proteins | sample TergutNt197P3_FD_71548 | JGI IMG/M metagenome (GOLD analysis project Ga0082212, IMG submission 71548) | Neocapritermes taracua P3 segment gut microbial communities from Petit-Saut dam, French Guiana - Nt197 P3 | ecosystem: Host-associated > Arthropoda: Insects > Digestive system > Gut ...
GAATTACCATTCGTTTACCTGGACCAACGGCGGGTTTTTCGTCGATTGGTGCATCCATAATATCGACATTCTCAGTTGGGCGAAAAACGATTGGCCGGATTCCGCCATCGGCATGGGCGGGCGAACCACCAACGCAGTTGCCGGTCAGGTGTTCGACCACCAGCATGTGGAATATTTTTTCAACGACGGCATCAGTATGAATGGTTACGCCCGACACATGACGGGAACACCCTGTTTTTATTCCGATTACGTGATCGGAACGAAGGGGATGGCCATCATTTTGGGCGGGTTCAAGATCATGAAAAACCGTTCCTTCGGTTCCACGAACGAAGTCGTTTGGGAATACAAAGGCCCAGCTCCCAATCCTTATCAGGTGGAACATGAATTACTCAACGATGCGATTCGGAACGACAAGCCGTACAACGAAGGGCATCGTGCCGTTCAGGCAGGGCTTGCAGGAATCATGGGACGTGCGGCGTATGAATCCGGCCAGCACATTTATGCGCCGCAGGCTTATGATTCGAACATCGAACTCTTCCCCGACATTGCCAACGCGACCTGGGACACGGCTCCGCCCGTGCTTCCCGATGCCAACGGCCTTTACCCGTATGCTCTTCCCGGCCAAACCGTTAGCGTGTGATTTTTCACAAGGCAGGGCGGTCACGCCGTGACCGCAGCAATGCGCCGGACGACGTGCATTTCATAACGGGACAAACCAATATTATTTTTCCAATTAGTGGTGTTTCCGGTTTGGTATTATGTGAAATTTAGAAAATTGCTATGATTCCTTTCGTGTTTTTTTGATTCTACGAAAGGAGTCCGTTATGGCAAGGAAGTCTCAGCCCCCCAAATTGTCCGAAGTCCAGAAAAATCAGTTACTTGCAATCGTCAAACGGCGTGATTCAGCACAGCATCTCGTCCAACGAGTTCATATCGTGTTGCTTGCCGCCGATGGTCAAGCCAATAATCACATCGCCTCACAAGTCAAATTATGTCAAGAAACAGTCAGGACTTGGAGAAAGCGTTGGAATGCCCAACAAGAAAAAATCGATGCCGTCGAAGCCGACGGTAACGAAAAAGCCTTGCGGGAATTTATCACCGAGGTCGTGCTCGCCGACGATCCCTACAACGGCAAACGTGGAAATTATACCCCGGAACAGATCACTCAACTTTACGCCATTGTGTGTGAACATCCTCAAGACTCCGGGAGGCCGATTTCCCATTGGTCATGCCGCGAACTTGCCGAGGAAATGGTCAAACGCGGCATTGTCGAACGTATTCCCATCAGCACCGTTTGGGATTTTTTAAAATCTCGCCGGCTTGAAGCCTCACAAAGTCGAAGGCTGGCTGAATCGAAAAACAGACGATCCGGTTGAATTTCAGAAACAAAGTGAGAAGATTTGCCAAACGTATTTGAACGCACCGGCACTTGCCGCCGCCGAACAGCCGACGCATACGGTGAGTGTTGACGAAAAGACAAGGCCCCAAACAGCAATACTGCAGGCGTTGGAGCGTGCGGCACCGGATTTGCCGATGAAGCCCGGCCATTGTGCCAAACGGGAATACGAATATATTCGTCACGGAACATTGTGTTTGATTGCGGCGTTGAACGTGGTGACAGGCAAGGTGTTTCCGTGGTTGAATGCAACGCGAACGGAAGCGGATTTTGAGTGTTTTATACGACAATTGCCGGCGACGGACCCGGCGGCAAATTGGATTTTCGTGACCGACAATTTGAACACGCATTGCAGTGAATCGTTGGTACGATTGGTTGCAGAGTGGTGTGGTATTGAAGACGATTTGGGGGTGAAGGGCAAGAGCGGCATACTGAAATCGGTGGCGAGTCGTTCGGCGTTTTTGTCGGATGAAAGCCACCGGATACGTTTTGCCCCAAATAAAAAATTCTGTACGCCGAAACACTGTTCGTGGTTGAATCAAATTGAGATATGGTTTGGCATTTTATGCCGTCGATTGTTGAACCGGAGCAGTTTTGTTTCATTGGAACAGATGCAGGAGCGAATACTATCATTCATCCACTATTTCAACGAAACTTTGGCAAAACCATTCCGATGGACTTTCACGGGAACGCCGCTCAAAAAATAAACGAAAGATCAAGCCGGAAACACCACTAGTGGTACATCCGGCTTGGTGTTACATTTATTTTCGCCTTGTTTTTCCGAAAACGTGATGATTTAAAAGCGAAACACCAATCCGGAAACACCACTAGTGCTTTGTAAAAATTAAAAATTGGGGTTGTTTAAATCGTGGAAATGGTGTACCTTGTTGGCTTTTCACTGACACGGAGGTTCGCCATGAACAAAAAGTATATCGTCAGGTTGAGTGATGCCGAACGTGAAACATTGCTCGCCATTATCAACAAACTCAAAGGAACCTCGCAAAAAGTTCGGCGGGCCAACATCCTGCTCAAGGCCGATGCCGACGGGCCGAATTGGATCGATGAACACATCGCCGACGCGTTTCTCTGTTCAATACAGTGCGTCGAAAATGTGCGAAAAAAATTGGTCACCGAAGGTTTCGAAATCGCCTTGCATGGAAAAAAACGGGACAGGCCGCCGCGTGCCAAAGCCCTCGACGGAAAACAGGAAGCCGAAATCATCGCGTTGCGACTTTCCGATCCGCCGAAGGGTCGCAACGGTTGGACACTCCGGCTCCTTGCCGAAAAAGTCGTCGAACTCGAAATCGCACCGGCTGTCAGTCATACCACCATCCGAAGTACACTAAAAAAAACGAAATAACAGGACGTAAATTACAATACTGGGTCATTCCGCCGAAACAAAACGGCGAGTTTGTTGCTGCGATGGAAAACGTGCTCGAAACCTATCATTTACCGTACAATTCGGAAGTGCCGGTTGTGGTGATGGACGAGCAACCGGTTCAACTTTTCAATGAAGTTCGTCAACCGATTGCGGCAACGCGTCATCATCCGAAGCGGGTGGATTACGAATACGAACGGGCGGGTGTGGCGAATATTTTTATGATTGCCCAACCACTTGGTGGTTGGCGTCGGGTTGCGGTTCGTGAAAGGAAAACAAAAATTGACTGGGCGCACGAAATGCGAGTCGTCCTTGAGGAGGATTTCCCGGATGCGATCAAGGTGAAACTGGTTTGTGACAATCTGAACACACATACGATCGGTGCATTTTATGAAACGTTTGATCGTCGCTTGGCGCGATCGTTGGTGGAGCGGTTGGAAATCGTTCCGACGCCGAAGCATGGTAGCTGGTTGAACATTGCGGAAAACGAATTGAGTGCGTTGACTCGACAGTGTGTTCATGGTCGTCGTTTTGGTACGATTGAGGAATTACGTGAGGAAGTCACCGCATGGGCCGATCAATGCAACAACAAACAAAAAGGCGTCCAATGGCACTTGACCCTCGAAAATGCACGGATAAAACTCGATTCACTGTACCCAAAAATTAAATTTTAACAAAGCACTAGTGGCCAGTGGCTAGAAGGGGAGGAATTGATGGTTGTAAATGTGAAGGATTGAATTTGTCCCGTTAGGGACAAAATGTTGGTAGAAAACGAGAACCCCACATATTTATATCGTCCCGTTGGGACGATATAAAAAACACAAATATGGCAAATACGTACACCCAAATTCATATTCATGCCGTATTTGCCGTTCAAAGCCGTTTATCATTAATTCAGCAACAATGGCAAGGAGAATTATACCGATATATTTCAGGGGTTATTTCCAATAACGGTCATAAATTGTTGCAAATTGGCGGTATGCCCGACCATGTTTATATATTTTTTGGAATGAGACCCGCGCAATCGTTATCGGATTTAATGCAAGACATCAAAGGCGGTTCATCGCACTGGATTAATCAAAACCGATTGGTGATAGGCAAATTTTCATGGCAAGAAGGTTACGGAGCTTTTTCATACGGGAAATCGCAAATTGACAGTGTCGTCAAATACATACAACGCCAGGAGGAGCATCATAAAAAACATGATTTTGCAGGAGAATATTTGGAGTTGTTAAGATTATTTGAGATTGCTTATGATGAGAGATATATTTTGAAAAATCCGGTGTGATATTTTGTCCCTACGGGACAATAGGTATTTGATGGGGTTCGTGTTTTCTACCAACATTTTGTCCCTAACGGGACATGTGTCGTGGTGAATTCATCTCAAAATTAAAGTTTACATAACAATTAACCATGGGTAACGTTATGGCCCTGGACACAATCATCTCCGGCAACAACGCCAACACGATGATGCTCATTGCGCAGGCGGTCAAATCGCGTGTGCCGCTTGCGGACGCGATCCGACTGGGCATTGAAGATCGTTTGCATTCGCCGGGTTCGTTTGAAAAATCGCTGTTGCAATTTGCCGAACGGCTCGAAAAAGGCGAAGACCCCAAAGTCGCGGTCACACAGGTCGGACTGCCGCAACCGGTCGTCGGCATGTTCGACATGGCCTTGAACAACTCGGATTTCGCCGCCACGTTCGACGAACTCGCCCAATTGGAAGCCGCCCGTGCCGCGTCGATCCACCGCCTCGTGCTGGCGTTCTCGTACCCGGTGTTTCTGTGTTGCGTCATGTTGCTGACGTTCGTGTTGTACCTGATTTTCATTGCGCCGGGCTTTCGGGGTGTTTTCAACGATTTTGACGTGGACTTGCCCTGGCTGACCTTAATGATGTTGCGTTTTTCGTTCATGCTCCGTACCGGAATCCTGTTACTCGGGCTGATCGTGTTTTTCGCCATCCTATTCGCGGCGCAACGGCTGGCTTTTCCGCGATTCTGGTATCTGGTTCCGCTGTTCGGAGATGTTGGCCGCAGGCTTTGCATGTGCCGGATGCTGCGGCAGATGGCCTGTTTGGTTCGCCAAAACGTCCCCTTGCCCGAGGCACTCGAACAATGCGGCCAAACGATGCGAAACGCCGCTTATCGTCGTGACTGTCGCGACGCGGCGGAGGCCGCCCGACGCGGCATTTCGTTCGCGGAAATCACGTTGCGTTACGATTGGCTGTTCCCGGCGTGGCTTGCCCCGATGATCAACGCCGCCCAATCGGACGACGACCTGGCCAAATCGTTGCGACGCGCCGCCGAAACCGCCGAACAACAAAAAGACGCCTCGCTCCTGTTCGTGCAGTCGATGGCCATGCCGCTGTTTGTCGTCGTCATGTTCGGCGGTATGGCAATCTTGGTCACGGCCATGTTCATGCCGATGGTCGAGCTTATTACCAATTTGTCGTCGAATAAGAAGTGATAGGAAGGGACAGGGGACAGGGTGGAGTTGATAAAAAAACCTCATTTATACCTCATTGACAATAAACAAAACAACCTCAGTAGCAATGAGTCGCGCGCTATAAAAACCAACCTCATTTATATACCTCATTGACAATAAACAAAACAACCTCAGTAGCATGAAAGTCGAATACAACAACCTTTACACGCATTTTGTGTTGACGACGTTGAATCGTATGCCGGTCATCCTTGAAAAGCACCGTCAGCGGATTGAGAAGTACATCACCGGGATTGTCAAAAACAACGATTGCCGGCTCTATGCCATTTATGCCAACCCGGAGCATGTTCATTTTTTGGTTTCAAGAGCATCGAACAGGGATGAAGGAAGTTTGGTCACGATCATTGCGGACAGTTCCGCCCGTTTTATCAACGAGAACAAATTGAGTGCCGGTTTTTTTCAATGGCAACAAACCTGTTCGGCGTTTTCCGTTTCCAAAAATGATGTCAGCACGGTTTGCCAATATATTGAAAACCAGAAAGAACATCATGCCAAACAGAGTTACAATGACGAATATGCGGAGTTTCTCAAACAATACCAACAAACGCTCAAGAAAAATGAGGTCAATGAGGTTTAATTATTTTTTTTTTACTCTCATTGCTACTGAGGTTGTTTTGTTTGGCGGAATCCAAGCAAAAACGCCCGAAAATACTGGTAAATGAGGTGAAAATGAGGTTTTTTTGGTCCCGGAATAACCTGTTTGCGCGTTAAAATCAGGACGTAAATTCGTCAAAACAGGAGGAAATCGTACCAGAGTTGTTGTTTTAAGTACCAGAATTTTTGTTTTGCGTAAAAAAAGGCATGACAAAAGCGTGAAAAATTCAAATAAAATTGTTAACCGGAAAGAAAAAACCGCGAAAGTTTCAAATATTTTCTTGAACGGAAAGAAAAAATCATCAAATGTAAAGAAAAAATCATGTCGGTTCCAAAAAAAATCGCAATCCATCATGTTTAAAGCGCGCGATATTTGAAAAAAAACAAGGCATAAAATCCGTTACAACCGTACCTAAACCCCTATTCCCTATTCCCTCATCATGTCACAACCCACGCTTACCGATGCCCGAATCCAGGCCATTATGAACGATGTCGCCGCCAGTCGCTTTCAAAGACGGTGGCAAAACATCGGGATGTTCCTCGGCATTTTGCTCGTCGCCATGATCGGCGGGCTTGTGACCGTTGCCCTGTGCGCCCCGGCCCAAGCCGCCGAAAACACCGGATTGCTTGCGGGAGCAACGCTCTTTTTCATTCTCATCCCGGTTCTTCTCTTATGGGTCGTCGCGTCAAATATTATTACGATGATATTCCTGGGTACTCCATCCATGTTATTTGTGATCATCGTTCCCCTGGGTTTGTTCTTCCTGACGCAGCTTGCCGATATGCGGCGTCGCATGATCCTTTCGATCATTCAAACCGCTCTCGAAACGGGAGCATCGGCGGCGGAAATGATTCGTATCCACGCATCACTCTGTTCGGGATATTATTCGAGATACTATCGGAACTCCCTGAACCGACTCGCACAGTCGATGGATAGCGGCCTTTCGCCCGCTGCCGCATTGGCGCAACATCCCCGGCTGGCGAGTTATGATGTCTGCGGAATTCTCGCACTCGGTGCGGATGAAAAACAGACGCGCCAGACGCTGGAAGAGATTTCCCGCGACCCCCGCAACCGGGCTTTGACGCAATTGAACAACGTTTTCAGGATCGGCTATTTGCTATCCCTTTGCGTCCCCTTTGCTCCCGCTATCGTGACATTTATGATGATGTGGATCGTTCCGAAATATATGGCGATTTTCGATGACTTTGGAGTGGAATTGCCCTGGCTGACATTGGCGATGATTTCATTCACGGAATTTTTCATCCAATTTTGGTTTTTGCTTTTCCCGATTGTTCCCGTCGTGCTTTTCCTGCTGATCTTTTTCCTGCTGATGCTGACGGACACGGTTGCGGCGAGACCGTTTGGCCTGCGACGATTGTTCCGCAATATCGACGCCGCGAGGTTCCTGCGGATTTTCAGCACAGGCTTGAAAAATCAGGTGCCGATCCCCGACAGCGTCAAGGTGTATCAGCGCGTCGTGACCAGTTCACATTTGAAGGAAACCGCGAACCGGATCAACGCGAAAATCACCGGCGGCGGCAGTTGGATCGACGCATTCCGCGAGGCCGGCATGGTCACCGCCGGGGAATCGCGGCTTTTGGAATCCGCTCAACGTGCCGGAAACCTTCCCGCCGTGGTCGATCAAATCGCGCACAGCAAGGAACTGAAGCAAAGTGCGTCCGGCGACCTGGTGAGCAAGTTCGTTTTCATCCCGTGCCTCATGTTCATCGGCACGCTGATCGGCCTGTTCGTGATCGGCATGTTCCAGCCGATGATCGAGTTGATTAAGGCGTTGGCGTGATTTTTTTATTTCAATTTAATAAGGATTGTGGTTTTTGTGAAATTGAAGGGTTATTTTTAACACAAAGGGCACAAAGGTGGGGTTATAGCAACGCATATGGAAGCCATATAACGCCCCGTTAGGGGCAACGGTATTTAGCCCAGGGCAACGCCCTGGGAAACAAGGCCGTCTCCCGTAACAGACACGCCCTGGAAGGGCAATGGAATTGGGTACAACACGAAATGAATGATTCCACTGCCCCTACGGGGCGATAGAATTGAATTTGCTCGTAACGTAACCCAGGGCGTTGCCCTGGGCTAAATACCGTTGCCCCTACGGGGCGGTGTGTTAAAAAACAACCTACATTTAGATTGAAAAACAATATGCCAATTATTATGCCCAAATATCCCCTCAGAGCTGCGTTTACCATCGTCGAGCTCATCGCGGCGATCGGAGTCGTGACGATATGCATGGCGGCGTTTGTCAAAATCGCGCACGTCGCCCGACAGCAGCGGGACGCCGCGCGGGTGTATCAAACCGCCGTCGATCAGGTGCAAAACGTCCTCGAACTCCTTGCCGCCGCCGATCCGGAGCAATTTTCAACGGGCAACGTTGACCTGACGCCGCACGAAAGCCTCATCGCCCGATCGCTTCCCCAGGGCGAACTGCTCGTCACTTGCGAATTACTCGACAATGATGATGCGGTGCAAACATGGCGGCTTGATGCAAGCGTTTCCTGGACACCGGGAGCAAATCTTCCGCAACGGAGTGTGACATTGACAAGGCTTTTAGTAGTGGCCAGTGACGAAAGAGAAGAGAAATTTCAGGTGGAAGAATCAGTAACGATTGATGAGGACGACGAACAAGAGATTGGTATAGAGTTATCAAATGGACCTTTGTAAAATGTGGGAAATGCGAAAAACAAATTGATTTGAAATTGCCCTGTAAGGGCAAAATATGATAGCCCAGGGCAAGGCGTACTCGCCGCCGCCCTGGGTTAGGGGTTCCCCCATAAATGATTGCCGCCCTGAAAGGGCAAGATAAATCCGATTTTTTTGTTTCGCCCTTTCAGGGCGAGAAAATTTTTGGGGGGAGTTTTCCCAGGGCGGCGCGGAGTACCGCTTGCCCTGGGCTGTCATGTTTCGGCCTTACAGGCCGAAGAAGCACTTGATTACCCAAAATTTACATTGAAGGCCATTTAAATCACTTTAGTACTCGCAACTCAGAAGAAGGAGGTGCCGAATGAAACGCAACATAAAACGCCACATGGCATTTACGCTGGTCGAACTGCTGGTCGTCTTAGCCATCCTTTCGACGGTCATGGGGATTTCGGTGACGCTGATGTTCTCAATGTTCGATTTCCAGCAACGTTATGCGGAACAGTCCGAGCAACTCCGTAGCACCAACCGTTTCGTCGAACAATTCCGCAGCGATGCACGATTGCATTACACCGCGTTGATTGAGCCGGACGGCGAAACAATCCTGCAATGGGACGACGACGAGGGACAAAGCAAAATCACGTATTCGCTTGTGCCGGGCAAATTCCCGGAAAAGCGGGACATCATACGCCGCGCCACGCAGGGCGACAAACTCACCGGCACGGAAACGTATCATCTCCCGGACTACGCCGTAGTGCGATTCGTCATGGGAGACGACGCCAACGCGGGCTTGCTCGCACTGAGTCTTTGGGAACAGCCGCCCGGTGCCAACGTGTTTACAGCGGACGAACTTGACCCGTTCACGCGAACCCTGTGTAACTCGCAACCGGACAGCCCGAACCCAGGCGACGCAATCCATTGGCGAACCGTGATTGTCCGCATAGCACCAACTCAAGAAACCGGAGGTACGCCATGATACAAATCAACGCACGAACATCGAACCGACGCGGGGCGGCACTCGTGATCGCCCTGGTGCTGTTGTTGCTGGTCAGCGCGATTTCCGCCACACTGATTCGGGGATTTTACACCGACCGTCGCGAACGCGATCAGTCGCTCATCCGCGTGCAAGCCGAATTGTTGCGACAGGATTTTTCGGCGTGTGCGATGTCTGCGCTAACTGTACGCACGGATTCGTTTGACGGAAAATTTCAATTGACCACAAACGAAAACGACGTTACGGTGGAATATTACGACGAAACGGACAAATTGATTTATACCAGCGGCGAAAATAAATAGAATGACGTTGTGTCCTTTGTGAAAAAACTTTGTGTGCTTTGTGTTAAAAATAACTGTTTTCTTAAACACAAAGGACACAAAGGATTACACAAAGGGCACTAAGAAGGACAAACAACCATGTCACATCGCAATGCACAACCGGCATTTACGCTGATCGAACTTTTGACCGTCATCGCGATCATCGGCGTCTTGATCGCCCTTTTGCTCCCGGCGGTGCAGGCGGCCCGCGAAGCGGCCCGGCGACTCCAATGCAGCAGTCACCTCACGCAACTCGGCTTGGCCGCCAGGCAGTATGAGCAGGCTCACGGCGTTCTCCCGATGGGAACAAGCAATGCAACGGGGCCGATTCGCAACGTACCCATCGGAAACCATATCGGTTGGATTCCCCGCATTTTGCCGTATATGGAACAAACGCCGCTTTACGAACGTATTGATTTCAGCAAAGGCGTTTATGATCCGGCCAATCAACCGGTTTGGGCGTCGCCTAAACCATCCATCCTCAATTGCCCTTCAAACGGCTGGGGAGGTCTGCATCCCAATTACATGGCGTGTAGCGGCGGGGCGGAAACACCGATTGACACGGACAATAACGGCGTCTTTTTCCTCAACAGCAAGTTGCGCAGCCGCGACATTCCTGACGGCACAAGCAACACGGTCTGGATCGGCGAAGCACAGATTTTGCAGAACATCACGTTCAATGACGCTTCGCCTCGTTGGGGTTCGGTCAAATATATCCCGCCGGAAGAAGATGATGCCGATGACGACGAAGAAGCTGACGCAGAGGAGGACTGGTTTTCTTACCGCGACGCAAGCCAATATGTTTACGGCGGATTGGGTTGGATGTCGGGCACGCCCGGCACAATCCGCAACACGGGCAACCCGATCAACACCTTTGTCGGCCCCTTTTCCAACTGGCCGATGCCGTTTGAAGGCGAAAGCGGAGGAGGTTATTCTTACTCCTACTATCGGGGAGGCGAAAGTTCGTCGCCCA
>Ga0082212_10012242_pt1 | contig 10815 bp, 14 predicted proteins | sample TergutNt197P3_FD_71548 | JGI IMG/M metagenome (GOLD analysis project Ga0082212, IMG submission 71548) | Neocapritermes taracua P3 segment gut microbial communities from Petit-Saut dam, French Guiana - Nt197 P3 | ecosystem: Host-associated > Arthropoda: Insects > Digestive system > Gut ...
AGAAACTTTCGCGGCATAAACGCTTTGGCTTAACTGCATTATATTGGCTAAATTTTGCTAGAGAGGAGGGAGAAATCAAACTAAGAAAAGCGAGTTTTGTGTCTTGACAAATTTTCGTTTTTAATTGATGTGCATCTGCAGTAGATGGAAACAAGGCATCCCATCTTCTATCAACAATTAAACTATTGCTTAGAGGTTGGCAAAGAAAAAGATGGGGGAAGCATCTCATGGATCAAGTGCATCTTTTAATGCTTTTTCAATCGTTTGGCTCGAAATGCCAATATCAAGTAAAAACTGGCGGTCTAATTCGTTTCCTTTCAGAGCAAATGCTTTTTTGACAATTTCTAGTCTAGATCGCGTTCAGCTTTTTCAAGCTCTCTTCCCTCCTTCCTTCCCTTTTTCTTTTTTCGCTTTTCCAACTCTGCAATCAAGGGAGCAAAATCAATCCATGGCAAAGTTTCTACAAATTTTTCGCCGATGTCCAATTTTATCTCCTTTGCGGATCGGATTATCGTATTTTCAGCAGTCTTGTGGATTATGTCCTGCATTTCAATATATAATGCTGATAAATCCAAGTCTTTTTATGAGGCACGAAGGGGTTCCTTCGTGCCCATAGACAATTTCCGAAATCACAGTTCAAGAGAGCATTTAATCCTGATCTTGAATTTCATTAAGCACTTTTTCTATAGTTTGGCTTGATATGCCAATATCAAGTAAAAACTGGCGGTCTAATTCGTTTCCTTTCAGAGCAAATGCTTTCTTGACAATTTCTAGATCGCGTTCAGCTTTTTCAAGCTCCCCTCTTGCCTTCCCTCTTCCTTTTTTCGCTCTTCAAACTCTGCAATCAAGGGAGCAAAATCAATCCATGGCAAAGTTTCTACAAATTTTTCGTCGATGTCCAATTTTATCTCCTTTCCGGATCGGATTATCGTATTTTCAGCAGTCTTGCGGATTATGTCCTGCATTTCTATTGCAATATGCAAAGGAATTTCATTTTTGCTCACAGCTTCTTCTAACTTGGCAATCAGCAACTCGGCAGTTGCTTTGAAAGCATCTATCTTTTTGTTTGATAGAGGATCGAAAGTTCTTAGGTAGAATTGCCCAATTGGAAACAAGCAATTATCAGCCATGTCTTCCACACTCATGTTCTCAAGTGAAATCACTGGAACCTGCAACTCTGTTTTCTGCCCGTTAAAGAAACTGATGTTCCATTGTATGGTTTTGGGAGTACTTTTTCCACTTTTAAGATAAATCACACAAGATTTTGGGAACGAGATATCCAAACTATATTTTGAGCTCGACATGTTATGAGCGATAGCACCGCCAACATTATATTTAAACATCCTTACAGCAATATCTTCAGAATCGTAGGCATCCGACTCCAACTCAATATGGTACAGGTTTCCTCCAATACGAGGATAGAAATCCGATACAATCCCCACATACTTTTCATGAATTGTCTCTTTGTCAAGCCATACAACACTTGTGCCCAATGGGATCTCTTCACTTAACAAGCCATTCATAAAGCGAATTGTTAGATCATCATCCTGGGACAATGTTCTCTTTAGAATTTTATCATAGCTCAGGACGTGTTGTTGCGTTTTTTCATTATCATCAAAGACTGTCAACTAGTCTAGAATCTCCTATTAAATAGAAATATTTGGAAGCAATACAAAACGCCATGAACAACTGCAGTTGATTTTACCAATATTGAACTTGCATACTAACGTACGTTCCCATAATTGCTCCCTTATAATTCTACTACATAGATGCGATACTTGAAATTATAATTTTAGTGCTTTTTTCCATTTTAACACACCTTTCAACTTATCCGTGTTGCTATTCAGCCGTGCGTTCTACTGCCACTCTTCGCCAATAGCTTCCCCAGCGAGTTTAATTGCATTTTGCTGCTCTTCAGGCAGGTGGAAAACCAGAGAGTGGAGGCTCTCAACAAAGAGCATCTCGCTGTCGCTTAAATCAGAAAAATCTTCATTGAGCCACTTTTTTGTTAGAGCCGCAATTTCCAACATGCCAAGATTTGAGAGGGCTAAATGAATCTCTTCACTAGTTAGCCATCCATCTATTAGGACATCCTGCAAATCGCCAAGGGAATGCACTTTAGTATTGATAAGATTTAATTTTTCCATTGTGGAATCAATATTGCTGATTTCATCTACCAGTTTTGTGTACTCTACACTATCCATCTTTTCTCCTGCATTAAAGAAAAGAGTGGGAGTCTCACTTTTTCCGACAGTCTCTACAAAGACACTGTTGCCTGCGCCTGTAGACCATAATATTATCTGTTCGGTCAAAACAAACGCGCAGGCTTTGATATATCCGAAAAGCTCATCATTGAACCCAAAACGTGTAGACAGCTCAAGTATCGCCTTGTTTACTGTTTCGAAAACTTGGCTGCCTTCCATACGTGCAATTTTAGTCTGCAAATACTCAATCGCTTGTTTGCTCAGTTCGAGCTTTTCCATATTTGTGCCTGCTATTAAGCAGCCGACTGCAGTCGAAAGCACTGGACCAAATATATTGGTTAATAGCTGCCCGTACCCTTTATCATGGCTTGCCATCAGTGTATGGATGTCATCAGGCGAGAAAAGCAAACAAAAGCTGTTCTCTAAATATGCTGCTTGCATATAAGCTTGGATGTATTCAATGCCAGCTAAGTCGCCAATAGGGTTGAAAAGGGGGTACTCGGTGCAATCATGGATTTCATGGGCAAAGAACGATTGGTCGTATATATCGAAAAATTCGCTGATTTCATCTATAAATGTTGAGCGGTAGTGGACATTATTTGTTTCAAGCAGATCTAACAGCAGTTTTTCATGGATTTGTTTAGCCGATATTACTAATTCAGACACTTTGGTTTGCCCCTTTTGATAGATCGATTTTAGGGGCTCCATTAGGGCGCCAAGGGCATCATCAGGATTTTGGAATGCCTTTAGCCACACACCTATTGTGAACATGATAGATGCCATAAATTCCGAGGCTTCTTCTTCCAGAATTGATGAAGAGTCTCCAGAGTTGTGCATGGTTGCTTTGTCAGCCAACAGCATTAGGCATTCGTTTTGCATCCGCTCAATTTCAAAATCACTTACAAGCCCTTTTATGTAAGCTTGCTCAAGAAGGGATGAGAAATAGTTGCTGCCATTTAAGGTTGATATGTCAATTTTACTTGATCTTTGAAGACTATCACTCATAATCTTCATACCCGCTTTCAAGTTTGCCGTTCTCGGAATAATCGATAGAAAGCCCGAAGCGCAAGTTGCGGGCAAGCTGATGGAGCTCGCTGCCTGACAGCATTTCGAGTGATCCTCTGCAAGTATTGTCATAAGAGTTTTTCATGTACTTTAGCAGTTCGTCATCGCTCATCAAACCTATAGTATCGTTTTTATAATAATAGAAGATCTCGACAAGATCGTGGAGTGTTTGCTCATAGTTTTGCATTGACAAGTAAGGCGAATCGCAAAACTCCTTGATAATGCTATCCAAGATTCCTGTGCCAAATTCAATGCGCCCAAAGGCTTTTAGCATGTCATCCCGGGTTTGGACAAGCTCCAATGCTTGCACTTGGGTGAGCGAAAGCCCATATTGTGAGGAGTAGCGGTTGCATTGGAGAACTTCACTTACTGCACGCTGTTTAAGTATGCCTGGAGAAATTGGTATTAGCTCAAAACCCAATTTGGATGCCTCCTTTGTTTTGCTAGTGGTGAAGGAAGTATTATATAGTTAATTTTTTGGTATGAATGGAAGAGCAAGTATTACATTTTTATTGCGCCAAAACTGACTCGACAACATTGCTTAAATGATAAAAAATGCCTTGCGCAAGTATAAAAAAAGTATAGTCCTCTATTTATTATGCCATATTTAAACCTGCAGGGAAATGCAAGCTACAACCTTTTGCCCAAGGCTTGAATGCGACAAATAGATGCTTGCCACTGGCTTGGGACTGCTTTCTTAATATGCAAAATATGCCACTGATGGCTCGCTAATCTGTTGCGGGAAACATGAAAATCTGCTAATTTTATCGGCATTGCTTTAGTTGCAACATATCCTGTATACTGTTTGCGAAGCGGGACAATGCCCGCCCATGGATTCTAAGAGGCATCCAAGCCGAGCTTTGGACCAGTAATTAGCTGTCCACTTATGTTGCGCCCCATCCTCTTGGCATCCTGCGATAGGAGATCAATTGATGAAAATTACGATGGCTGCGCGCGAGTTGTCAAGGATAGAAATTATGCTGTCTGAGTCTGCCAAGAAGGATAGGGAATACCTATGGAAACATCGGGAAAACGCTCCACGCAAAAAAGCACAATCTAGCAGCGATCTTCAGAAAGCCCAGCGCAACCTCGCCACTAAGAAGAATCTGTTGAAGATAATTAGGAAACCCCTAGCAAAAACTGGCATTGAAAACCAGCCTGATATAACCTTTGAGCTCCCTTTTGACAGTATAAACCTATTAACCAGCATGCTGCAGCTCTCAATCAAGAAAACCAGAAGATACGTTATGAAAATGGAATCTGGCGCTGATCTAGAACAGGAGAATATCCGCAACCAATACAACAACATGAAAGCAGCGATAAAGGAGAGGGAGAGAATAATAGAAAAACTTAGAGGCAAAAATACTGGGGCAATGGGATCTGGCTAGAATGTGCTTGAACACTGGCCAAAGATTGCTTGCAGTGTCCAAGACCCTGGCTAATCCTGCCTCCCTGCGAAGCAAAGAATTTAGGCACAGACACTCCCAGCCACACTTCGGCTAACCTTTGGCCAGCTTGTGGATCATCTCATAGTCCTGTGGTGTATCTGCGTCCAACAAAACGCCAATATCATCAACTTCGACAGTTTCAACCTTCACGCCAGAGTTCCGAATAGCCCCCCTCAGGCCATCGTTTCCGTTGTATGCAAGCAGATCCGCTACCATGCTGCGTTTGATTAGAATGGGATGCCCGCTCTTTCCTCCATGGACAGGTGTGACGATGCCAGCCCCAGTTTCTTCATAGCAATAAATCATCTTCTCCAGAGTATCCGGCTTAAACAGTGGAATATCACAGGGCAGGAAAAAGTGTATTTCTGTTGTTCTTGACAAAGCATCCATCCCCATTTTCGCAGAATAGAACATATCAGTGGAGGCGAAATCGCGGTTTTCTATGTATCTAATCTTCTCATATCTGTCCAGATGGCTGCGGAGCCTGTCCGCCTCCCTGCCGACAACAACAACAAGCTCACAAGTGCCTGCCCCTATAAGCTTGTTTATCACCGTCTCAATAATCGTAGAGCTGCCCAATGGCAACATAGGTTTAAAGCTGCCCATCCTAGAAGATCTGCCAGCAGCCAGTATTACCGCGCCAAGCTTGTCCATATAGCATAAATCCTTGAATTTTCACAGTTTTTTTGTAAACCGCCAAATAATAGCCGCATTTTATCTGCTTAAGCATACCATTATCGGCTCCCAAGCCATATAGCCCTGTCACGCCATTCTCAAAAAAAATCCTCGCCCACATATCTACTAGAAAAATCCTCAAAGCAAATGAGGTTAAAGATTCTCTATGGACCAAGCAATTTCGCATTCTACACCGATGCGCCTCAAAGCTTTTGCAGAAGGCCGCCGATTGTGTTGCTTTCGAGCCTCCTCATGTAAACCACAGTTTTTGCCTCTCTTGCACTATAGTTGACATGCCCTGGGCGAAGAAGTCGATTGTCGCTTCAATATCCACATCGCTGAAAAACAAGCGCTTTTGCTGGATTGTGCCTGAAGAAGCCAACTGCACAACCCGCGCTATGTCCCGCTGGGGAACACACAGAACCTCCTGCGTTTTTTTTTGCATCTCCAAGCCGCCAATGAGGGGGGATGCGCTGCCATTCATGCAGGTTGATCTTCAATGAGAGGGCTGGCAAACGGCTTTTGTAAAAAGCACTATCCTTTTGGCGTACGATAGAATCTCCCAAGCGCTTTCGAGCTGCCAACCAAGCAATGTGTCAGGAGTCGAGTTGCCTCCCAGTCAGGTTTTGATGCTAGCCAGTTTTCGATGTGAAATGCGGGAATTTGACCGATTTCCATTTTGTTTGAAATCCTTATCAAGATCCCAATAAATAGTGGGCGCAGAATGACTCCATTTTTTGACTGTCATAAACATGCAGGCTGCAATGGCGCAGTCTCTCCAGGTTTGGATAAAGGCATCCTGGAAAGCCATTGTAGAGATTGTTAATCCGTGGGTGCTTGCACGCCTGGCAAGCCCTTCCAAGTCCCAGCTTCCTGTATCGTCAAACACAGTTTCATGTTCTTTCGCTGTGTCCTGCTCTTTGCATTGCCAGCGCCGTGCCACAAAATCCCAGTTTCGTTTAGCAGTATAGGGCTCTTCACAACAGCATCCGGCTTCTGGTTTGAGCGACAACAGCTTGCTCCCAGGCATAGCTATGTAGCTGCCATGAAATCCGCAGAGAGGATGGTCGCAGGAAGATGGGCTCATGTTATTTATATCAACTAGGCTCCCGCATTGCTCTTTTATCTGCCCAACCAGCTCATCAAGGGTAAAGCGCTGATTGTCCGTAGATTTCGGGCAAATCTTCCCTCAAGGTTGGCTCCCCGCCGCTCAGTTGCAGCAAAGTTTCCCCCGCCCGCGGCTAATTTGAACTTGCGGTACTGGCGCACCGCGAAGTGATCCTGGTCTTTCGCCTCCAACCGATCGAACATCAAATCGACCACGTTCTTAAACGACTCGTCCTCCTCACGAACTTCCATCGCGCCGATCATCTCAGCGAGAGTGGCGAAGTTGCGCTCATTTTTCGGCGACTCGTAATGCAAATAAGCGATGAGCGCTGTGTAGAGCAGTATTTCGCTTTTCTCCCAATCTCGTCCCCGCCTTTCTTCTCACCCTTAGTGTTGGCGATGAGGCAAGACACCAGTTTAAGGATATCCTTCTCTTCCTTTATATAACTGAAGGGGCTATACCGCATCGATTTCTTAAAGTTGATGGTGTTCAACACCCGTATGCGATACCTGTACCGAAGCAGCATACGCCCGCATTCGGTTAGGATGCTGGCTTTCGGGGCTTCACCGTGTCGCTCAAACCATCTTCGGCGGTCTGGAATATGACCGTCATTGGCTCGGCGGCGGACACGCTTTCGGGGAGTGCCGCGCCCATCGTAACGGCGGCGGCGATTGCCAAGACTACCGTTGTTTTTCCATCGCCCGGATCTCCCTGTATGACCGTGATTTTTCCGTATGGGATACGGATACCACAGCCAGTTTATCGCCGTGGCTTCCGCCTCGTTCATGCGGATTAGCTTCAATTCTTCTTTTGAATTAGCCATGAAAATACTCCTTTTTTGATTTGGTATATCTATATAAAAGCCCCTTGGCGGTGACATCTTTCCGCTTCGGGGCTTGTAAACTTCGGTGGAAATATACATAAATCCGTGCTATACTATTTTCTGGAAACAATGCGAACCAACAAAGTGAGGACGGCTGAAAAATGAGCAAGTTGAGTTTTACAGTCATTGAGAATAATGAGGAAACATCTGTCTTTGGATTACGCCAGAAGTCAAATGACAGGACACAAGCAAAGGATATCCCGGCTATTTCAAAAAAATATTATGAAGCTATGGGCAAGAAAAGCGGTGAGGTAATTCCGTTTTATGTCATATCAAAAGACTACAAAGAAAGCACAAAGGATTTTCAGCTTTTTGTCGGCGGCGTGATTGAAAAAGATAATCTTGAAACATTAGTAATCCCAAAAGGTATTTATGGAAAGGTCACAATAAAACCAAAGATGGGCTTTATGTGGGGACTGTCCATTGGTGAAGCAAAAAGGTCTTTCTATACGGCGTGGCTTCCAGAGTCGGATTACACAGCACTAAACATGGAGTACGAATATCATACCGAAATCAGCACAGGCAGAAACCCGCAAATTGATATTCTTTTTTCCATTATAAAACGAAATGATTAGGCGTGATGTGCGAGGGAAGAACGGGGAACGTCACTCGCTTTCTTAAAGCGTGTGACCCACTCTGACGGTTAGGCTTCGCCATAACCGCCGTGGGCGCTGCCGCGGGGGAACGCCGCCACGGGCGGGGATAGCGTCCGAACGGATAAGCCGCCGAGTGAACCGCGCCGCCTTTCCGTCCGTCCGCTTCGGGCTTCGTGCGGATCGCCTCGCCTGTCGGCGTGTCGCTTCACCCTTTCCCGATGGGTAACGTGCGAGAGCAAGGCTAAACGAAGTAAGTCTGATTACGTTAACGGAGTGTTGATATATGGAACAAAAAAACACGAAAAAACGCGGTGCAGTTACGCAAGCGATAAAAATAATAATACAGCGGCTTATTGGCTTTGCCCTGTTTATTGCAGCGGCGGGAACAATTATTGATATTCGCGGAAACATCTTCTTTATAGTATACTTTGCGTCTTCGGTTATCGCCGTTGTTGTTTTGCTTAATGGTAATCAAGACGTATTAAACGCGAGAGAACAAAAACAGGAAAATGCTAAAGTATGGGATAAAATATTAGTGCTGATTCTTGTATTACTTTCGTTTTTCGGAATTTACTTAGTCGCTGGGTTTGGTGCGAGGTTTGCTTGGGCAAGGCTTTCTGATATATGGTTGTATATAGGTTATGTGTTTTTAGTACCTTCATATATCTTTACCCTGTGGCCGATGATGGTAAACCGACACCTTGAAGGCTATGTGCGGATTCAAAACGACAGGGAACATAAAGTTATTTCATCGGGTCCATACAGTATTGTACGACATCCAACATATTTGGGGAGCATTACTGGGATAATCGCCATAGCATTGATATTTGGAACTATACCGATTGCCATTACCGCCGCTATTATCATTGCTATCGTCATTACTCGGACACACTTTGAGGACACCACATTAAAAAAGGAACTTGACGGCTATCTCGCTTATTCAGATAAAGTGAAGTATCGCTTATTCCCTTTACTTTGGTAAAGATAGGAGGCAAAAAAAGCGGATACTTCATAGAGATGTCCGCTTCGCTGTCATTGGTTCGCCGCCATCGGCAAGGCGGCTTTTTTCTTCATGTACCACTCGTTGATAGTCCTTGTTTTTCTCCCGCCATTCCCGTTGATACTCGCTCTTTTTTTCGTGCCATAAATCATAGGCGGCAACTTCTTCCGGCGTAAGCGGCAACCCCGCTTTACTGCGTTTTGCTATTTCAGAAATTAACAACGGTTGGGGATTATCTACCGCTTAGGCGGTGGTCGCACCCTCGCGCTTCGGCGGTCGGCGTACCGTTTTCCGTAAGCGTTGGGCGTTGTTCCATGTTTCCTCGTCTACAATGACAGGGATAAGCCATCAATAACATATTGTTCTTCCGGCTCGGTCTTGCAGTGGGTTTTCGTCCTGTAGTTCTCGCATACGGTCTTGCCAAGTACCATGCGCCCCATGTATTCGGGTCTTTTGAGAATACCGCCCACGGTTGAATTAGACCAAGCGTAAGGGTCTGCGTACCCTGCGGCTCGAACGGGCGCGCCTATCCTTTCCCAATGCGCGGACGGTATCGGGATTTGCTCGGTGCGTAGTTCCTTGCCAATATCGCGCACACATTTACCGTCAATAATGCTTTGAAATATCCAGCGCACCACGGCGGCGGCTTCCTCGTCAATAATCCAATCGTATTTGTCCTCTTTGCCGGCAAGGTAGCCGTAGGGAATACTGCCCGAACAGCGCAAGCCCTTTTCCATTCTTGACTTGAAAACCGCCTTGATTTTCGGCTTGTATCGGCAACGTACCACTCATATCACGGCACGGAAAATCGACATAATATCAAAGCCGTTGGCGGTGTCGAGGTTGTCATTTGCGGCGATAAATCGGACATTGTACTCGTCAAAAGTCCTTTTCAGCAGCCCGACTTCCACTACATCGCGCCCTATGCGGCTTTGGTCTTTGATAATGACCGTTGCCACGTTTCCCACCTTATTTCTTCAAGCATAGCGTCAAGCCCCGGACGCTTGAACGTAGTACCTCGCACCCCGTCATCGGTAAAGTGCCGGCTATTCTGACAGCCGTTTTTGTGGGCGTAGTCCTCTAAAATCTGCTTTTGATGGGCTATACTTACGCTGTCGCTTTTCTGTTCATCGTCTTTGGAAAGCCGCTCGTACAGGGCGGTTAGCTTGCCGTTGTTAGGTTGTTTCATGGTATATCACCTCTTTTATTTTTGAGGAATCATAAATCCTCTGTCCTTAGTATAAAGACCCTTTCGGATCGGTGACCACGAATGATACCGGGTAATCCTTAGACCGGCACTGCATGAGGTTCGGCTTTAGGACGAAGCGGGTCTTGCCGCTGCCCGATCCACCGATGATCAGCATATTTTTATTGCGGGCGTACTGCGGCTGTGCCGGGCGCGGGTTCATGGTCAGCCCCTCGGTCTGCGTCAGGATGATGTTGTTCTCCGGGTTTTTATCCATGAATGGGACGATGTCAGCCGGCCGCCCCCATGAAGCGTTTTGTCAACTGTAATTTTTATTTTATTGGCGCTTTTCAACAAAGATGGCTTTTGCGGTTCGCTTGTGCTATACTGTATGTGTGCCGTGCTGTATCAATATTTTCTACGAACACAGAGGGGATTGGCGGCGTTATTTATATACTGCGGGGGTTGCGATATGGAGATTATTTCACTTACAGATGAATATAATGAAAAAGTTGAGCGGATAGTTGTTGAAACTTATAGCGGTGAGAGCGAAGGTATTTTGTATGAAATGAAAATAGCCGTACATCGTGAATTGTTTGATTTGCGTGATTTACCTTGTCTAATTGCGCTTTCGGAAGAACAAGAAATAC
>Ga0082212_10012243_pt1 | contig 10815 bp, 14 predicted proteins | sample TergutNt197P3_FD_71548 | JGI IMG/M metagenome (GOLD analysis project Ga0082212, IMG submission 71548) | Neocapritermes taracua P3 segment gut microbial communities from Petit-Saut dam, French Guiana - Nt197 P3 | ecosystem: Host-associated > Arthropoda: Insects > Digestive system > Gut ...
AAACGCAAAAGCGCTTGCAAAAGAATTGTATTATATGCTTTTGCCTTATAAACAGGCCGTCCTCTCCATCACCTCCGACAACGGAACCGAATTTTACGAACACAAACGGATCGCTCGAATGTTGAACACGGATTATTATTTTGCGCACCCGTATTCATCATGGGAAAGGGGTTTGAACGAATATACTAATGGATTAATAAGAAGGTTATTGAGCCTGTCGAAATACAGTATATTCCTAAAAAAGAACACTTTACGAAATTTTCAAGTAATGATATTCAAAATTTTCAACACAAAATTAATATTTCGACAAGCTCAATAACCATCTGAGACCGAGAAAATTGCTTAACTTTGAAACTCCAAAATTCAGGTTCTTTAATTTTTTAAACAGTAGCTAATCAAAAAAGTTGCATTTGTAAGTTGAATCTGCGGACGAAAAAAAATTGAAAAAATATTTGTCTAATACAAAACTTTGTATTTACTTTGAAGCGTATAAAATGATTTTTTCGGAGGAGTTTCAGTGGGGATTTCTATCCTTTGACAAAGTCATAAGGTAATAAAAGATTTCTTAGAGGTCCCATTATGTTATTTATAACATATATATTTGTTGCTAATTACTATCACAAAAATCTAATTATTAATTAAATATGTAGTAAAATGAGAAAGATAATATTTTTTAGTATGTTAAGTATGGTCGCATCCATCGTATTCGGCCAGTTGCGAGTAGGTACTAGTGGGAGTTTTGGTGCGACAACGAATGTTCCCCTCGTTTTCAATGTAAACAATGTAAAATCGGGTTCTACAGGAAGCTCTTCAGATATTAACGTGTCATTCGGATATCAGGCGCTTCTTAGTTCAAGTGGCGCCAATAATACCGCCATGGGTTATAATGCGTTACAGGCAAACAGGAACGGCAACTATAATACCGCTACCGGCTGTTCTGCACTTGGTTGTAACAGAGATGGGACTGGGAACACCGCTCACGGCATGGACGCGCTTTCTGTCAATGTTGATGGCGGCTATAATAGCGGTTTTGGCAACGGCGCTCTCCGATATAACACCTCCGGAACCCATAATTCATCTCTTGGATACTGGGCGCTTAGCAACAATACTAGCGGTAGCTATAATACCGCAGTTGGATTTATGGCCGGCGCTACAGGCAGCAATCTAAGCAACACTACCGCCATTGGTCGTCAGGCAGAAGCTACATCAAGTGATCAGGTGAGAATAGGCAACAACCTTGTTGGCAGCATAGGAGGTTATGCTGCGTGGTCAAATATTTCTGATGGAAGGATAAAGAGAAATATACGGGCGGATGTACCGGGACTTGCTTTTATTAACAGATTGCAACCGGTAACATACAACTTGAGTTTTGAAGCAATTGATAATTTGATGTATTCAGAGAAACAGGAAATAAACGATAACACGTTTTCAAAAGAGTTGGATGAAAGAGAAAAAGGGGTAAGAGCGGCGAGGGAGAAACAGATACAGACGGGATTTGTAGCTCAGGATGTTGAAAAAACAGCGAAAAGCATCGGATACGATTTCAGTGGAGTGGACGTAGACGAAATTGGCGTATACAGTTTACGGTACTCCGAATTTGTCGTTCCGTTGGTGAAAGCGGTACAGGAACTCAGCGCATGGAACGACAAATTGCAGGAGCAGAATGACCGGATGCAGGAACAAATTAATGAATTAAAAGAAGAAGTAGATATTTTAAAATTAAGCCCTCGTTTGTCAACTTCGTCCGAACCTATTACCGACATGCCACGTGCAATATTGTATCAAAATGCACCAAACCCATTCTCGGAACGGACGGTCATCAAATTTGAATTACCCGACAACACCGCAAATGTTTATATATATGTATTTAACATGCAGGGCACACTGGTAAAGCAACTGCCGATAAACGCTAACCAATCGAGTATCACCATCAACGGTTCGGAACTGTCAGCTGGCATGTATCTCTACTCGTTGATAGTAAACGGACAGGAAATTGATACAAAGCGTATGATTCTAACCAGATGATGATGAATTGGAATAAACTTAGTGAAATGAAAAAGAATCTTCTTATAGTTTCAGCAATTTTTCTGATTTCGGCAGGATATTTTTCCTGCGGTAAAGGAAATTCAGAAGAATGTGAAAAATTATTCAGCGATAATATTATTGGACGATGGAATTTGATTGAAGTTTCAGTTTGGGTAAACCGTTCATTACTTGACTCTATCGATTATTCGAAAGAAAATATTATTTTTGACTTTCAGGAAAATAATAAATTGGTTGTGTCAGGCGATATTCCAGATGTAGTGGTTGTATTTGATGATTTCCAGGCAGGCGAACATTTTTACTCATTTCAGACAGCTAATGTACCTAATTGTAGATATGCGATACCAGGGCCAAATCTGAGTATCGATGAAACTATGCTGTGGAGAGAGGGAAGAGGCTATTTTTGTACAATACTTTTATCGGATGAAAAAACAATGAGGATATCCAAGATGGACAAAGTAATCGGAGAAGTAATAGATGAAAACAGCTCGCTAACAGGAGCGGTTTCTTATTCTTGGGAAAAAAAATTTATTAAATTAAATGAGTTATGAAAAAAATAGTTGTGTCAGTTTTAAATTATCTTGTCATTTTTTCGGTATTTGGGCAAGAAAATGCATTGCATAAGGAAATACGTCATGCAAAAGAGGCAAATACACGTTTTGAAAATGTTGTTTTTACAAGAACTAGTGCAGATACAGAGGTCTTGAAGGATTTTTTTAACCCTGATGAAGTTTCCTTTTTCGAAAATAGTTCTTTCCATTCTAAATACAACGATACTAAAGCAATAAACCTATCCATACCATTTAAAACGGCTTCTATCGTTTTAGAGTTGGTAGAGGTTGCTGCGTATTTCTACGATTACGAAATATTAACATCCGACTGGGAAATATTTTTCCCTAACAAAGATATTAAACATTTTCGCGGAGTGGTAAAAGGAGATGAACATAGCCTCGCTGCAATTACATTATACGAAGATGAAGTGATGGGACTTATTGCTACAAATGAGGGTAATTTTTCTATTGTGAAAAATAAAAAATTGGGAAGGCATCTTGTGTATAATGATAACAATCTAAAAGAAAAAACAGATTGGGTTTGTAACACTGAAGATGACCTGTGTGTCTCTTACGACGATGATGGTTTGCTTGACAATCGAGGTGATTTAAGCGACTCAAAAGTGGATTTTAGAAGTACCTCCATTAATAAAATTGTAAAATTTTATGTGGAGACCGAATTCAATATTTTTCAAGATCTGGGAAGTGTAGCGGCGGTAGAGGCATATGTTATGGCTTTATTTAATCAGGTTGGCGTTCTATATCATAATGAAGAAATTTCGACAGGCGTTTCTTTCTTGCATATATGGACTTCGAATGTTTCATACCCATACACATGTAAAAATACATCTGACGATTTATTGGATCAGTTTCAGAATATTCTGTACCCAATTTGTTAGACCAATAATCGTCGGTAATAAAGTGATGCTTTACCGGTTTAACATTGCAAATTTATAACTTATTATTGTAAAAACATAATTTCTCGATGTTGTTTTTCAAATCGGTACGGAGCGAAGGCGTAGCCGAAGCGTAGTACCGATTTGAAAGTCAATTTTTTACGCAGCCTTCTTATAGGGTCTATATCGGTTTGCAGGCGGCAAATTATCGAGGCTTTGATGGGGTCGTACCCTATTGTAAAACCGAAAATAATCATTCAACCCGTTCCAAAGTTCCCGCCCTGTTTCACACGGATTCAGATATACATACTCCTGTTTCACACTGCGCCATATTTCGACTACGCTCAATAACCGAAGACGCTCAATAAAAACATTGTCCAGGGCTCGACCCTTGCCATCCATACTGATCCGTATTTCATTTGAATGCAACAGTTCAAGGTAACAGTCAGACGTAAACTGACTGCCCTGATCGCTGTTGATGATCTCCGGTTTCCCGTGACGGGATATGGCTTCTTCCAACACGCCCACACACCATTCAGCCGTCATCGTGTTGCTCAATCCCCAACCGACCACATACCTCGAATATAGATCGATAACTGCAAAAAGGTACATGAAACCGTGCCTCATTGGTATATACGTAATGTCTATCGCCCATACCTGACGGTTATTGAGCGAAGTCGAAATATTACTCCGATCCGCCTGCATGTTTCCAAGCAAATACGGATACTTGTGCGCTTTACAGTCTGAAATCGTTGTCCGTTTCCCGGGATACAGCGTGCGCCAACGTACCGCCTCCATAAGGCGATGCAAACGCTTTTTGATGACCGCATAACCCTCCCTGCGCAGTATCGACAGCAGACGGCGCGCACCATAAAACGGCGTCTTTAAATACTGATTGTCTAACAAACGCATGATTTGCAGATTCTCTTCCGTCTCAACGCTTGGAGTGTAATACAGACCGCTCCGGCATACCCCCAACAAGGCACACTGACGACGTTTACTCGGACATCCCGAATGATTATCAATCAATAATTTACGAGCGCTCATAGATAAGGACCCAACTTTTTTTTTAGAAAATTTACATCCATCGTCAAGCTGCCAATCTCCTTATACAATGATTCAATCAACTTGTCTCTATTGTCTTTTTCGGGATGAGAATCCTGAAATACTTTTAACCCGTTATCCATCAATGACTTCTTCCATTGAGTAATCATATTCGGATGCACTTCGTAACGCTTGCTCAACTCCGATAGCGTGGAACGTTCCTGTAAGGCTTCCATCGATACCTTAAACTTAAATTCTGCCGTATACTTACGACGGCTTGGCTTTCCTGTTGTCATTTCTTTTCTCTCTTTTTGATGGCAAAGGTATCACTTTAACGTGTGGTCTAAAAATTGGGGGGCATTATATTTCGCTGCAAAAATACACTATCCATTTATACTCGTCAATCACCCAAAAGGGTGAAAATACAATTGAAATCTACTACACATTCACGTCGTTTTTACATAAAATCAAGTCTTTACTGCTTTGTTAACCGCACTTCCGCCACTTGCAGATAACGGAGAGGCGGCTTTGCGAAGTTGGGAATGCAACCACACGCCGTCTGGACTGTCACCGACGGTTTTCGCACCCGCCACAGTTTGGGCTATCACTCCGCCCCCCAATTTCGCAAAACCGCTTGTTATGTGATAGCGTTTCATATCACAACTTCAAAATTTTCTATAATTTTCTTATTATATGCTTTCCAACCGCCACGAAAATCTCGGCTTGACATGGATACAAATTTTTCCATTCGGTCAGAATTCAATTGTTTCATTAACTTTTCTATGCTGAAACCGTTAATTTTTTTAATACAATATCCTGAATATAACGTACATTCCGGATTTGCATAATAAACGAAATTGGGTTTATCGTTCATTGGAGAGAATATTATCTTTTCGCCAAAACTTGTATCCAAGCCTTGACTGCGCCCAAAAGCATACCACGTCACAGAATTGGGTGTTCCGTTATCGCGTTTGTCCAATTCCGGTTTTACAGATAGTAAATAATTGTAAGCCAATGGATAATTTCCCTTTAATTCATTTTCTGAAATAATAACATGTTTACCATTTAATTGTCTGTAAGGGAATAAAACGTATTCATTAATTTCATCTTCGGAATGTTTTAATTTTGATCCTTTTATAATTGGTTTCAATATTTTTTTTTCGATTTTTACTCGGCCTCGTAATTTTGTATTCGCAAACACGAAATTTGAATCTATAACCTCTATCGTAAAAATATATGCGCTATCGCAAAGGGTAGTAATTCCGACGTGAATGTCACATATTTCTTTTAATTTTTTTCCAATGATTTTTTCGGTTCGATCAGTTGATAGCTGCCAGAAAGGCTCTTTCAGTTCGGAAAAATCAACTGTTCTTTCTTCAATTTTTTTTTCGGAAATCGCTTTTTCAAACTTGAAATTTTGATTTTTTCTGTTACTGAAAACTGTTATAGCCGAGTAAGTTGTCGCATCATTAAATAACTGAATATCTCCATAATTTGTGATTTGCATGAGATTTTTGTTGGATGCAAAATAAAGTCGCAGAGGGCGGGCTGTTTCTGTATATAAAAATGTGTTGGGTGTGATTAGTCCACAAATCCCATTCTTTGATAATAAATTGAGACACAATTCATAAAATGCAATATAAATGTCAGTAGAGCCATTTTTACAAAAGTCGTAATTCTTTTGTATATAATTTCTTTGCGCTAAATCCAAATGTTGAATACGAATGTAAGGCGGGTTCCCAACAATAAAATCAAATTTTTTCTTTTCACCAACAGCAAATAAATCAGGCTTTTCGTATTTTTTTAAGGAATTAACTACATCCACATTCCATTGAACATCAATATCTTTGTTTAAAACAAGTTTATTCAGATTTTCACGACATTCGACAATCGCGACTTCGTCAATATCCCAACCATATACACATTCTAAATTTTGTTTCAGGGTATTATTAGGTGAACGTTCAATAATTCGTTTTACTATTTCAACTAAAAAACGCCCATCACCGCAAGCAGGATCAATTATAGTTTTACCCAAAATTTCAGGCGTATTGTAGCAAATATCGTCTAAAATTTTACATACGATAAATTGAGGCGTATAAACTTGACCAAACAATTTTTCCTGCGAATATGACTTTGCTAAACTTGCCATTACTACATGATTTTTTTATAGTTTTTGTACGTTTCAATTTCATTGAAGAAATTTTTTAGAGACAACTTTTTCTTTAAAAACCTTACTGTGTCTTTGGAAAATGATTTGTCAATATCAGAGAGTGAAACCTTTCCGGTTTTTTCATCAACATCAATTAATTGAATACCTAAATAATCAGGTCTATGGGCTTGAGGATTATCAAAAATCAATTTCAGATATTTGGAAATATCCTTGTCATTTATTTTTTCAATTTTCGAAAGCGTTTCGGTTTCATTTTTAGGATAATAGGGCGTTTCAAGTCTGAATATCAAAAGTTGAGCATAAGGCAAATTCCCAATTGCCTGTATGTTAGCCGTTTCACCCATCATGTTTTCAAAATAATTGTTTGCATTTTGCTTGTAATTGGAAGTCACAAATTTAATGCCCAAACAAAAAACGGGTTGTCCGTTTTTTGCAACAGTAATATCAATGTCCTTAGGGTAATACTTCCCTTCAACATTCATCTCTTTGTTTTCTTCCCCTAAAAAGTGTACGGAATACGCATTACCCCAAATACTTGCCAAAGTATCGGCAAAATATTTATGAATTGGTTTCAGTTTAGCCGTACTTCTTGCACCATGTTCTTTGTAAGCTCTAAATGAAGCTTCAAGCGCTTTTATCAGTTCTTGTTCAATGTATTTCATATGTTTACTTTAAGAATGCAAAATTACTTTTTAAAAAAAAATAATCAAATGATTTATATGTTTTTTTTCGTACTTCATTGTTTTACCGCGCTTCTGCCCGCTTTCACATAACGTGTTGGCGGCTTGGCTTGCAGGCGGGGGGCTCACCAAACTGATCACAAAGGTACAACTTTTCCTTTCACCACCAAACTGTCGATCCGAATATAGAGAAAAATATCAAACAAACTATATAATTGTAAAGAAATTTCTCAATAATATTTTTTACACATTTTCTTCAAATAGTTAAAATGTGGTGTACACCCTTGTAGAAAAGTACCGGCAACAGGAGGCAATGCGGTTTCTAAACAGGCACGCCCCTCCGACAACACAGACGCTACAAGTGTTATTTACATTCAAATTAAAGAGTTACAAAAGAAGTGCAAATCCGTTTGGAGTTCCGAAATCTTTTTTATATCTTTGTCCCGTAGTATATTTTTTATGAATTTGAAATTTTCCGCTAAGGTAATCATTATTAACGATTTTAGCAAAAAATATGCTACTTTTTTGAAATTAACTATCCTTGATCATCAAGGAATTATTATATGCGAAACATGAGTATTTGATTGCAAGAACAGCAAAAATTGTGGACGATAAAGATTTTTTAGCCGGATTAAAAGGCAGGGATTTTGGAATATTATGCAAGTGTAAACCTCAAACCCAAAGCCTGAGAGATATTAAAAAAAGTGGATAACTGCATATCTGTTTCTCCTTTTTCCAATAGAGCAACATACTCCCGTTTTTTTCCAATGATCTCGGCAAGTTGTTTTTGAGTAATCTTCAATTCTTTGCGTTTTTCTCGTAGGATTTCGACATAATACCATGCAAGCGCTTTGTGTTCAAATTCGATTCTTGACAAAGTGCCTTGTTTGCCGTATTGCTCATCAAAATGTTCGTCCGCTCTGTGAAGCGTAGCTAATTTTTCTTCGTTGAATTTCATATTATTTCCTCCTTGATTAAAATGGTTCTTGCTTTTTCGATTTCTCGTTTATACTGTTTTGTGTCTTTCTTTTGAAATGAGTTCAGTAGTACAACCTGCTTTGCTTCTATAAAATTAAGATTATCTGTTGCTATGAGCAAGGTACGGTATTCATTGTATCCTATAGAAACAAGAACTTCGTAAAATTCCGTATTCTGTATTTTCTTTACAAACTTGGTGCTGACTACTTTTTGTGTTCCCATGATCAAGATGGCATAGTCGTACTTTTCCTGTACTCTTTTTTCCAAAGAATTGAAATACAGATCAAATTCTTTGGATTTTAATACCACTCTGATATTGTTTTTGCCGATTTCCATGACACAAAAGTAATATATTTATTACAATTATGAAAATCTACGCAAAAAATGTGCCTTTTCATACACTATCCATACCTTTGATATGCCTTTGCCATACCTTTGACGTGGGCAATTGCGATGCCTGTTCAGTTGTTAAAGAATGGTTTTACGTGTTCGGGGTTGAGGCCGGTATAGCGGCAGAACTCGTCTATGCTGACCAACTGTTTTTCCTCTTTATTGTAATGGGTGCGGATTCTGTCTAAAAGACGGTAGCCGTAGCGGTTGCTTTTGCCGGTGATCCGTTCAATATCCTTTGCGTAGATGCATATTCGTTTGACTTCCATAGTGGGCATGGTTTTCAATCCGAATACAAAGGTACTGCTATTTAGCGGAATAATCCTACTGTTGCCCTTATTGTTCCGGTCTGTTTTCCTTGTCATGTTAGACGAATTTGCCTACTGGGTCAATTTTTGACACGCTGACTTGTTGGCGGTTATCTATGCCTCTACTTTTGCCCCGAACTTTTAAACTTTTATGATATGGCACGACAAAGAGGCTTAATCAAACTAAAAGGTACCATGGGCGACATTACTTTTTACAAGAGTATTGACGGTTATTTGGCAAGGGAAAAAGGGGGCGTTGAAGCCTCCCGAATTGCCACCGACCCGGCATTTGTCCGGACTCGGGAAAACGGGGCAGAGTTTGGGAACTCGGCACAGGCCGGGAAGCTGCTGCGGGATACCCTCCGCACCCTGAGCATGAACACATCGGACAGCAGGGTAACGTCCAGACTGACTAAGACGATGGCCAAGATTAAGAACTTGGACACGACGAGCGCCCGGGGCGAAAGGAATGTGGCAACAGGTTTAGCGACACCGGAGGGGAAGCAACTGTTAAAGGGCTTCAATTTTAACGTAAAGGCTCCACTGGGCGCTGTACTCCATGCTCCGCTCCGGTTAGCTGCTGCGGATGGGGAGATCATTATTGACGAATTGAGCCCCCTGAACGATGTAAGTATCCCGCAGGGCGCTACTCATCTCATCTTTAAAGGCGGGTATGCCGTGATTGATTTTGCTACCGGCAATGCCGCCTTAGCCATTTCTTCGCCTGTTCGCATGGAAATTGTCCCGGACGTGGACACCGTGGATTTGGTACCTGCCTCCCTCCCAGCCATTACCGGAATCAAGTTTTTGATCCTGTGCATTGAATTTGTGCAGGAGGTAAACGGGGCGGATTACTCATTGAAGAACGGCGCGTACAATGTAATGAACATTGTAGAAGTGTTGTAACTGTACGTATTTACAAATTAACAAACAATTTATGTTATGAAAAAGAAAGAAGATCAAACGGTAGAAGTCGAGGAGATGAACCTGATTGAACGGATGCAGGCCCCAACACCCAAATTCTTTAAGGTTGTGCGCACGGTCGGGTTAGCCATTGCCGCTGTTGGGGGCACCCTCCTGGCGGCGCCTGTTGCGATACCGGCAGGAATAGCGGCGGCAGCCGGATACATTGCTCTTGCCGGAGGCGTACTGACTGCTGTAAGTCAAGCTACCGTAGACACCTCAACCGACGCAAAGCCGAGCGCTATTGAGCAGACTCAAATGGTCAGTGCACGAAAGAGGAAGAAACCGCAAAGTGCGCGCAACACAAAACGGAAGAAAAATGAGACTGCCTGAAGCCATCCCCTCCATGTATGCGGGCACGATCGGCGGTACCCTGTTGTCGGTGTTTGGCACCATCGGGACAGCAGACGTGGTAAAGACGGCTATATGTGCGGCCATCGGGGCGGTGATTAGTTTTGTAGTATCGGCAACCATGCGGAAGCTCTGCAACCTGAACCGCAAGGGGAGAAACAAAAACTAACCGACAAAACAGGTTGGAACAAACAAACGGACTGCGTTTTTGGTGGTACTTTTTCTGCAGTCGGGCCCTCGAAAGGGGGCCTTTTTTTATGGAAGTATGGGTACAACGGCATCCCCGCCTTAGAAACGCTTAGACATCTTTCCTATGGCAGGGGACGGAATGGACAAAAGGAAACGGAATAAATCAGGCGTGAGGCTGTGTGTTGGCTTTATGCCGTAGTCTTTTGTCCACCCGTGGGGGCAAACCCGCAGGGTGCAGTTCCGGCCCCTGCC
>Ga0082212_10012244_pt1 | contig 10810 bp, 9 predicted proteins | sample TergutNt197P3_FD_71548 | JGI IMG/M metagenome (GOLD analysis project Ga0082212, IMG submission 71548) | Neocapritermes taracua P3 segment gut microbial communities from Petit-Saut dam, French Guiana - Nt197 P3 | ecosystem: Host-associated > Arthropoda: Insects > Digestive system > Gut ...
CGCGATTCGTCGCGGTTTTGAATCGCAAATTGCCCTTGCCGCCCGCTCCGCCTTTGGCCGCTATGATTGTATCACCGTCACCGGCCAAGTCCTTCAGCACGAAATCATGAGCAACATCATATACGATTGTTCCCGGCGGCACGAGCAGAACGCAATCGTCCGCCGACGCCCCGATGCGCTGCGAACCCATGCCATGCTTGCCACGATCGGCTTTCCAGATTTTTCGCTGGGCGAGAGGAATCAGACTATTGATGGAAGTGTCGGCCTTGATGATGATGCTGCCGCCGTGCCCGCCGTCGCCGCCGTCCGGCCCGCCGCGAGGCACGTACTTTTCCCGGCGAAAACTGACACAGCCGTCACCGCCCTTGCCGCCCTCCAGGTCCAGTTCGATTTCATCAAGAAACATAACCTTACTTTGTAAATTATTGTTATTAAACGACTTAAATAATCGCAACAAAAACGGTGGCAAAAAACTACATCACTTGGATTCGTCGGTGGTATACTGGTGATTTTATGATGCCGTTTTAGCGTCCCATTCCGGCATGGTATCATATTATGCCGATTCGCGGTTGTGAGCCACTGACATTTGGCACATTTTAGCATACACCGGCCTGTTCTGGTACAGGCCGTACAAAATTTCATTCATGCCGTTTTTCTTCCTTGCAATAGTCTTCCTGATACGCAAAGACATCTGATGAGGGCATATCGAAATGTGACCACACGTTACGTTACAGCAACACGACCATTATGGGAGAACGCTTCCGAACTTTCCGTAACCAAATGCTCAACCTTGCCCGAACGATCCCTCCACCGTGCCCGAGTTCCGCTGCTTTGCGCAACCATTTTATTGCATCTGAAATGGTGAAAGTGAATTCTGAACATATAACATTTCTTCCAACCAAAATATCCCTTGTTTCCAGATCATTTTAAGTGTATAATACATTTAAGTACAGAAAAACACGCAGAGAATGGAGTCACCATGTCCGAGTCAAAATCAAGGATCCGTGCAACTGCCGATACATTCGTCCATTATTTGTTTGCCTCGCCGGGGAATGAGCATTTATTGTTGTCCTTTGTCAACGCCGTTCAGGAAGACGCAGGCCGACCGCCGGTCAAACAAACACAGGTTTTAAATCCCTTCAACCCGAAAACGTTTATCACCGACAAGCGGTCCATCATCGACATCAAAGCCGTTGCTCAAAACGACCGCTACTTTGTCATCGAATTTCAGGTTGCCCCACATATCGCTTTTTTGAAGCGGACATTGTATTATTGGGCAAAAGCATACACCATACAAATGAAACAGGGTGAGGATTATGACAAGCTCCTGCCGGTGGTCGTCATAGTCATGGCGTGTTTTTTGCTGAATAAGCTCATTGATGAACTTCATTATGATTTTGCAATTACGGCAGTGGGACACCCGGATATTGTTTTGACCGACGATTTCCAAATGCAAATCATGGAACTGGTTGAGGAAAAAATCGACCAACTCAAAACAATGAAGAGTCCCCTGCGTCCGTGGCTGGAATTTTTTTACTACGGCGATAAGAAAAGCGAGGATGAAATGAAAGTTTTACTACAAAGCGGCGATTCGGCAGTCAATGAGGCATATAACCTTTTTCTGAAATTCAATCAGGACGAAGAAATGCGACAATTGGAAGAAGCCAGACAGCAATATTTGCATGATTACAACACGGAAATAAATCATGCCAAGCGGGAAGGTTATGCTGAAGGAGAAGCTAAGGCCATTTTCCGTATCCTGACAAAACGCTTTCAAGTGGAAGTTCCGCAGCACATTGAGGAGAAAATGCAGAACATCACCGATTTGGAACACCTTGATAAACTCACTGATTATGCGCTTGATTGCGAATCAATTGAAGAGTTTGGCAAGGCATTGAAGTAGAATTGCCCGACCTCAAAAGATTTTACTTCATGATATTCCCGATTGCCGATGCGTCAGGCAACCGGTGAAAAATTATGCCGAAAAACTTTCTTTCCAACTGGTGGTCGCAACCGGCGGGGTGCCGCGAAGTGCTCAAAATTGCCGTCCCGATGATTATTTCGTCGGGGGCGTGGGCGATCATGAATTTTGCCGACCGCGTCATGCTCACCTGGTACAGCGAAAACACCGCCGCGATGTTCACGGAAGCGGGCGGCGATCCCGGTGCGTCGGTCGGTCTGGCCACCGCTGCGGCTGTTGCTGGCGGTTCGCTTTTTTTTGTGATGACGGCACTGCCATTCGGGATTGCCATGATGGTCAATACGTTCGTGGCCCAATATTACGGTGCCGGACAGCACCGCCGCATCGGCCCGATCGTCTGGCAGGGCGTCTTTTTCGGCATGGCCGTCGCGCCGTTTTACCTTTTGGCCAAACCGCTTTTTGTGGCGATTTTTCAAGGGATGGGGCACGACTCGGTGCTCCTGGTCCAGGAGGAACGCTACATGCACTACGCGCTGTTCGGCGTTGGTGCTCATGTCGCCGGTGAGGCCACGGCCGCGTTTTTCGTCGGACGCGGAAAAACGCAAACCGTCATGGCCGTGAATGTCGCCATCATGTTGCTGAACATTTTTCTCAACTACCTGATGATTTTCGGCAAATGGGGATGTCCCGAAATGGGGACCGGCGGCGCGGCACTCGGGACGACGATTAGCATGTGGGTGCGATTTACCACATTTTTCCTGTTGATTTTCATTGCGTCGGGAAAACGCGACCCCTTCGGTTTTCTGACCGGATGTCGGCTTGATATTCCGCTGATGCGCCGGCTGATGCGTTTCGGTCTGCCGGGCGGACTTGAATTTTTCCTGGAACACGCAGGATTCACCGCGTTCATCCTGCTCATGGGAACCATCAGTGCCCAGGCAATGGCGGCCACATCCATTGCGTTCAGTCTCAACGCCCTGTCGTTTTTGCCGCTCATCGGGATGGGCATCGCGGTCATGAGCATAGTCGGACGTTACCTCGGCGAAAACAAACCGGAACTTGCCCAACGCGCCACGCTGACAGCCTTGACACTCGGCACAATCACGAACGGCTTTTTCGTGATTCTCTATCTGTTTTTCCCCGACCAGCTTTTGTATGCGTTTTTGAAGTTCGGCGACCCGGTCGCATTCGCCGAATTGCGCGACATGACCATTTTGCTTCTGCGTTTCATCGCGATTTACCTGCTCTTTGACGGCGTCAACATCATTTTTATGTCCGCCATCAAAGGGGCGGGCGATACGATGTTCCTGCTTTGCGTCACGCTGATGATGTCGCCGCTCCTCCCGATACTCTGCGTCATCGCTCTGAAATGCGGCTTCGGCATGTTCACTTGCTGGTTGATTATGACGATTTGGATTTGCATCTTTGCCGCGTGTTTCTGCGTGCGATTTTGGCAAGGAACATGGAAAACCAAACGCGTCATTGAGCAGGATGAGGGGATAGGGAATAGGGATTAGGGGCAGCGGTTTGGAGTTAAAAGTCAATCAAATTACTGATGTATCGTAAAATCTGCTATTTTTTGAATACCATTTTATCTATTTTCACAGACAAGCATCAGCCGTCGAATTTTTGATTGTTTATTTAGCCGGAATAATCGACGTTATCCGTTTTCATTGTTTCAAAGCATGAAAAATGTTAATTTGGGTAGTTGAAATGCTTTACAAAGCCACTATTCATACTTAACTAAATCAGTTGTGTTTTAACTCCAAACCACTGGGAATAGGGGATAGGGAATAGGGGATAGTTGCATGTGGCGAGTTGATCTTTGTGAACTTTGTGCAAAAACTTTGTGAACTTTGTGTTTAAAGAAGACGGTTTTTTAAACACAAAGGACAACACGCAACTGCCGACTCCCTGCCCCCTACTCGACGCTCACTGCTCCGCGTGAAACTTGAAGACGGTCTATATACTTGAACAGAATTCAACAAAAAATCCTTGAAAAACCTACCTGCATGGAGTAGAATAGAAGCGTCGAGGTCATGTCACAACGGGAGTACAAAATGAGCACGTACGAACGACAGGACGGTCAGCAACAGATGCAACAGGACGACGTAAAACAGCCGCAGCATGACCGGTTTTTCAAGTCCATGTTCAGCGAGGCGGAGTTTTTTCGCAAGTTGCTCATTTGGCTTGTGCCGTTTGTGGTTGAGTTGCTTGATCTTGACCGGATGGAATGCCAAAAGGACTCGTTTATTGACGACCATCTCAAAGCCCATTACAGCGATGTCATTTACAAAATACCTGTCCGTGGCACGAATGAAAACATAGTCGTTTTTGTTCTCGTCGAACACAAAACGTCCCCGGATTACTGGGTGATGTTGCAGGTGCTTCGGTATGTCGTGTTGATATGGTTGCGTGAGTACCAACTTGCCATAGACGAGAAACGACTTGCCGACTTTATGTTGCCGCCGGTATTGCCGATTATCGTATATCACGGCGAACGGGATTTCAAAGTGGCCGTCCGGCTTGGCAAGTTGATTCGAGCAATCAAGGGTTTTGAAAAATACCAACTCGATTTCGAGGCCATATTGCTTGACCTCACGGATTTCGACAAAACCACACCACCGGAGGATTTGGAATTATATGCGGTTTTGGCCATTATGCAGGCGGTTTTTCGCCCGGATGTGGCCGACCGAATAGTGCGAATTTATCACAAAATCAAACATAAACTGGGCGATTCCCATTACCGTGACCGTTGGTCAAAAATCCTTCGTTACGCAGTGCATAGTGCTAAATATTTTTCCAAAGAAAACTTTATTGAGGTAACAAATCAAATGAGCAATACAGAAGAACTAACCATTTCACCTTTTGCCCGGGATCTATTGGCCGAAGGCGTCATCATTGGTCGTGAAGAAGGCCGTGAAGAAGAGCGTAACTTGTGGGCGACTGACAAAGTTGAAACATTGTTACGAATCTTAACCAAACGCATCGGTGATGTGCCGCAAATAATCGGCGACAAATTGCACTCCATTCAAGACCGTGACATACTTGGTCAACTGACGGATTTTGCTCTGGATTGCAACACATTGGATGAGTTTGAAAATGTATTGAAAAATAACCTTCGTTGAGATTGTATCGGGGTTTTCAACGATGTTGGCATCGGATGGAAACTCTGATCCAAACATCGTTCATACAGATACTGTATATTTGTTCCGGCCTTTACATGCGGCGATCTTACATTGCCGCATCTTCGTGCTATTAATCGGCTATCACTTTGCCTTCATGTTTTTGTGAATACCAAGTATCCCGATAAGATTTCTAATCATCTTGCACTTTGCCCATTTTCCTTATGCTTTCCATTCAAGACAGCATTCGCGGACAATTTCTGTTTTTTATTCACATGCTTTCGCTACGGATTGAATGACGATTGATCTTTCAGCCGATAATGACTACAATCAGCCGGAAACAGGGAATCTGTCAAATCAAACAAAGGCTGGAAAGAGTAAAATGGCGAACACCAAATTAAAAACGAAGCAAACCAAACAACGCAAGGTATCTTTCACGTTGGACGGCAGGGAACGTGAAATTTACGTCAGCAAGCATGTTGACGATGCCACGTTTATGGATTTTCGTCAACTCGTGAAGTTGTTGGTTCGTTGGAACCGAAACCGTTCCGACCGGCAAAACAGTGTATTTGTACAATAATCGGGAATTTGAACCGGATTACCCTGATTACATCGATGAAACAGAGTTTTGGGAAATGGCCGCCGGTTCCGAACACCGAACATCTCCGGTGGAATCGATGTATTTGTATGATGCTCTCGGCCAGCTTGGGAAAGATACAGTCAATTTCTTTAACAAAGAATATAGTACAATAACTCTTGATTGTTTGTTACATTTCTGTGTTGAAAATGAAATCAACTTGCCGAAAATCTCCGGTGATTTCTCCGGTTATCCCTCTGTGGAGTCGGTTGTCCTGTACGAAGCTCTCCGGCATTTGGAACCAAAGACGGCAAAGTTTTTTTACGAGGAATACGGCGGCGCACTGACTCTTGAAGCCCTGTGTTGCTTTTGCGCAACTTATGGTATAACCATATCTTGCGTCACGGCAAAAGAGATTCTCAACGACAAAAAATCACCTGAAAATTCTCCCGAAAACTCTACCGGAGAAAGCATAGAAAAAGCCCCATCTGAGGGGCTTCTGGATGATGCAAATAGGTCAGGTAGTCCTCGATCACTGTGACGGCAATACCAGTTTGGCTAAGACCGTTTTCGGTTGGGACCAGGAGACCACACGCAAAGCTCTGCACGAGCTGGAAACCGGAAAGATCATTCCTGACAGGCATCGCAAATCAAGACCGACGTTTTCCGAAAAATTACCGAACCTTCAAAACGACATCCGTTCGCTTGTTGATCCGAATTCACAAACTCATCCGACCTTTAAAAACACGTTTCGTTACACGCGCATGACCTCACGGAGGTTGACAGTACGATTTCTTCCCTTGCCGACTTTCGGTGGAATCAACGGCGCGAGTTGCCCCCACTGGGCGTCACTCATGTCCGAAGGATACGGTTGGCGAGTCCCTTCGCTCATATTTTTGCTCCTTGTTTCAATTTTTTCAGCAAGTATAACAAAAATATAGTTTTACGTAAATATCAATTATGGGGTATCGATTTAGTGCCACCTATGCGATAATTTGCGAAAAATCCTGTATGTGCAAGGATGTTTTTGGCGTGAACAATGGCATATTGGTGTAATGATACGATGACGATAATGACGAGGTGGCACAAAGTCGATACCCCCATATCAATTTCTAAATGGACTCTGACTGAAAAAAAGTATCGACATTCACATATTCTTTGGTAAACTGTTGTTTTTGATTTTGGATGTCATCAAATGCAAGAGCATTTTTGAAATCATCCCGCACTTTTCATACCATGGGTTATATTCATGCCGACAAACAAGTTCAATATTTCCGATTTCCCCAAGCATCTCCAAGAATTATGTAAGTATCCCGAGCCGGATCACCTCCCAAGCGAACCCAGAGAGTGGATCGACTATCGCACGCAATTTTCCGTGACGGAAGCCGATATTCCGATGCTTTGGGAAATCGCCTCGTTCATCGACAAGATGAATGATGATGAAGTCAATGAAGAGCTGTATTATGCACCTTCTCACGCTTGGATGGCATTGGGACAATTTGATGAATCATACGTGAATCTGACAAAAATTCTGGACGCAATCAATTTGATCTATTGGCCGTATGTTGAATATGGCTTCACTGCCATTCGTGATGTACTTGCTCGGTGTGGGACTGATGATGTTTCACAACTCATCAAAGCGTTTCAAGATGAAAAACGACATGACGAAACCCGGACTCTCATTCTTGATACATTATTGATCATTCAAAAAAATCATCAGGAATACCGTGAATCCGTCGTTCAGATGATGATTGATGAATTGTCGAAAATGGCAATCGGATACCGATCATTATACGGTCACATCGTCAATCACTTGGTTGAGGAGAATATTTGTGATGCGCTGCCGCTCATCGAAAAAGCATACTCACAAGGTTTGGTCGAGCCGGATTACAGTGGTTTTTTGGAGAACATTCAAAAGCAACTCGGCGTCGAACCTGTCTCCAATCCCGACATCGACCGTCTGGAAACGGAATTGGAAACCATTAGTTTCATCGTCTATCAATTTCACAATGTCCAACGTATTTTTCCAAAACAAGCGGTCTTGGATGCCCGAAAACACCGTGATTTGATCATTCCGTCGTTGATTGAGATCGTTCGAAATGAGACAGCCTACGGCCGCTTTGGAATCATAAGTGACGGTACAATACAATTTGCCGTACATCTTCTGGCAGAATTTCAAGCCAAAGAAGCGTTACCGTTTGTTTTTGAATCCCTTTCGCTGACGGAAGATCAGGCATGGGATTTGTATTCCGACGGCTTGTTCGACACCATGCCGGGTATCTTGTATCGCCTCATGGGAAACGATGTCAACGATTACGACAGGATGATTCGCAACCCGGAAACACCGGTGCTTTTACGGAAGATTACCCTTTCAGCAGTACCTTATCTCATTAAATTCGAAGGTTTGAATCGTGAACAATATTTTTCGTTGCTTCACGATTATCTTCGTTTGGGAATTGACGAAGCCAACGTACAACTCGTCACAGATGTGGTTTGTGATTTACCTCACGGTGACACCTCGTTTTTGCCTTTGGCCAAAGAAGCATTTGAAAAAGACCTTGTCGATCCTGAGATGGTGGATTGGCGATTTGTTGAAACTCATTTACATGAGAAAAACCTACCTTATGACAATGTATTAAGTCGTGTCCGTTCTAATTTTTCCGATACGGTGGAGACACTTGGCAAGTGGGCGTGGTTTTCGGAACCCAAGCCTGTACCCGCTAAACCACCTATACCTCCAAGGTTGAGTTCGTTCGACTTCGATGATATGCCACCACAAAAATCGCATAAAACAGGCCGCAACGATCCCTGTCCCTGCGGCAGCGGCAAAAAGTACAAAAAATGCTGTTTGAAGTCATGACGGAAGTGTCGGCTTGCCGCTATTTGACATTCGGCCAAAAACTGGGACGATTCGGAAATTTTTTGCGAAGGTTTTCGACGAAGGTTGTATGTGACTCGACCGACTTCCAGTCTTTGATGGTCGGAGCCAGCTTTGCAATGAGATTCATGTATGAAATCGCCATTGGATAATGCTTCGACTTGCCCGATGTCAGAATATCGGCAATCAGTTTTCGACAGATCACCGTTGCAATGAGCGGACGCTTCTTTGATTCCATGAGCTTGGCCAACATGATCGACTCACGACCCCACAACGACAGACCAGATAACCGATGCCAGAGATATTCCTCAGCCGCATCAGTCGCACCCACCGCAGTCAAAAATTCAACATCACGGTAAGAAATTATTTTATTTTTCTCAATCTCCGCAATCTGTTCGGCAAGGACAACACCTCGCTGTTTTTCCCCAAGTGCTTTGATGAGGGTCTCAAAGTTTTCCTTCGTTCGATTGACCTTTAACAATTCCCGTGTCGTTTCGGCCAACCCCGACTTGTCCTTTCGTTTCGCAAGGATGACTTTGAGCATTTCCAATCGCTCGGTTCGCCTCCAGTCGTTTCCGTCCGGTATTTTATCGATCCATTGTTGCGCCTTGATGTAATTTTTCGCGTTGAACCAGACTTTGGCGGCATCGAAGCACATCTCCGGCGTCTCTTTTCCTTCGAAGGCGAGCAAGGTTTCCTCAAAAAAGACAGGATCGCCAATCGTTTCGAGAACTCGCCGAAGCAATGTTCTGGAACTGGAATAACCGTAAGTTTCCGTCTTTTGTCGAGGCAAGTCGATCAACCGGGAAGCGAGATTCCTGATATGGGAAACGGGGAGATAATTGCGAATGTTCGTGATCAAGTCGTCCCGAGTGCCGTAATCGTCAAGTGGGGTAATTAACCGAAACAGAACGTCTTCGACATGCTTTTTATCGTCGATCTTTTTGGCCAATTCACCGAAAAATTTAGTGGCATCGAACAGGAAAACATCGCCCATCGTATCTTCGTACTCGTTGGCACTTTCCATGACTTTCGTATCTTTCTCGAAAATACGAACTAACATGTCCATCGCAATTTGAGGATCGTCGACCGTTTTTCGCACATCTGCGATCAATTGAAGAACCTGATCTTCCGTCCCGGAATCGTAATCGTCGTAGTGCGATGGAGAAGGACGGAATTGGGAAATTGCGGCTTCCAGTTTCACGTATTTTTGACTGGCGGTCGAAAACCGGTCTTCCAGATCGGCTTGAACCTCCGAGTGCTTTTTTGCAAGTTGAAGCAGAAGTTCGACCAGTGCCGCTTCGTTCATCGCTTCGAGATGTTTGCGAATAGGGATTTTTACTCCCGTTGCGGAACGAACATTTTTCCGCTTAATGACTTTCGCCTTGGCAATCATTTGTTTTACGTCAGACTTTGAGCTTCGTTTCGGCATAGGAATAGAACGAAAATATTTTGTAAAAATCCCCTGGCATGTTGGGGCGAATCGTATCAGAAAAATGGAATTCGTTTTGATTCGGTGAAAACATAGCACCCAAACTCAAACGAAAATGATCTCCAACGAGACATACGATACTCAAGATACATCGTTATTCGACATTTGGCAAGAGGTTGATAAAAAAACACGTCCTATTTTTGCTCCGTGAGACCAAGTAGCATTACGTTCATTGATAGAAAATCAGCATAACACACGACAGCAAACACCAAACCGCCCTGCCAAACGGACGCTGGCAGAGCGGTTTTTGTCATTGGGGTGGAGGGCGATTTGGGGGCGATTTTGAGGAGAGAATCGCCCTTAAAATCGCCCCCTTTCCAAAATATCCCTCTGCTATACTGTGCGGTCACGCTGGATTTTACAATCGAATTCCATTCAGAAATTCCAGCGGAAACAGGCTGCATCCGGAGCAGCGGGTCTATGGCAATAGGGTAGAGCAAGAAATACCAAACGCTCTCCGGAAGTGGCGACTCCGGAGAGCGTGGCGGTGGTAAGTTTTTCGACGGCGTACCATCAATACGGTTCGACGTACTCCAAGATGATGCCGAGTGCCTCGTCAAACGAGTGGGATGCCCAAACTCGCTCGTCCATCTCCTTGATCTGATCGTTCAAACCCTCTTTGCGAAGTGCGGCACCGGCAATGCCGAGGAGATTAAAAACGTTGGTGTCGGCACCGATCAGTTTTGCCTTGGGTTTGTGTTTTGGATTTTGTTCTGTCATCATCAACCTCGTTTCATTTTGACTCCGGCAATCGCGGCAGCGAATTGATCGCCTTGGCCTGATCTTCGTTGTCGGCATGGGAGTAAATGTTGAGCGT
>Ga0082212_10012245_pt1 | contig 10809 bp, 8 predicted proteins | sample TergutNt197P3_FD_71548 | JGI IMG/M metagenome (GOLD analysis project Ga0082212, IMG submission 71548) | Neocapritermes taracua P3 segment gut microbial communities from Petit-Saut dam, French Guiana - Nt197 P3 | ecosystem: Host-associated > Arthropoda: Insects > Digestive system > Gut ...
GCGGGCGGCCTTGGCTGCGGCGTATATCTCCTCTTTTGTCGAATTGTCGCGGCTGTAGGCTATGTTGTCGTATATCGTGCCCGAAAACAGCCACGCATCCTGGAGAACCATTCCGAAAATGTTTCGAAGGTCGGCCCTGGCCACATGGCGTATGTCTGTGCCGTTTACCTTTATCGACCCGTCTACCACATCGTAAAAGCGCATCAAAAGGTTGACAAGCGTGGTCTTTCCCGCGCCGGTGGGCCCCACTATCGCCACCATCTCGCCGGGCTTGACTTTCAGGTTCATTTTGCCGATCAGCGGCTTGTCCTCGGAATAGTGGAAGACCACGTCCTCGAAGCTCACTTCGTTGTTTGGCGGCGCGAGGCTCGCCGTCACGGTCTCGGCGGTTTCCTCGGGCTCGTCGAGAAGCGCGAACACCCGCTCGGCCGAAGCCAAGGCCGACTGTATCGTGTTTATGATCTGGCTCGACTGGTTCACCTGCTGGGTGAGGTTTCTCGAATACTGGATCATGGCCTGTATGTCGCCTATCTTTATCTTGCCGTCTATGGCGAAAATTCCGCCCGCCACGCAGATGAGCACATAACCGATGTTGTTCACAAATCCCATCAGCGGGAATATGATGCCCGAAAGAAACTGGGCCTTCCTGCCGGTTTTGTACAGGTTCTCGTTCATCTCCTTAAAATCTTTTATCGCTTTTTCTTCCCTTGCAAACGCTTTGACTATGCTGTGGCCGGTGTACATCTCCTCGATGTGCCCGTTCAAGTCGCCTGTGAGCTCCCACTGCTTGGCGAAATATTTTCTCGAGCGCGACATGATCAGCATCAAAATGATCATGCACACCGGAATGGTCGCCAAACTCAGGAAGGTCATGGCGACATTTATCGAAAACATCATGATCAGTATGCCCACAATCGTGGTCGCCGCCGTTATTATCTGCGTGAGGTTTTGCTGCATCGTGGTGCTGATATTGTCTATGTCGTTGGTCATGCGGCTCATCACTTCGCCTTTTGTGGTGCGGTCGAAGTACGAGAGCGGCATCCGCGAGAGCTTTTCGTTGACTTTGTTTCGCATTGCGAACATCGTCTTTTGCGTTATGACCGCCATGAGGTACTGCTGCAGATAGCTGAAAACAAAGCTGGTGATATACAATGCCACAAGAAGCGCCGCGAGCTTGCCCAATTCCCCGAAATCGATGCCGTAGCTCCCCTCACCCTCATTTTGGGCCTCCATGCCTTCCATTCCGGAAAATCCGGAAAACATCTGCGCCATTTCCGGGGTCAGCTCTATTTTGTCCGCTTCCTTTATAAATTCCTGCAGATCCTCGGCCGACATATCGGACATCAGCCCCGCCATGTCCGTTCCGGTCATTTGTATATGCACAAAAATCTTTTTGACCTGCGTCTCGGTCAGCTCCAAATTCAGCATCGAATTTATGCTTTCGGCGACGCCGCCAAAATCCCCCGCCTTTATATCCTCGGCCATATTGTGCGAAAATGCGGATATCGCCCCGTCCACTATCTCGTTTATGAACCTCGCGGTGACTTTCGGCGAATATATCGTGAAAATCGTGCTGACCACCGCCATCGCCGCGATGAAAATCACAAGGATCTTGTGCGGAACGAGCAGTTTTAAGAGTTTGACGAGCGCGCCCTTGGCGTCCTTGGCCTTTTCCAGCTGCTGCGAGCCCGGTGGCCCTCCGTGGCCTCCCCCCATCGGCCCGCGCCTTTGCGGCCTTGAGCCGCCTCTTTGTCCGCCTCCTACCACTATCATGCTATCTCCTCCTCTGCGAGCTGGGACTCGACTATTTCCCTGTAGACCGCGCAGGATCCGAGCAGCTCTTTGTGAGTTCCGGCGCCGCAGATCTCGCCTTCCTCCAAAACTATGATCCGGTCGGCGTTCATGATGGTGCCCACTCGCTGCGCCACGATCAGAACGCAGGCATCCGACAGGTTCTGCTTAATCGCCGCCCTCAGGTTCGCATCCGTTTTGAAATCCAGGGCCGAAAATGTGTCGTCGAATATGTACAGCCCCACATTCCGCGCCAGCGCCCTCGCTATGGAGAGCCTCTGCTTCTGGCCGCCGGACAAGTTCGTGGCGCCCTGCGAAATATGCGAATTTTCCTTTTCGGGCATCTGCGACACGAATTCCGCCGCCTGCGAGATCTCCAAGGCTCTTTGCACCTGCTCGTCGGTGGCCTCTTCGTTGCCTTCCCTTATGTTTTCCGCCACCGTTCCGTCGAACAAAAAGGCTTTCTGGGGGATATACCCTATGTTGTCCCTCAGCTCTTTTTGTTTTAAGTCTTTCACGTTTGCCCCGCAAAACAAAATCTCGCCTTCGGTGACGTCGTAAAAGCGGGGTATGAGGTTCACCAGGGTCGATTTGCCGCTGCCGGTGCTGCCGATTATTGCCACGGTCTCACCCCTTTTTGCCGCGAAGGATATATTTTTTATCACCGGGGATTCCGCCCCTGCGTAGCTGAAAGCCACGTTTTTGAACTCGATTATGTTTTCGCCTTTTCCGGAGTCGAGCGGCACGGTTTTTTCGCTGTCCAGAACGCTGTATTCGCAGTCCAAAATTTCATTTATCCTGTCCGCCGAAACCGCCGCCCTGGGCACCATCACAAACATCATCGTGGCCATCATGAAGGACATCATGATCTGCATGATGTACTGCATGAACGCCATCAGATTGCCGATTTCGGCGGGATTTTCGATCGCGCCGCCCCCGAACCACAAAATCATCAGGCTGGTCGCGTTCATGACGAGCATCATCAGCGGCATCAAAAGCGCCATTATCTTCCCCACTTTGAGCGAGGTTTCGGTCAGATCCTTGTTGGCCTCCTTGAACCTTTGATCCTCGTATCCGGTTTTGTTGAAGGCGCGGATCACCCGAATCCCCGATAGTTTCTCGCGGAGAACCAAGTTGATCCGGTCTATTTTTTTCTGTATCTGGGTGAACAGCGGAAGCGAGACTTTCATCATCACAGCCGCGACCGCCACGATAATCGGCAAAATGATCAGCAGTATCCAGAGCATTCCCGCGTCTTTCCGCGCCGCCATGATGATCCCCCCGATGAACATGAACGGCGCGGAGACCATCATCCTCTGCGCGATCATGACGAGCATCTGTATCTGGTTCACGTCGTTGGTGGTTCTGGTTATGAGCGAAGGGGTGCTGAATTTGTCGAACTCGTGCTGCGAAAAATTTTCGACCTTTGTGAAAATCTTCTCGCGCACGGTCTTCCCGAATCCCATCCCCGAAATCGACGAGCAATAGCTGGCCGTAATCGAGGCGGCCATCGATATGCCGGAAATGATCAGCATCCCCCCTCCGATCCTCCATATCTCGTCCACATTTTTGCCGACGACCCCCTTGCCTATGATATTTGACATATAGTCCGGCAAAAGCAGGTCCAGAATCGAAGTGACCAGCACGCAGGCCAAAGCCACGGCGACATAGGCGGCATACGGCTTCAAGTTCTTGAACAGTTTGAGCAAAGTATCCATCATCCCCTCGTTTTTTTTGATTTACGACTTATGATTATATACGGGCAATATGAACTGAATTTAAATTTTTTGAATCACGGAAAAATTGTTTTCACGCACCGATGCCAAATCAATATATTTCGGAAGAAATAAAATCATTGTATCACAAAAACACAAAATATTTTTCAAAACAAGACACAAAGTTGCCGTTTTTATGTGGTATAATGGAATACAATATTCCTCAACGAATTTGGAGGACAGGAGGTGACAGCAAATGAGAACAGTATTTATGGCATATCTGGAGGGCAGCATCGAAGCCGTCGATTTTTACTGCGCCGCGTTCAACGCGGAGAAAGCCTGTTTCAAAGCCGCCGATGACGACGATTTTTACGCGCACGCGGAAATAACCATAAACGGGCAGATGGTTATGGCGATATGCGATACAAAGTATTGCGAAAGGTACAATAGGGTATTCAAAAAAGGCGATAACATGGAGTTTTGGATGACCTTTGACAATGAACAGTCATTGAACGCGGCTTATGATGTGTTGAAAGAAAACGCGCAAATCCATACGCCGCTGGCTCCCTGCGAATGGAGCAAGTCGATGGCGCAACTGACCGATAAATACGGTATCAGTTGGCTTTTGAATATTTGGTAAATACGGAGGGCTACATATGAACTCGAACATTTTCGCAAAGGCGAACCAAATCATAAAGACCTGCGACGCGGCGTATCTCGGCGTTATTGACGAGGACGGTTGCCCGCACGTTTCCACGGTGTCCACCATCAAGCCGGAGGACATCTTCACGGCGTATTTCGCTACGGGAATGGGCGCGAATAAGACGAAACGCCTGCTCCGGGATAAACGAGCAAGCGTCTGTTACCGCGCGGACGGCAATAATATCTCTCTTGCCGGTGAAGCGGAAATCCTCACCGATCAGGAAACCAAGAGCCGGTGCTGGCTGGAATGGTTCATCAACCACTTCCCCGGCGGCGAAACCGACTAACATAGTTTGTCAAGGGGTGAAGTTGCTTTTTTATAACTTTTTATACAAAATTTTTTTTACCTTATTCAGATGAAAATATAATAGCAATTTCGTTATACTGCAATGTCAGAAAATAGCCATTTAAAATTGGCGTAGAACCGAGGTTCTTGAACGCCGATTTGGGGTAAGACATATATTATGTCAAAACCGTCAAATTACGGACTGGAAAAGAAAAAATGTGCTTTTTCACATCGTAAAACTTTACAAATTTATAATTGAAATTTTGTTTAAAATATGATATTCTATATGGCAATTAGTTTTATTTTCTGCGTTACATGGGTTAATGTGGGATATATTGCAAAATTTATATTTTTGACAGAAAGGAATAAACAAAATAAATTATTATTTTATATTTATTGTAATTGTGCCATTAATTATATATTCAATCGTTTCGCACATACGTAAAAACAAGAACTTAGAATGCACCGTGCGGGAATCTTTTGGAAAACCGCCCCAAAAGCAGGAATATAGTTTGGAAAGCATAAAAACATATCATGTTTATACAACGGCAAATGCCGATACTGAAAAATATATAGACGGAATAACATGGAACGACCTTGAAATGGATAAAATCTTCAAACGTATCAACGTATGTAATACGTCAATCGGCGAAGAATATTTATATAACTGCTTACATGAACCACAATTCGACCAGTCACATCTTTTAAATAGAGAAGCGTTTATCTCGCGTATGAATGAGCAACCGGAAGAACGGTTTAAAATTCAAATGTGTCTTGTAAGATTGGGAAAAATAAATTTTAACGGAATACCGGATTTTATTTTTAAATCTGGCGAAAAGCCGCTACGATTCCCTGTTATATATATTATATTATCAATAATTCCGTTTTTATTAATAGGTGCATTTATTATAAATTTGTATGCCGGAATAGCATGTTTCCTTATTTCATTTACGTTAAATATTGCGATATATTTTTTAACAAAACGTAAAATAGACATATCGTTTTCGGCAATTCAATACTTCTTATCTATGATTAATTGTTGTAATAAATTGTTAAAAATCGAAAATTTAAAATCAGAACTTTTTTGGGAACAGTTAAATAACTCTTATATAACTTTTAAATCGTTAAAAGGAATAGATTTACAAATTATGCAAAACCGTTCTGACGATTTCGGAATACTCAGTCAATATTGGAGAATATTGCGTTTAACCGATGTGAAAAATTACAATAAAGTAACCATACGCATTAATAAAAACAAAGAACAGTTTCATAATTTGTATAAAAAATTAGCTGAAATTGATTTAGCGATATGCGTATCTTCATTCAGGGAAAGTCTGCCGTTTTATTCGACACCCATATTTCATAACGAAAACCGTATTGATTTTGAAGAAATATATCACCCACTACTTTCAACCCCTGTGTCGAACAGCGGAATAATAAAAAATAACAGTATCATAACAGGTTCAAATGCGTCGGGCAAATCAACTTTTATAAAAACGCTTGCAGTAAACGGAATTTTAGCGCAGACTATTTTTACTTGCACAGCGCAAGCATTTTCATCAAGATTTTCTCTTGTAATGACTTCAATGGCTCTTAGAGATGATATATCAGAGGGAGAAAGCTATTTTATAACAGAAATAAAATCTTTGAAAAGAATACTTGACAAGATAAAAAAAGTTTATTGCGTCTGTTTTATTGACGAGATTTTACGAGGGACAAATACAATCGAACGCATAGCCGCATCTGCTTCGATATTAAATTATCTGAACGAAAAAGATTGTTTGTGCGTGGCGGCATCGCATGATATTGAACTTGCTAAAATGCTTGAAGAAATCGTTGACAATTATCATTTCAAAGAGCGGATTACAAATGACGGCATGGTTTTTGATTACAAGATTAATCAGGGCATATCAAATACAAAAAACGCAATCAAACTATTACGATACATGAATTTTCCTGACATAATAGTAGAAAATGCTGAAAATTTTGCCGATAAATAGTACATCAGATATATTTTGTGGTATTGAGCGGACAGAACTATCACTACCATCACTTCTATCACCCGGTGACACTTGTGATAGTAGTGATAGTTTGTTTTGCTCACCCTCACGCTTTCAAGGCAAGCCCGATAATCACGCTGCCTTTCGCACCGTCGCGCCGGATTTCATAACGGCGGTGAACGTCCATCGTGAAACTGCGGTTGCTCAACGCCCTGTAACCGTTGGCTCTCGCCCAGTCGGAGTAGACCGGGTAGAGTTCGTTGGTCGGCAGGCGCGAACCGTCCGTATCTTCGGTACACTCGGAGAGAAACACGCCGATAACGTCAGCTTCCTGCCGATAGTCCGCGATAGCCTGTACCACACGTTCCGGCGGCTCGAATCCCGTTTCGAGTATCATACGGTAGCCCTCGACAATCCATTTGAAAATCGCGCTCTTGTTCTCCATTCGCCGGAATAATTGTTTCAGTCCTTTGTCCTGTTCATGTTCCTCGAAGTGTCGGTCGAACGGAATTATTTTCGCTCTGCCGCTCGTGAACACGGTATCGTCGGACACACGGGGGAGATGATTTGTGTTGATAAACGGTTTGCCGTCCATGCGGAACTCGAACGGGTTCTCGTGCAGGAATCGTCCCGTGTAGGTATCGCCGCCCGTGAGTTGCTTTATCAATGCGGAATTTAACTCCATACCCTTTTCAGGTTCGGGTATATTAATCAACCTCGCGCCTTTCAGCCGTGCAATGTCGGGACTTGGTGACGCGCCGTCTGATGAACGCCGTGCGAACGTCTGCGGCTGAGCTGTGCAGGCGTAGTCGCCCAGAATATTCGCGATGGTTTCGGTTAGAGTGGTCTTGCCGTTGCGGGTCTTACTACCGTACAGGATAAAGAAACATTCAAATTCCGTCAGCCCGGTGAGCGCATAGCCGAGAGCCTTTTGCAGATACGCCACCAATGCCGTATCGTCGCACATGACCTCGCTGATATACCGTTTCCACCGTTCGCAATGCGTTGTATCATCGTATGTGACTTTTGCCATTTTAGTAATCAAGTCGGCGGAATCATGCGGCTGTAACGCGAAGTTTTTAAGGTTGAACGTACCGTTTTGAACATTCAATAATAACTTATCTTTGTCGAAATCCGACAGCGACATGGGTGCGATACTCCTTGCGTCGTTTAAGATACCGTCGCGGTTGCGGCGGTTGGTGAGTTTGCCCGCCCATTCGAGAAAATCCTCGTCGTATGGTTGAGCAGAGGCGGCGTATTCGCAGAACGCTTGCGTGAAATCTTTTAATAATTCCATCGCTTTAAAGTTGCCGTTCGTCTTAATCCAACGCCGCCCGTCATACGCGAACCATGTTTTGGCTTCGCTGACATAGCGTATAATATCGCTGTGCAAGTCGTAGAACAAACGGGCAATGCCTATATCATTTTGCAAATACAGCGAAGTCTGACCGAAGCCCGCCGCTCTGATTTTTTCAATGTAATCCATATAATTTTTTTCGCCTCCTATATTTCATGCGGTTTATTTTTTGTTTGAACAGGGTCCACGCGCAACTGCTCCCTGATAAAATTAAGTAACCTTGACGGGAACCGCCGTATTGCCTGAATGAAATCTTTAACCTCATCCCACAACCGTGTGTAATTTGTTTTCCATTTGTCGCGGTCTTGTTTTAGGTTGACAATCTGTTTGTTCAAGTCGGTTATCTTCGCGTCTAAAACCTCGCACCGTTTCGCCATCTCCGATACTTTTTTCCAGTCGGCGTTGGCGACGACAACATTATTCCCGGACTTACCCGGCTTCGCCATTTTGTCAATCTCATCATGCGTAGCCGAAATATCTTTGCGGACTTTCACAGCCGTTACGAGGTTATTCAATTCTGTTTGCTGTGTTTCTTTTTGCTCGGAAAGATTTATTATCTCTTTTCTGTCCTGTTGGATTTTATAGTCAAGCACATCTAAATGTTCGGCGGTCGAACCTCTCTCACCGCGCTCAAATCCCTCGAACCTTGCCGACTTCATGTGTTCAAAAAATCTGTCTTGCAGAAGCGAATAACTGTTGACCCACTTGCCCGATTCGTCTTTGAACCGCGGCCATTTTTTCGAGTGCGAAATTTGTGTAATGACTTCTTTGACTTTGCCAACGAGGGCAGGGTCTTTACATTTTTTCGTCCATAATATTTGCTTTTCGACGACGGGTACATAAACGACGTGCAAATGATAATGATAAACGTCGCGCCCAAGTTTATCGGAGAGAGCGGAGTTGCGTTCGTCGGCGTGCATGACTGCGGACAAAATATATTGCTCCCCGCCGACTTCTTTGATTGCTAATCGGTATGCTTCCTCATAGAATTTTTTTGCATAATCATAGCCGCCGTTCTCATCGAAATAATTTGTGTTTACGTCGAATATCAACTCGTCGAAAACTTTCGCGTCGGCTCTCAAACCTCGCTTGACAATCACGCCGTCGTCAATCATACGGTTGAATGTTTTCTGATACGTTTCCGGTTCGCCGTCCGGGGAAAAGTTTTTTTTGTAATGTATATTAAAATCTTTTCGCTCCGGCACGATGTCGGCGTTGTAGTAATTTTCGTTGTCCCGTTCGTTATGGCGTTCCCGGACTTCGATTGAACTTGCAGTGTATGCCGCGTTACGGACTACTGTAAAATTTGTTTTTTTCATCTTGATTTTCCTTTCTGAATAAGGTATAATATTTGTACATTGACTGCATATTAATGCCCGACGCTGACCGTTTACAGGCACTTTTACAAAGTACCTGACCCACTCTGACACTTTCCGGCTACGCCGGCAAAGATGTCTCGTGGGCTCTGCGAGGCGGATTGCGCCGCCTGCGGGCGTCGCCGTGAGCGTCGGCAAAATCTCACCGCACGGCGTTTCGTTTTTTGCCTTGCTCACGCAAAAACGGAGCATATCGCCTTGCGGCTCTACACTCCGTTTTTGTTGCGTCTGCCAACGCGGAAACTACGCTTCGGCGGCACGTTTCATACGCATACGCTCACGATTGTACTTGCGACGCTTTTCTAACTTTTCTTCGGCTATGCGTTCGGCTTCGACTTCCTCCGCCGTCCGGGTGTCGGGCGCGTCAAAGTTCCCGATGTATTTCAAATATACGTCAACCTGCTGGAAGCGCGTACCCTTGCGCCGTTGGGTTTCCGTTTGTTCCGACCACTCAGCTTCATGGACAATCACCTTGTCGATAAACTCGTTTATTATCGGCGCGGTCAGTTCCTCAAACCGTGTATAACGCCGCACCAGCGAAACAAATTTATCGGCTCTCTCGTTGTCCTCGTTGAAAGCGTCTATCTCCGTTTGCAGAATTATATTTTCGTCTCTCAACATGGATTGCTCCTGCTCGAAGTCGGCGGACATTTGTGTAAAGCGTTCTTCCGTGATAACGCCTTTCACTTTATCCTCGTAAAGACTGGTGAACAATTTATCCAGTTCCGTAATACGCCGTTCGTTTTTGATGATTTTCTTCGTGTGCGTTTTGAGCGTTTCCCCTTGAATAAAGTATGAATTTTCACGCACGGTTTTGATAAATTCGTCCTCGTTCTGCTGAACATAGCTTGCCGTTTTTCGTAGCGCGTCAAGCAGGATTTCACGCAGGGGCTTTATGGCTATGGAGTGTGTCCGGCAAGGTTGCATAAATTTCTTTTGCCCGAAACTGTACGTCGAACATTCGTAACGGTCGTTGCTTGGCTTGTGTGGATTTTTGCCTGCGGTGTAATACATCTTCGCCCCACAGTCGGCGCAGAATACTAATCCCGTCAGCGGATTGACCTCGCCGTTTTTCGTCTGCCGCCGTTTTGTTTTCGTCAGTTTCTGCGCCAATTCCCATTCCTCTTTTGTGACGATAGGCTCGTGCACGTTTTCAAAGATAAGCCAATCTTTTTTGTCGTGGAATGTTTGCTTTTTAGACTTAAAAGATTTTTTGGACGAGCGGAAGTTGACAACGTGACCGAGATATTCCTCCTTGCTCAATATCCGGCTGATTGTTCTCTCGCTCCACGCATACGGGTTCGTCGCCTCCAGCCCCACGCTGTAATTGACATAGCCGTTTTTCGTGAGATAGCACGACGGGATTTCGATTTTGTCATCGTGTAAGATACGGCAAATCTGCAACGGCGATTTTCCGGCTATGATAAGTTTGAAAATACGCCGGATGATATTTGCCGCGTATTCGTCCACGACCCATTTTGTTTTGTCCGACGAATCTTTTTTGTAGCCGTAGGGCGGCTTGCCCGATATGGGTATGCCTTTTTTCCCTTTGGCTTGGAAAGCGGATTTCACTTTGCGCGAG